>TARA_R110000796_G_scaffold156887_1_pt1 | contig 13401 bp, 14 predicted proteins | sample TARA_R110000796 | Tara Oceans TARA_R110000796 (sample SAMEA4397815) | marine metagenome | biome: Polar Biome; feature: [SRF] surface water layer (ENVO:00010504); material: water (ENVO:00002006), including particulate matter (ENVO:01000060) such as... | depth 5 m | reverse complement strand
AATTGATGCCAATATTGTAGAATCTAAACCACCAGACAATAAAAACGAAATTGGGTAATTAGATATTAATCTTCTTTCAACCGATTCCCTTAATAATCTACGTATAGTTTTAATCGAATCTCTTTTTGTTTCAATAGGTGAAATATCATAATATCCTTTGAAAGTTGTTACTATTTTGGGATTTAAAGTGTTCCAGGAATATATATTGTTTGGTAGCAATCTTTTTACTTCTGGAAATGGAGTTTTATCATCATGATTATATCCCCACTTATGGATAGATGCTATATAAGAACTATCTAATGATGGACCAATAGTCAATGGAGCAATTTCAGAACAAACTTCTCCTAGAAAATTAGTGTATAGCTGTTTTTTACCAAGAGGGTCTGTTAAAGCTATAATATCTCCAGTATTATCATCATAATGAACTATGGACCAAAACCCATCCCAAGAAGACATTTCTTTCTTAACCCAATTTTGACTTAAAGTTTCTAAATTAACGGTTTTAAGCCTTCCAAAAAAATCTCTAAGATACTCTGTATCAGATTCAAACTTCAAAAGATCGTAGTTGAATATTTCTCCATTAAATAAAAAATATCGTCCTGGCATATATCTAAATGGTTGTGACCATCTATCACCATCTTTAGTTTGAATAGGTAATCTATGGTGGGCAATATTTAATTTCCTAGGATCAAATCTACTAAAATCCCCATTTCCTTGGAAACATTCAAACTCTAAACCTCTATGAGATATAGAATTTATTCTACTTCTATCGTATGTTAAAATTATTCCGCACATTTGTTGTAATATGTTTGTTTAAACCGTTCTATAGATTCTGGATTAAAATTATTATGGACGCGATAAACCTTTAGGTCTTTACCTATTGTATCCTGTAATAAAGCTGTAAAGAAAAGCTCATAAAGTCTAGCTTCTTCAGCAGAATTATCATCATTCCAAAAATCCTTCATATTTCTTTTATTTGGGTTTGTACCTGTAACATACATAACTTTTACATTTCTAAACAAACCTTCTTCAATAAAATATCTTAATTGCTTTAAGGCTTCTTCTAAACTTATACGTTTTTCCATCACTCCCCACACTAAAACAGTAAATATACCCCGGTCTAATAGAACGTGATTTAGATGGCCATCCCTATTTAATTCGTGGAAGATTATTTCCTTTGATAAACCAAAATTATGACACTCTTTACTATTGTTTTTTAAATTCAACTTGTTAAACCAATATGGGAATGGAAACTTATACCTCGAAGCACTTTCTAGCTTATCAACTAAAAATGTTTTACCTGTGTTTCTTGCACCTTCAATTAGTGTAATCATATCTACTAATATAAGAAAAATTTTTAACTATCCAATGATAAATTCTTAATTTTTTTATCATTATAATACTTTTCATTTAATTTACCACATCGCAAAATAACGTCTTTGATAGTTAGGGATTCATAACATTGAGCAAGTCTTCCAACGAGATCTATTCCGCAAATTTTATTTAAATCTAAATTGTCTTTTACTATTTTTGTTTCATAATCATATAATATTGGATTACCATCTATTTCTTTTTTAAAAATCTTTTTAGTTGCTTCATAAATAATTCGATCTCCATAGTAAGTTTTCTTAAAATATGGTTTTCCAGTATATAGTATTTGGTGTGTTATATGAGCCATATCTAGATCAACTTCGGATTTATTTTCACAAACATAAACATTCTTATTATGTAATGGTAGGTTTAATTTTAATACATCTTCGGGATAATAGTGCTTAAATATAAAATCTTTTATAGAAACGCCCTTTAATATTTGATCTAAAGATTCAATATCTTCAGTATAAATTAATCTATCATAATTTAAAGAATCACCATCATTTAAAACGACTACTCCAGGTTCTATAGACAACAAGGATCCTTCAATAAACAAATTATTTTCTAATACATATTTTTCAAGTTGTTTTATTAGATATACATAACTTTCATATGGCCCCTTATTATTTATAGATACATATGCAATGTATTGATTTATCTGATCTTGATATTCATCTTCTACAAAACTCTTACCCCTTGTATATAAATTGTATATTTCAACAAAATTTTCTGGTAGTTCTGGACCTATCCTATTTACAAAACCAAAATAAGCCATATATGATTCTTCTGTATATCTAATCTCTAATTTAGATAAAAAACTAAAAAGATCTGCTGATGGTTTGAGATATAAATCAGATAAGTGATAATCATAAATGTTATATTTTGGAGTAACATCTATTATTTTCACGTTATCTAATAAAAAACACAATATAAAAGATACTGGATTATAACCTACAATATAATTGTTCATAAAATTTATTTAATTTCGCAAGATCCTCCTGCACAAGCTAATTCTCCACTCAAATTAGTATTGTCTTCAGTTTCCGAAACATTACTAAGATCTACATCATTTAATATCTTTAAAAGCTGATGGTATCTTTCTTTTGTAATATCCTCGAATGGTGCTTGTTTATAAGATCCGCCATCATAAGGTAAAACAGAAAGCCCATTATAATATTCCCGATTTTCCCACATCCACTCTCCAGCCAATTCCCAATCTTCAGGTTTAAGTGAAATAGTTGCTGAAACATTATGAGTGTTGGTTCCATTCCTATGACCAGAATGTACCCATTCCATACTTATCTTTTTAACTCTTTCTAATAGTTGAAATGCAGATTCCGTTCTTAATATAGAACCTTCAGGTGCTTTTTGAGGCACCGAGATTACTGCAGTGTCATGAGGTCTAAAGTATTCATCTTCTACGAGATCTGGATGTTTGGTTGCCAAATAGGTATATATAGCTTCATTCTTTCCAACTCTAACTCTTCTAATATAATAAGTATTATGCCAAGCATGTATACCGGAACTGGTACCTAATGTTAAAGATGTTGTACCAGCAGGTTTCACAGTCGTACATCTAGCAGCCTTATTTATCCCAATAATTTTTGCAACTCTAGAATTTTCACGCTTAACAATATCTGCTGCTTTTATCATATCATATCCTAGAACTACACCAGATGCTATGCCAGTCATACTAACACCAATTAAAGCATCTTTTTCTGTTGTACTTTGCCATACTTCTCTTAAATAGTGAAAATCTGTATAGCCAGCTTGCATGGTTCCAATTAGTGCTGCTGCCTTTACTCTAGAATTAAAATCTTCCTGAGACTCTACATTTGAAACATTTACTTCCGTTAAATTACAGAATTGATATGGTCTTAATGCTATTTCGCAACATGGATTAGTTCCCCAATCTTTATCATTTGAAAAATATATACCAGGTTCTCCGGCTCCGCTTAATTCTACTCTTTGCCACAAATCTAAAAAGAAATCCTTTGTTACCTTATGTCTCATTAAACAAGCAGAGTTATTTGCTCTACCCCTTTGCGGGTTTTTTTCCCACCAAGACCCAGCTTTACAAGAAATCATTTCCATATCGTAGGCAGAAAAAAGAGATATAAGAGCTGCACGTCTAATACCACCAGCAAGTACAGCGTCAGCAATATGACAAACAACATCGTGAACTTGCAATGACGTGAGTTTTTCTCCATTTTCTTTTTCATCTAAAAGCCCTTTGATTTTAACTAAACATTCTTTTAAAGGTTGAGGTCCTGGTGCTTTGCCACCGGAGGTTACTAATTGGGAGCCTTTTGATCTTATATCACTAAAATCAAAATTTATTTTAGATCCTCCACTAAAATATGATTTCATAAGTACCTTAATAGCATCTGCCCAACCTTCTATACTATCACCAATTAAAAACCTACGTTTTCTTTTTGCATATGGTTTTCTAATCTCTGGTAATTTTTCTACATGATGGTTCTGCACTGAATAACCAACACCTGTTCCTCCCAATAATAGAAACATAACCTCACTAAAAGAATCCGGATGATCTATAGGAAGATATGCACAATTATAAACTCTATTTGGAGAAATCTCAATAGATTTACCTCCAAATTGTAAACTTCTCATAGAAGGTAGTATTTTCTTATTATAAACCAATTTATATGCATCTTCAATATCGTCCTTCAATTCAGGATACCGCTTATTATGCATTTCCTTATTTCTCGTAACCAATTCATCCCAAGTTTCACGCCTGTTCTTTTCGTTTAAAAATTTTGCATACTTCATATGGACTGTTATATCCGATAGTATTCTGTTTGAAATTTCCATTAAAGATTCTCCATATTCTTAATTTTATTAGATAAAAAAACCGGAAAAAAATTCCGGGTCGTATATAAATATTATCATATACATATATCACTTCATATCATTGTATTTATTTTGCATCATTTTTCTTAGAAATTCACTATGATTATTCATATCAGTTCTAGTTTCTTTTCCCTGTAAAGAATCTTCTTGGTATATTTCTATATTACCATTTGATGCATTCATTTTACTAGGAAAAGTAATACCATCCGGTCCAAACCTATTTTTAATTACGTGCCACCTACCGGTTCCAGCCAACTTATCTTCTATTTTTCTACTTAAAGAAATTACCAAATCTGCAGTCATTATCTTTGAGTAATCTTCAGCAATTTTTTCTGCACCTATTATGTCATCACTAAGAGAAGATCTATTTGCTTGGGAAGCTGTCCAAATTGGTATTCCCTGTTCACCAGCTAATCCTCTAAGATCTTCATAAATATTTCCAAGTTCGATTCTTCGTTCTTTACCTTTTCCACTCAATAGATCAGCATAATCAACTATAACTAAATCTGGTACTATTCCTTGCATTCTGCATTTCTCAATATGTCCTGATAATGTTGGAACCCCCGCGGTTTTAGTTGAATATTGTTTTATAATTAGATCACCCTTTAATTTCGAAACCACTTTTTTAACATCTTCCAAATGGTATTTTAGGTCTTGTGCAGGAATGCCACTAAAAACACTATCATATCTTAATCCAACATAAGCTTCATTAAGTTCCAAAGTATAATGAATAACATTTAATCCATTACGAATGGCTTCTGCTCCAACATTAATCAAGGCCCAAGACTTACCAATACCAGCAGGAGCAACAAATACTCCCAATTCACCTTTGCCCAAACCACCATCTGCTAAATCATTAATAACTTCCCAGTGGGTTTTTACAACATCCCTAACTGACTTTTCATATCTTGCATCGATAGAATCATTATATTCGTGACCAATACTTCTTTCAGACCCAGCTTTCATCGCTTCATCAATCTTAGATTTTATAGAGTCAAACTCACCCGCCTTTAACATATCTACAGATTCCAAGATTGCCCTTTTTAATTTTTGGTTTTTACAAAATTTAAGACTTTCTTCTTTTACGAAATCTAGATCTGTCGCTTCTAAAAATTTAAACGAATCTTTTAAATTTTCAACTACTGTTTTTCCTAAGACCTCATTCTCAATAGATTGGATCTTAACCTTCATAACCTCTGTTGTGGGGGCTTGTTTATACTTTAAGAAATACTCTTTTATAGTCTCAACAATAAATTTATTTGCTTCAGCTTCAAAATAAGAAGGATCTAATATATCTATAATCTGCTGTAAAAATGCACGATCTGAAAATAAAGAGGCTATGAACTTAATTTGAAAATTATAACCAAAATCACTTAATCTATCCGACATTATTCTCCTCGTTTAATATAGAAATATAAGTATCTAAAAATATAAATGTATTCTTGATCCATAATTCTGGATTTTTTATACCATTATTTAAAGTATCTTCTAACATTAATTTTTGAAATTTATATTTTACCAATCTATTTACTTTTGAATTAATTTGATTGGTTATGGATTCCTTAGATTTTCCCGAAATGTCTACATCGAATAGTTGTATTAATCTATTGTTCAATGTAAGCTGATTTCTGTTTTCATAGATATTTTGCAAAATTTTTGCAGAATCTCGATTCTTATCGGCATAATCAATTATCACATCAAGACTTACTATATCATCTTCAAAAAGTATTGGAAGGCTTTTCTTTAAAGTCTTGGGTCCTAAACCTCTAATTCCTGGAATATTGTCCGATGAATCCCCAATTAGTATCTTATAATAAAGATAATTTTCCGACCTTAAACCAAACTCTTCTTTTATAGTATCCTGGAAATAAAACTTCTTTTTAGTAGGACTCCAAACCTTTATTCTATTATCCACCAATTGAAGGAAATCACTATCGGTAGACATTATAAATATCTGACTTTTGGTTAATAACTGCTTTGTAATATATGCTATCGTATCATCAGCTTCTATATTGGGAATAGATAATACAGATAGTGGTAAGCATTCCAAATAATCCAATAAACGACTAAGTTGGTATTTCATAGCCATTTTTTCATCATCTACTGAATATAGGGTTTTTACCCTAGTCATTCTTCTATTTACTCTACGATTTGCTTTGTATTGTGGATAAAGTTTTCTTCTTCTTTGACTTCCGCCTTTGCCATCAAATATAACAATAACCCTTGTGGGTTTTATATTTCTTATTGCATACCCTATAGATTGTAAAAATCCGGAAATTCCACCTATATGAACACCATCGTCATTAACCGCAGGATTAACAACAAAAGATCTGATAAATGTGTTTAAACCATCTATTAATAAAACTCTGTCATTTGGGTGGCTTTCACTATTATTAGATTCTTTTAATGTTTCTAAAATTGAAAAATATTCTTTCTTCATTTATTTTAATATTAACCTTCAGGTATTGGTTCATCACTAAGTTCTATATCGTCAATTCCGATGCCTTTTGTTTTATACTTCATTATAACAGTTTCACATATTCTATTGTAAACTTCTGTTTTTAATTCTGGATTTTTGTTTAATAGTTCCTCAAAATCCTTAGACATAAATTTATGTTCTTCGCCTGTTTCTAAAGAAGTATATGTATACCAGCTACCGCCTTGTTTTACTAATTTATGATCTTTTAAAACTGTAAGCCAACTTCCAATATCATCTATTCCATTTTCAAAGTGTATATTAAACTCTGCTTTTCTCAATGGTGGCCCTACTCGATTTTTAACTACCTGAACTATAGTTTTTATACCTATTACTTTGTCTTGTGCAGTTGTTGCACCTTTTTCTTTTATTTGTCCTGCTGCTTTTAATCTTAACCTAACTGAAGAATGGAAAGCTACTGCTTTGCCGCCAGAAGTTGTCCATGGATCTCCAAACATAACGCCTAATTTTTGTCTAAGCTGATTTGTAAAGACTAAACATATTCTTTGTCTTCCAATCATCTGAGTTATTTTTCTCATTGCCTTTGACAATAATATAGCTTTACTAGTTGCCCAACCGTCCTTATCATAATCAGCTTCACTTTCAACTTTAGTGGTTGCAGCTGCCAAAGAATCGACAACAATAGTTACCAAACGGTTATTATTTGATTCTCTTATTTTAGAAATAATATTTTCAATAGCTTCAAAAATATCTTCAATAGTTTCTAATTGAACATATAACATTTTAGTAACATCTATACCTATTGCCCTAGAAAATTCCTCATTCATTGCATTTTCCGTGTCAATAAAAACTGCCATCCCATCTTTCTTTTGTGTGTTTGCAAGTAAATGTGCTCCTATTAAAGATTTGCCAGAAGCTTCTAGACCCGTTATTTCGACTATCCTTCCTACTGGAATTCCACCGTTGGGTCTATTAGCTATGGCAAGATCTAACATTGAAGAACCTGTAGATATAAACTCACTCAAATCAGTTGGAGTTTCTTCGCTACCGTCAAGAAAGTAAGCAACCTTCACATCTTTAAATTTATTATTTAAAGAATCGGCTAGAACACTAGCCAAATCATCTCTTATTCCTTTTTTTGACATATGGTCCCTTTTTTATTTTTCATTAAACAAATCATCAAATGCATCAGAGATGTCTTCAGTTTTTTTTACGTCAGCAGTTGCTGTTGAAGTATTAGTTGTAACCGGAGTTTGGTCTGCATGTACATCATCAGGATTTAACCAAGCTTCCAAAGCCCCCTTAAGTTGATCATAACTAACTTTTTTGAATATATCAAAAATATCTCTTTGGCCATCTAAAATAGAGGTCGCAATATTTTTATCTTCCGTTGCAGCAGTTTGATTTGGTTTCACTCGAATCGAAGTTTTTGGGAATCTTTCTGCACCCTCAGCTGGAATAAACTCTACGGTAATATCTCGTCCTGAGTTTAGATCAGTAATATCACCATAATCTGGATCTGCCATAAATCCTAGTAATTCAGTATAAACTTGTTTACCAAATCCCCAAAATTTTACACCTTCAGATTCTTTACCTCTTACTATAACAGGAACATATGTCCTCATTTTAGGTTCGAGTTTCTTAGATAACTTCCAATCGTCTGAATTTCCAGTAGATTTTAATTTTTCAGAAAACTCTACAACTGGATCGGTTTCCCCAAATGTAACCGGAGATAAATAAATCTTTTTACCCAGATCATAATGAAAAAACAATTCCATAAACGGATTTTCCTTGTTATGTTGATAAGGTACGATTCTTACCTGTTGTTTTCCAGGCTCTGGTTTCCATAATGAGTCCTGTTTTTGTGTTTGGTTCTTTAAGCTATTTAGCTTCCTTTTTATTGCTTCTAAATCCATTTTATAATTCCTTTTATTTATTTGTTATTAATTAATTGTTGCTAATATACGAAAAATTTTCCAATTAAAAAAACTTTTCGATGCTTTTTTCTTTGGCTTTTGCTTCGACTACACAATCGAAATCTAAACCATAAGTTTCTGGTACTTTATTAATGTAATCTGAATGCGCCTGCTTCATGATAGATTCATCTAGCTTTTCTTCCCGCCTAGATTCCGAATAATGTGTACAGGGTTTTATATTTTCTGGCCAAGTACTTAGAGCTAATCTAAGAGCACCTTCTTCTGTGAAGCCTTCTGGATTGCAGAATTTATGGTGGTGAAAGTCGAATACAATAGGAACACCAATTACCTTGTGAACATTATTATATAGATCCTTTACCCCGAACATATTTCCCTTGTCGTCGTTTTCCACAGTAAGACGTGCTTGTGCAGAATCTTTTAACCTTTTAAAGTTTTTGCAAAACCTTTGCATTGCAGATAATTTATCACCATAAGCACCACCTACATGTATATTGATTTTTGCAGCTGGAGATTTGGGTAATCCCATTAAATCCATTATCTGCGCAGATTTATCTATTTCATTTATAGCTGCTGTAACTACTTTTTCTTTTGGTGAAGCCAATACACAGAATTGTCCCGGATGGAAACTAAGGCGTTGTCCATATTTCTTTGCCAAATTACCAGCACCTTGTAAAAGTATGCATATTTTTCCATAATCCGGTAAATCTGTAAATTCATATTCCGACATCCAGGGAAATAGGCTTGAAGACATACGATAAACCTTGATTCCTTTGGAATAATTCCACTTTATAATTTCTATTAAATCCCGAACATTAGCTAATGCCAATTCCGAAACATATGGTAAACCTTTTGCATCGAAAGTACGACGTATCATAGTTCTACCAGTATATATATTTTTTTTACGTAGCTCCATATTAATGCACGCATAACCTAAATTTAATCCCATAACCTATTTCCAAAAAATTTGTATTAATAATATAACCATTGATAGTATTATCGAGATTATTGTTTTCGAGTTTAATCCCTCGCCAAAGAATATATAAGTACAAATACCCATTATTATAATTCCAGTACCAAACGCCACCAATCTACCAGGCCACAAAAGACCTTCGAAACCATTATAGGCATACTTTGTCGATACTATAAAAAGATATGAAATTGGAACTCCAAATAAAGATACTATAAATGGATGTTCTTTCATGAAGGACGATAAAAATTGTCCATTAACTTGAAACCATATTATTGTTTGAGTAAATGAAAACAATAAAGTTGCCACTACTAAGTTATTATTCATTATTTTAATTATTATTTGTTAATTCTTAATTAGTATTGTATAGCTATAAATATACGAAAAATAATCGAAAAATAAAAATTTTATTGGGGTTATTTTTATAATTTTCCGAATGTACTATCCCAAGCATCATTACAGGAATGTACAAATGATTTACCATCTTTTTGTACGGCATTAGTATCTATATTTAGATCAACGTCTCCTTTTAGACCTAAACCTGCAGCTATCGCTCCCTTAACACCTACACTAATAACACCATCTTTCATCGTTGCATGACAACCACCAGTAGCACCTATTTGATCTCCGATACTTACGTCCGTAGATACATCTACCTTTGTTTTACCGGAACCAACAGTTCCACTGGCTCCAGCTGTTACACCATCTCCAGCAACAGCACCACCGCTAGCAGATAAACCATCTTTGGTAGATACTTTCCCACCAGCTTTGGTTTCCTCATATACTCCAACTTGTTCATGGGCTTTATCATAAACGCCATCTGCTTTGCCACCTTCGGTAGCTCCAACGTTAGCAGAAGCACTTTGTCCTACTTCATCTTTATTTGCTTCTCCCTTGACTTGTCCTGATGCATCTACATCTAAGCCAGGTACAATTTCTGTTTTTGATTCGGATTTTTCTTCTGCCATAACGATTTACCTTTATTTAGCAGCTGCAGCAATTACAGTTACAGCTTTGATTACAATTACATTCTTTGCAATTACATTTGTCTTGATTTTTCATAGTTTTATCTTCCTACTTGGATTGATGATCTTAAATTTTGTAATACTTTTAATGCTTTGGTAATAGCCTTTTTGACATTTGGACCAGTTGCATTTCTCCCTATTACACCCAATCTACTAATTACATCAGAAACATATTCAGCATCTGGATCAACTTTCATTTTTGGAGCTGCTTCTTTTATTGAGTCATCCAAAGTTTTTTCTGTAAGATTCTTATCTTGCCATTCTTTTATAATAAAATTTTTCATTTTTGTTTTCCTATTTTAGCTTCTTATATCTATTTTCTAAGCTTTTGCCTAATTTCTTATAATCCTTACTGGAAGATGCATTTCCAGCAGTATCTATCATCAAATACCAATCGCCACCCTTTCCTTTCCAATAGCTTATATAATGAGTTGGATCATTAAAATCCAGCGCTGGTCCATCATCCCAAACGGGACCCATCGTTATATGATTATCAGTAAAGACTTTAGCAGCGGGCTTACCATATTTTGCTAAAAGACTATCAAAATATTTAACTGCAGCAGATGGAATTTTTACTGGCTTCCAATCTGAATCCCTTAGTGTGCCAATGGTTTCATCCCAATCTTTTGTTTTGTTTTGGAGTTTTGCTACATCTTTTGGATGTGCATCCGATTTTTTCTCATCATCATCAAATTGCATTTTCTCACTAGTCCAGTTTGGATTTTTTTTAGCTATTTTCGTAGCCTCAGCTTTAGACATGTGGGAGAAGCTTTTTATTTCACCATCCTTTTCCCAAGCTTCCACGTCTCTTACAGGTATACCTGAGCCAAGGTAACGTTCTTTCCTTTTATCAATTACCATCCATAAGTCTCGATCTTCTTTGAGATACTTATCTTGCCATTCTTTTATTATAAATTTTTTCATTTTTAGTTCCTATTGTGTCTGATTAACAATTCTTTAATAAATATCAATCTTTTGTCTTAATATGTACGATCTCACGTATCTTTGTTGGTATCTTTTTAAGCTCATTACCATTTGTAGTTAACATGCAATTATTATAATTTTCCCATGTGATCGGATAGTTGGTATCTAAAACTCCATTATTAATTGTCTCTATTAATCTGTTTAAAGCATTTATAGTATATAGAGTATTTGTTTGTTTTTTCCTGTGAAACGATATAGTGTTTTCCATCATTGTTATATTTGCTGATTCTTCTACATTGTAAGTGCACATTAATTCTTTTTTATTTTCTTCGTTTTCCAATACAAATATCTTATCGTAAACTATCTCATAGGTTTTTATTATTTGATCTACTGTCTTATGTAGAACATTGGAAAAGGTGAACGTGCAGAGGAGCTGGGTTCTCATTTATTATTCCTCATCAAAAGTGGGATCCCACTTAGCCTCTAATAATATGTCTTTTAATTTAATCATTATAAATCCTAAACATGCGGGTTTGCTTTACCATAAGTAATTTTAACTTTACCTTGTGTAGACGTCTTATAATAAAATTTATTTGGATCAACAAAATCTATAGTTCCACTCCTAAAAATCATAAATGTCACACCCGAATAATGTTTTGCAATTACTGTAATGGAATCTTGTTGACCCTGCTTTAGTGATTGAACTGGATCATCGGCTCTAACATATTTTAATGAATTTAATTTTGTTTTAATTAGCTCAGCAGAATCTTCAGGAGAATTTTCTAATAATTCTAATTCTAGTGGACCCTTTGTTTTTATTGATGCCTGATCAAGCGGTACAATTGATCTAATAACTGGAGCTCTGTTAGGACCAGTCATCTCTATTTGTGTGTATCCTTGTACCTCTGATGATCCAAAATTCTTCGCTGCCGACAAAAATTTGTGATAGGATGGTGAGTAATCTCTTTCAGAAAATGCTCCTTTTTCTACCTCACCTTTATATTTTAATACTCCTTTGATACCTTCAATAAGTTCAGCGCTTGATGGACCCAATGACTTTTCTATTTTCGCTAAACCCATTTTATTTAATTCAGCACACACATTATTTATTTTTCTTATTTCTGACCACCAATCAAATTGTGTAAGAGCTGCATGAACCCCCAAGCGCACAGGTGTATTATCGCCTTGTTTTTGTTCTTTAACCTCATATTTTTTACTTCCATGTGTAACATCATAACTTTTTCCTGTTCCACTAATTTTAACACCCGGTACCATTACACTTATCCACATTTCTCCTTTACCTAGTGGCCCCTCCAAATTAAAAATATCTTTCATAATTCCTTTTGCTGGAAAATATGAAACTAATTTTGTCACATCTGAAACAGAAGCCAAAGCAGTTAAAAATTCTCTAGATTGAGTTCCAATTTTATATTTTGAATCGCTGTGTTTTAGACCTTTATTTTTTGATTCTAATGCTTTTTGTTCTTTTTCTAATATATCTAATGTCGGTTGTATTTGTCCTGCAGCTTCAGAGGAAGCATTCTTTAAAAACATATCAAATGGCTTGGACTTTCCCATAGCTAATGCAGCATCGGATAAATTTTTGTACTTTACCTTATTTAACCCTTCTATTACAAAAGATTTTTTAGGCTCATTTCTTAAATTTTCCAAAAGTTTCTCAATGAATATTTCAGGATGATCTAGTTTTTGTAAAACCTCTTTTAATATTTTACGATGGTAACTATTTTTAGCATTTGGTTTTCTATCTTCAACCCTAGATGCCCACTCTAAAACAATTTTATCAATATCAATCATACAAACTTCCATTTAATTCTAATATACAAATATAAATATCAAACCGAAACTTTA
>TARA_R110000796_G_scaffold70631_2_pt1 | contig 13421 bp, 15 predicted proteins | sample TARA_R110000796 | Tara Oceans TARA_R110000796 (sample SAMEA4397815) | marine metagenome | biome: Polar Biome; feature: [SRF] surface water layer (ENVO:00010504); material: water (ENVO:00002006), including particulate matter (ENVO:01000060) such as... | depth 5 m | reverse complement strand
AATAATTTTTTGGGCTCGATCATCTGAGCAGGAAAAGATCACTAAACCAACAATAAACAGTAGGACTATAAAAATGATGGTCTGATATTTTTGCATCATACCCCAACAAATATTTTTTTCTTTTGGGCGGTATATACCCAAAATGCGATTGTAATGGTCAGTGTTATAAGCGTGCCACCTATATAAGAAATATCATTGGGCAATTTAAAACCTTCTGGAGCTATCAAAATATAGGTACTGCAAACCATTGTCATAAAAATTGCCGGTAAAAGGGTAACCCAATAAGCCTTGTTTTCATAAATTAAATAGGCGGTTATAGTCCAAAGCACGATCATGGCCAAAGTTTGATTGCTCCAAGCAAAATAGCGCCATATAATTCCAAAATCTATTTGGGTAAGTACAAATGCGATTACGAATAGCGGTAGACTAATAAGCAGCCTATTGACTATTTTCTTTTGGTTGGACTTAAATATATCGGACAGTATAAGGCGCGCAGACCTAAATGCGGTATCGCCGGAAGTAATTGGCGCAGCAACAATTCCCAATAAGGCCAATACACCCCCAATTTGGCCCAACATATTAAGGGATATTTCATTGGCCGCCCAAGCGGCGTTGTTATTATTGGCAATCATGGCGCCATTTAAACCCTCCACATTTCCAAAAAATGTCATTGCTGCAGCAGCCCATATTAAAGCCACTATTCCCTCTGTGACCATTGTGCCGTAAAAGATCTTTCTTCCATCTGTTTCATTTTTCATGCAACGTGCCATGAGCGGGGACTGGGTGGCGTGGAATCCTGAAATGGCACCACAGGCAATGGTTATAAACAGAATTGGAAACAAGGGGGTTGCCTCTGGATCGCTGGTCATATTTATTAAATTCGCTGGAACCAGTTCGGGAATATTGTAGTCCCCAAAAAAAAGTGCAATTACCAAGCCTATGGCCATAAGTAACATGGCTACTCCAAAAATGGGGTAAAGTTTACTTATTAATTTATCTATTGGCAGCAATGTGGAGAGAACGTAATAAACCAAAATAATGGCCACCCAAATCCAGACGTTCCATATATTCCCAGTCATTCCATCAATTATTTTTGCCGGACCAACCAAAAAAACGGTCCCCACAAATATTAAAAGGACTACCGAAAAAAGGCGCATAAACTGTTTAGCAGTAGGCCCCAGATATATTCCGACCACTTCACTGATACTAAGCCCATCATGCCGAATAGACAACATTCCGGAAAAATAATCGTGCACCGCACCTGCAAAGATGCTTCCCAATACGATCCACAAAAAAGCGGCAGGTCCAAACATGGCTCCTGCAATGGCCCCAAAGATGGGTCCCAAACCTGCTATATTCAAGAACTGGATCAAAAAGACCTTCCAAGTGGGCAATGTCATAAAATCAACATCGTCCCTAAGCCTAACTGCGGGAGTTTCCCTATCCTTGTCCACCCCAAATATCCTTTCCATCAATTTCCCGTAAGTGAAATAGCCCAGTACTAAAGCTCCTATAGATAATAAGAATGATATCATTTCAATAATATTATAATTACAAATTTAATTTTGTTCCAAACCAATTATCACGGCTTTATTTATTTAATACTTACAAAACCGCTTCCCATTGATACTAAAATCTATATGGAAATTTCTAGAAAATAAAATCATACTCTAAAAAAAATTACATTTATAAACAATCTATTACATCCTTTTTGTAATTACCTATACTTCTTTAGAATTCAACCGGTTCTTACCAACTATCTACCCTTGGGCAATTCCCAACCGTTATGATAATGCGCCGGAATTAAATCGTTTGCTTTATCTTCTGAGAATTGTCCGGAATAATTGTCCCAATATATTCTATTACCTGTTTTAAAAGCTATATTTCCCATATGGCATACCAAAGCGGCATCATACCCCACTTGTAAAGGAGCCTTTAATTTGGAACCGTCCCTGGATTTCACAGCTTCAATAAAATTCACGGTATGATTATCCAACCCACTACCTTGGTTTTTTTGTAATGGTATACTTTGCATCTTATCCTTTTCAGATATCACCTCCCAACCCTTGCGGTCCAAAACCAGGGTTCCATTGTTGCCGATAAACGAAATACCGTGATTGCGTCCGTAATTGCCATTATCTATGCCTGTAGCATGCTCCCACAAAATTGAAAAACCATCATACTCATAAACGGTCTGCAAGGTATCCGGTGTTTCTGAAGCATCATCGGGATAGGCAAACTTTCCCCCTAGTGCCATCACCGATTTTGGGGTGTTGGCTTTCATTCCATACAGGGCATAATCCATAAGATGCACCCCCCAATCTGTCATTAACCCACCGGCATAATCCCAGTACCATCTAAAATTAAAATGGAACCTGTTGGCATTAAACGGTCTCTTGGGTGCCGGTCCCAACCACATGTCATAATCCACTCCGGCAGGAGCGGCAGTATCCGACAAAACTGGGATAGACCCCATCCAACCCTGATAGGCCCAAGCTTTTGCCAAACGAATTTCTCCCAATTTTCCCGAATGGACAAAATCTATGGCATCTACAAAATGAGGCTGACTCCTTTGCCACTGCCCTATTTGCACCATTCGATCACTTGCCTGTACGGAGTTCAGCATAAGGTTGCATTCCTCAATGGAATTGGCCAAAGGTTTTTCACAATACACATCCTTTCCTGCTTTAACGGCATCGGAAAGCTGCAGACAATGCCAATGATCCGGAGTACCAATGATTACAACATCTACATCTTTATCTTCCAATAATTTTCGATAATCCTTATATAATTTAGGCTTCTTTATTCCGGCCTTTTCCAAATCGGCCGTTCTCTTTTTTAAAACACTATCATCCACATCACACAAAGCCACAACCTGAATTTCACTCATTTTAAGCATGGAAGTCAAATCGCTAAAGCCCATGCCATTGCAACCTATCAAGCCTACACCAATTTTATCGTTTGGACTTGTCTTCCTTCGTATAGAAGCCAATAAGTCCATTGGAAATAAAAATGCCGCAGCTGTTCCTACGGCCATAAGGGAACCCTGCTTAATAAATTTTCTTCTATTGTGAATCATGGAATCAAAGTTTAAATAAGCCCTTAATGTACAAAATATTACAACAAAAAAGCACCAACTTTTGGTTGGTGCTTTTTAAATTATTCGGAAAAAAATTACTTCTTTTCGGGTGCGTTTACTTTTTTGCTCATCTCCATGGATATGGCGGTACGATCAAATTTTATCTTCCCGGCCATAGTCTCAATAACACAGGAAAAATCATTGTCGTTCAAATCAACTATTTTACCGTGCATACCGCTCTTGGTAACAACTTTATCTCCCTTTTTTAATTCTTCGGTAAATTTCTTCTCTTGTTTTTGACGCTTTCTTTGTGGTGCGATCATAAAAAAATACACCACTACAAACATCAATATGAGTGGAAGATATGGATATTGTTCTAACATAATTATATGTGTACTTATTTAACAGGACCTACAGGACCTGCTCCTTTTGGAGTTACAAATGCTTTTATTCTAAGTGTTTCGGTTCCTTTACTAGTATTGGCAGTAACGGTTATAGTCTTGGTAACCTGATTTTGTCCAGAACCATTGAATTTAACCAACATTTCACCTTTTTCACCTGGTGCTATTGGAGTATTCTTTGGATACTCAGGAATGGTACAACCACAGCTGCTTTTTGCGTCGGTAATGATCAAAGGAGCATCACCGGTATTTGTAAATGTAAAAATTGTTTCCTGGGGCGCATTTTGATCTATAGATCCAAAATCGTGCTCTACTTTATCGAATTCCATAACTGGAAGACTTTTGGCAGCTGCATCCCTTTCGGCAGCAACCTCTACATTGGAAGCTTCTATTTTACTGGAGGCCTTTTCCTTACAGGAGGAAAGGACAAGAACAGAAACAATACTTAAGGTTAAGAATACTCTTTTCATCTGTTTAAATTTAATTATTTTTTAAGAGGTAATGTGCAAATCGCCATTAATGATCTTGGTGTATTTCAAGAACTACTATGGCTTATTTCATCCCTATTAATTTATATTTGCGCAAAATTAAGGAATATTTGTTTATAACAAACCCCTACCCACTTTTTTTAGTTTCCCTTCCTCCTTATATTCCCTCACCAGCTTATCCAATATTCCATTTATAAATATGCTACTCTTGGGGGTGGAGTATTCCTTCGCAATTTCTAAAAACTCGTTTATAGTAACCCGTTCCGGTATAGATGGAAAATTGAGTAACTCGCAAATTGCCATTTTCAAAAGTATGGCATCAATATCTGCAATTCGATCCTTGTCCCAATTAGGTGTTTTACCCTCGATCTCCTGTTCCAATTTGGAATTGTTCAGCAATGTTTTCGTCAGTAGTCTATTGGCGTATACCATATCGTCCTCATCCTTAAAAAGAGGCGGTAAAAAATAGGAAGGGACAGTACTTTCCTTTACCTTTTTAAACTGTTTTAAGAGAAAGGTATTTACAATGGGTATATCATCTACCCATGTTAATTTATCATCTTCAAAATAATCGTAAATCTTTTCGTTGGGTGCAATAATATCCCGGAACAAATCGATAATAAGCCTTTTGTCCTCCTCATAAGTACTATCGGCATTAGACATATATTTGGCATATATCTCACTTTCCATAACCTCATTGTAAATTATCCTGATGTATTCTTCGTTCAAATACCAGTTGTTCAATTTTCTTTTGGACAATTCATCCTTTAATGTCTTGTTCCCCGCAATTTGAAGCAAAAGTTTATTTCTTAGGAATTTTTCCTTGTTGGGATAGGAATCTGTATTGTTTTTTAGATATTTTTTGGAGGAAAGGCTAAGCTGGTTCTCCGCCCTTTCATGTAACTCTATAAAAAGACTCAGCATTAACAGGTAAAGAGTGTACATGTTCTCTATGCTTACTTTCAAAAATTTCTCTTGTTTTTCAAGGGAATCATCCTTCGATTGCGTCAATGCATAAATACATTGCATAACTTTAACCCTAATGTGCCTTCTTGTAAGCATTTTTAAAGAACTTTAGTAAGATAAATAAAACTTTCGGGTACAAAAATAGGATTATATTTTTTAATCCTAACTACCTTTTTAGGTATTATCTTATGTGTTTTATAACATTTGGTTTAGATCCAAAAAACTATCTTTGCCGAATTGTAATCCAAATTCCTGCAATTCCTGGTTAATATCCAATGAAAGAACTTCAACATCTAAATAAGTATTTTAAAAAGTACCGATTTAAGCTCCTCGTTGGTATTGTAATTACCATGATAGCGCGTATTTTTCAATTGGTAATGCCCTCCTATGTAAAAAAATCCATTGAAGTGGTTGAACGCTTTATTGGTAATGATATTCTAAAGGGAGAAGCCAAGGAAATGTTATTGGAATACATCCTGATTATTGTGGGAGCAGCTTTGCTGTCAGGCTTTTTTACATTTCTAATGAGACAGACCATTATAAATGTTTCCAGGTATATAGAGTATGATTTAAAAAATGAAGTATTTGACCACTATCAACTTTTGAGCCTCAATTTTTACAAAAAAAACAGGACAGGCGACTTAATGAACAGGATCAGTGAAGATGTAAACCAGGTAAGGTTATATGGTGGGCCCGCCATTATGTACGGCATACAAACGCTTACTCTTTTTGTTTGTCTGGTTCCCCTAATGTTTATTAAAGCACCAGTTCTTGCCTTATATGCTTTGTTGCCATTACCTATTCTTTCTGTGTTGATCTACCAGATCAGTAAAATAATTCATAAACGAAGCACAATCGTGCAAGAATTCCTATCAACGCTATCTACTTTTACACAGGAATCCTTTTCCGGAATTTCGGTTATAAAAGCCTACGCTCTGGAACCCAAGATAAATGCTGAATTGAAAAATTTGGCACTGGACGGAAAAAATAAAAGTATGGATCTGGCCAAGGTCAATGCCTGGTTTTTCCCTCTGATGATCCTATTGATCGGTATCAGTAATATTTTCGTTATCTACATTGGAGGCAAACAATATATTGATGGAGAAATAGCGTCAATTGGAATTATTGCCGAGTTCATACTATACGTAAACATGCTCACCTGGCCCGTAGCTGTTGTAGGTTGGGTTACCTCTATAGTACAGCGGGCAGAAGCCTCGCAAAAAAGGATCAATCAATTTTTGCAGGAAGAACCTAACATAGTAAGTACGGTTGAAGAAGAAACTCCTATAGAGGGAAAAATCGAGTTTAAGAATGTGACCTTCACTTACGAGGATACCAATATTACGGCCCTGAACAACATATCCTTTTCTATAAACAAGGGCGAGACCGTTGCCATATTGGGAAAAACGGGTTCCGGGAAATCGACCATACTGGATCTAATTGCCCGTTTATACGATATTGACTCCGGACAAATTCTGATAGATGATGTTCCTATTAAGCAATTAAACCTGCAAAGCCTCCGACAAGCTATTGGGGCAGTACCACAAGATGCTTTCCTCTTTTCCGACACCATAAAGAACAATATTAAGTTTGGAAAAGAAAATTCTACAGATGAGGAAATTATAGCCGTTGCCAAGAAAGCGGTAGTACATGAAAATATCATGGGCTTTAACAAGCAATATGAGACTATCCTGGGAGAAAGGGGCATTACCCTAAGCGGAGGCCAAAAACAACGTGTTTCCATTGCACGCGCCCTACTTAAAGATCCTCAGATCTACCTCTTTGATGATTGTTTATCCGCAGTTGATACTGAAACAGAGGAGGAGATTTTGAACCAATTGAAAAAGGAATCCAAAAACAAGACCACTCTTATCGTAAGCCATAGGGTTTCATCTGCTAAAAACGCAGACAAAATTATCGTTTTGGAAGATGGAAAATTAATACAGGAAGGTACACATGATGAATTAAATTCTGTAGAAGGATACTACAAAGAGCTTTATATGCACCAACTTTCTGAGAAAGAAAAATAGAAAAATGTTGTTATATTAGGTTTTTTTTTCCACTTTTGACAGATATATACCTATGAAAAATTAACTATACACTAGACGAAATGAGCGATAAAGATTTAATGGACCAAGAAGAAATTTATTCAAAAGTTTTAAGAGCAGGAAGAAGAACTTATTTTTTCGATGTTAGAAGCACAAAGGCAGGAGATTATTACTTAACTGTTACCGAAAGCAAAAAGTTCACCCATGATGATGGTTCTTTTCATTATAAAAAACACAAGATTTATTTATACAAAGAAGACTTTACCGCCTTTAAGGAGAATTTGGATGAGATGATGGATTACATAATCGATGAAAAAGGTTCAGAGGTTATTTCCGAACGTCACCAAAAAGATTTTAAGAAGGAAGATTCTGAGGAAAATGGATCCATCAGTTCTACAGATAGTTTTACAGATGTAAGCTTTGACGATATTTAGTCGTCATATTTTTTATAAAAACATAACGGTCCCAAAAATTTGGGGCCGTTTTTATTTTAACCCCGTTTTAATCTTCCCATGACAATTTAACCAGGACGATATTTAACGTTAAATGGGCCAGACAAATAATTGAGGTAGCCGGCCAATTAAGAAACTCTAGCATGCCTGCGATAAACAATAGATAAAAGAAGGGGTAAAACAATAAGGCATACATAAAACGGGTAGTACTCAAAAATTCCGGCTCACTTACCTTTGGTTTAATGAACCTAGACCATATAATCAGCATTGGGAAATTCAAAATATAAAATACCCCCCTAAATAAATAGTTCATTAGCCCAACTTTTCCTTTTCCAATTTTCCTGTACTCTGGGGATGTCCCTTCTTTAATTCGATTAACACCCGCAGGATCCAAATAATCTACCTTGGCCCTATCCAATGTATGTACTATTTCTTCATAACTTGACTCCTCTTCAATATGGGTGGTAAGCTTTTTTAAATGATGATACACTTCCTCCTTTAGCCGGCTTGCAGATCCCGACACATCCTTCTTATCAAAAAAGTCCCGTACCCTTATCTCATTACCATAATACAGTGCGGCCTTATCGGGAAACTTTGCCGCATTGGCGTAATTAACTCCAATTGGGACAATACCTATATCCATTGACGGATTACTTTCCAAGGCCAAAAACAAAATACGGGTAAATCCTTTACTCAATGGCCGGACCCTACGTTTTAAAGAATGGTTTCCCTCTGGAAAAATAAGTACGGCCTCTCCCCTTCCCAGCAGCTGGGCACAGCGTTCAAAAATGGCAGTATTACCCGCCAAGGAATTCTTACCATCCCTGATCCTATAAACGGGAATCATCTGTAAAAATTCGAAAAATACTTTCAACAAGGCCGTCTTGAATACATCGGACCTAGTTAAAAAATAAGGCTTCCGCTTACAATGGGTTGCAATCAATAAGGCATCAAGCAAAGCGTTTTGATGATTTGCCAAAAACATAATGGGTTTTCCAGAAGGTACATTGTGAGACCCTTCAATCTTTATTTTGGAAAAATAGAAAGTCAAAGCCGTGCGTATCCAAACCCAAATAACAAGATATCCTATTCTTCTCAAACAAATTCTTCTTTATCAATTGGAAAATACTCCCAAAAAGTGGCTATGGTCAAACCGGATATCAAGTGCCAAATACCCCAAAAAGCAGCCAAAAGAGCCATCCCTCCCATACCGTCAAAAAAAGTAAATATCAGTAACAATCCAAGGCCTGAATTCTGAATCCCGGTTTCTATTCCAATTGTTCTTTTATCCATTTGTGAAAGACTAAAAAATTTAGCCAACGAAAAGCCAGTAACAAAAGCCAAGAGGTTATGCAGAACAACTATCCAGAACACGTAGAGAACATATTCCATAAAAATATCCCTATTGTCATACAGCGCAATAAAAATGAGGGCCACAAAGAACACCAGCGAAAGTACTTTTAAAACCTTTGCTATTTTGAAGGCAAATCTTGGTCTGAAATGCTTTATCCACATCCCCAAAATTAATGGTAAAGCCAAAAGTAATGCCACTAGTTTCACCATGGAAAAAGGGGCAATGGCAACTTCTTGAAGGATTGATGCGGTAGGCCCATATAGGGAACCCCATAATTGAAGGTTCAAAGGGGTCATAATTACAGCCAGTAAGATGGCTACAGCCGTTAAACTTACTGACAGGGCCGTATTCCCCTTGGCCAAATGTGTAATAAAATTGGAAATATTTCCCCCTGGACAGGCAGCGACCATAAACATTCCCAATGCAATACTGGGCAAGGGCTCCACTAGCAAAACCAACACAAAGGTTACCGCGGGCAATAGAACAAACTGACTCAAAACACCCACAAAAAGAGGCTTAGGTTTTCTTGCCAAACGTCTAAAGTCATCTATGGATATATCCAATGCTATCCCAAACATTACCAAAGCCAATGCCACATTGAGCACCCAAAGTGATTGTTCATTAAAATCTATATGGATCTTATCCAGAGGGGTAGTTACCAAAAATTATGAAATTTTAAGTCCATTGTCAACTTCTGCTTCCGGTCGCAACAATATTACATCGGAACCGTCAACAGCGCCCAATATAAGACATTCACTCATAAAATTTGCAATTTGCTTTTTAGGAAAATTGATCACCGCAATTATCTGCATCCCCAAAAGTTCATCTTTGGAATACCTTTGCGTAATTTGGGCCGATGTTTTCCTAATCCCTATCTCCTTGCCAAAATCTACCTGTACTTGGTAGGCAGGTTTCCTGGCCTCTGGAAAATCTTTAATTTCAATAATAGTGCCCACTCTCATATCTATTTTGGAAAAATCGGGCCAAGTAATAGTTTCGTTCATCTAACAATTCTAAGTTTATCAATTATATCTTTTGGGATATTTCCTTAATATGCCCCATAAGCATCAACCAATAGGCCCTTGTCCCCAGCTGAAGTTTCAATTACATTAAGGACCATGTTATCATCTGGATCACTCATTCCCGCAAACCTGTAAAATTTAATCACATTAAAATCCTTAGCAGAATGTATTTTTCTAATTTTTTATTTTCTATCCCTACCTCACACAAATTCAAATCTACTGTGAAACCGGCATTTTTTAAATCAGCTATGGCCTCCGACAATGTTGGATAAGAATTATTCATTCTCCATATAATTTAAGGATTAATCCAAAAATAACCAGTTCACGATCCACATACAAGAATCTTTAATTTCAATTAACTTTGTACAAGACCTAAATTCAAAACATCAAAGTCATGGCCAATACACCTAGTAACATGCTTCCTTTGGGCACAATAGCTCCCAACTTTAAACTACTAGATACCACTTTGGACAAACAAAAAAGCCTTCAAGACTTAAAAGGAACAAAGGGTACGGTAATTATGTTCATATGTAACCACTGCCCTTTTGTTAAGCATTTGAACGCCGAAATCGTTAAAACCGCAATGGAATATCAACCTAAAGATATTTCATTTTTAGCAATTTCCAGCAACGACGTGGAAAACTATCCTCAAGATGCTCCCCATTTAATGAAGCTGATCAGTATGGAACAGAAGTATGCTTTTCCCTATTTGTACGATGAGAGCCAAGAAGTGGCCAAAGCCTATGATGCCGCCTGTACCCCTGATTTCTATTTATTCGATGCCAATTTAAAGCTGGTATATCGGGGGCAGTTTGACAACTCCCGTCCGGGAAACGGCATTCCCGTTACCGGGGAGGATTTAAAGACAGCCATGGACGCCCTTCTTGCAGGAAAAGAAATAAATGAGAAACAAAAACCCAGTATGGGCTGCAATATAAAGTGGAAAAAATAATAGTTCCGAACTACATTCTATAGTATTCTATTGGGCCAAACCTATTGCTGTTCCAAGGAATTCTTTAGGGAAGTTATTGGCAAGTCCAACCTTTACGCTCCAGAACGCCTTCAATATGTGCCAGATGATGATTACCGTGCCAAGCATATTTTCCTATATTTTCCAGAAGGCTTACCGCCACATTACCATCGGGATGAATATACACCCTTTCCAAATCTTCTTTGGACAAACCTTTTAAGAGATACACCAATTTCGCATGTAGTGCCTTAAGATAATTTAAGGATAAAACTATTGGTGCATTATTGGCATCGAACAGTTTGCTCCATTCCTTCTCATCATACGCTTTAATTATAGGTCTATCCTCTGTCAAAGCCCATTTGAATCTGATATAACTATTATGATGGCTATCTGCAATATGATGCACCACTTGCCTTATGGTCCAACCACCTGGGCGATATGGTGTATTTAGCTGTTGATCGCTAAGATGAATTACCAGGTCCTCCAAACGGGCAGGTAAAGCCTCTAATTCAGAAATCCAATCGGACAGTGTTACGTCACTTACCGTCTTCGTAAAGACGAAATGGCCAATGGGATACTTTAATCCTTCTAAGGTTCTTTCTTCCATAGCATAAAATTAAAGAAGAATAATGAATATCAATAGCAAAATCAATGATTAATAACGCAGTATTTTGAGATTTTACCCATCCATTATTTGAGTTGGAAAAAAGGTTGTCCCCTTGATTCCCTAAATGATAAAAATAAATATTTTAAAAATATAAAAAGCCTTGAACATGATTAAAAAACATGCAGTAGTTCTTGAATTTCAAAAGATTATGAATCAATAACTAAAATTAATTCTATTCAAATTATTATACAAAACCAGTTATTTTTTGTTAAATTTTAATACATTTTTAACCTTTTAAAAAAGTTGGTTCCAATATAATCTACTAATTTTATAGGATAATAAAATTTTAATTAAAACACTAAAATATGGCAACAATACGATTGGGCGACGTAGCCCCTGATTTTACAGCAGATAGTTCCATGGGAATGATCAATTTATATGATTATTTGGGCGATGGATGGGGAATATTATTTTCACACCCGGCTGATTTTACCCCGGTATGTACGACCGAGTTGGGGACTGCCGCAAAATTCAAAGGTGAATTTGACAAACGAAACGTAAAAATGCTGGCACTTAGCGTTGATGGGGTTGCATCTCATGGCGAATGGATCAAGGATATTAATGAGACACAGCATACCACTGTTAATTTTCCCATTATTGCCGACGATGACAAAAAAGTTTCTACGCTTTACGATATGATACATCCAAATGCGAACGACAGTTTAACCGTGCGATCCGTTTACATTATAGCTCCGGACAAAACGGTTAAGCTCATAATCACCTATCCTGCTTCTACAGGGCGTAATTTTCACGAGCTGCTTAGGGTAATAGATTCATTACAGTTAACTGCTTACCACAAAGTAGCCACTCCTGCGAATTGGGAAAATGGGGATAGGGTTGTTGTAAGTCCGTCTATAAATACCGAGGATGCCAAAAAAATATTTACCAAAGGCGTGGAAGAAATCAAGCCCTATTTAAGGATGACCCCACAGCCGAACCTTTAATTTTATAATTCTACACTTTTGGTCACAATCAAATAATATAGTCTTCCCTAACTAAGGAGGACTTTTTTTTAGTTCTAAATATGCCCCAATCATAGTAAAAGAAATATGGGATACATAAAGAATTAATTATCTCACTTGTCTATTAAATGGACAGCCACTGCAAGAACTTGATCGGGAATAGAATGAAAATATAACCGAAGACCATTAAAGCACAGTTGATTAGCAAGTTATTTTCTTTTTCATAAGTCCTGAAGGATTCCCTAAAAAAATATAACTATCAAAAAATCATGCAGTTAAATTATAAAACCTTATCTTGTGGGCTAATTTAATTTTTTTAATTTTTTATAATGAATAAAGGAACAGTAAAATTCTTCAATGACTCCAAAGGTTTCGGATTTATCACTGAAGAAGGCTCAAGCGAAGATCACTTTGTACACATTTCTGGTTTAATCGACGAAATTCGCGAAGGTGATGTTGTAGAATTTGAATTACAACAAGGTAAAAAAGGATTGAACGCAGTAAATGTAAAAGTGATTTAATAATTACGGTACAATTTTTTTAGAAAATAGAGCCCATCCTATCGGATGGGTTTTTTATTGGACTTTGGTGTAAATAAAAACACACCTCCTTATATTTTTAACATCCACTTTTCAATTCCAATTTTGCCCGAATTTTCGCCCTAAAAGGTAATATTTATATTTTTTACGCAACCTTTCCCCTATTTCATCATCTTGCTTTTAAACACTGAATATACACCATTATAAATAACTTTAGCATGACCACTTTTTTCACTATTCTACTGTCCTTGTTGGTAATAAACATAGCCCTTTTAGTTCTAAGCCTAAATAGGACCAAAAGGTAAAAAGCAATTTCGAATTCACCGCTTCTGGCTTAACTTCATAATATAAACAATGGGGTTGAATACATTCGTCGGCTCCGAATTATCCGAACTTATAGTATAAAAAAAGGCCCTAATTTCTTAAGGCCTTTTTTATATGAATTGGAATCTTATCCTATCCCCATTAATTCA
>TARA_R110000796_G_scaffold114269_1_pt1 | contig 13448 bp, 21 predicted proteins | sample TARA_R110000796 | Tara Oceans TARA_R110000796 (sample SAMEA4397815) | marine metagenome | biome: Polar Biome; feature: [SRF] surface water layer (ENVO:00010504); material: water (ENVO:00002006), including particulate matter (ENVO:01000060) such as... | depth 5 m | reverse complement strand
GTTACACTAATGTCACAATTATCACATTTGTCACAATCACACTCTCCAGCATCGTCATTTTCACCACAACCTGTGCATATATGACATTCACAATTCATTACATCTTCATTATTGATTTCAAGACAATGTGAGCATCTATTGCGATTATCCCAATCATCTTTGTCTTCTAATCTTTGGCAATCCCCACAATCCTCACAAAACCCTTCATCTTCTTCAGCAGAGTCTATATATTCATTATCATTGTTAGGTTTAGTCCAAGACTTTTCTTGAACCTCCTCACTACCACAGTTATTACATACTACCATACGATTTTTTGTTTAAGTTTATTATTAATTTCACTAAAGTTATTACACTTCCATACATCATTTACTCCTTCAGGATAGCTACTACAGTGAATGTAATTGCCTCTATCTTCATCTTCTACGACAAATTGAGTAAATTGTTGGGCTTGTTGCCCCCAAAATGTAAAGTGTATTCCGTTATTGTGTAGATTTATACCAAGCATTACACCTTGTATAAACTTTTTCCATATGTGATGATGGGATTTCTCAGGATTGAATTTCTCAGCAGTTGGGCATTCATTAAGGAGTAATACTCCTTGTTCAGCCCAGCTCTCTAAAGTTACATCAAAATCTAAATTTAATCCATCATACACATCATTCTCTATCGCCTCCTCTATTGCTTTAATAGGTTTCGATAGCATTAAAGATTCTTCAGGATTGCCAAAAGCTAATCCAGTTGCATTACCATCCATATAAGGATGATCTCCAAGTATTACCACCTTCAGTTTGTCATAAGGACATAGCTTAAAAGGCTTAAATAAATCTTTACTTTCTGGATACAGTGTTGTTGACTTGTATAGTTTCATCACATGTTCCATGACATTAGCCATGTACTCTGATTCCCATATACCCGGAAAGGCATTATACCAATCCTCACCAACAATTCCACTCCAGAATTTCTTCTTACTGCTCATATTCAACAAAGGTTACATCATGACCTTCCATGATTTCAACAATCTTAGGTTTTATAGTCTCCCAGTTACCTTCTGCAATATCAACAGGGATACCAATCTTAGTATCACCTCTTGATAAATCTAGGGCAAGCCTTTTAAAACCTAAAGTTAATGCATCTTCATGTATCTTTCCAGGCTCAAACTTTGTATAAAGACTTGCAACAACACCAACGGTATTATCTTCTCTTCTTATACAAGCTGTATTGTAAGTTGATAACTTATCAAAGTCACCATCTCCTAAATACATCTTATCTGCAAAATCAACTTCTGGTAGTCTTTCAAATACCTCAGTAATGATTCCTTCTTCCTTTGTTCTATAGCAGTTAATTCCAAGTATTATTACTTGAAACTCACTGTCCATGAATTTATCTATTAAATTACCTTTAATTACTTTCATAATAGTTTTTGTTTAATTAAGAACCAAAGTAACTTCTTGGCTTTTGTTATTGAATATTTCTCTATGAAATCTGTATAATCTTTAGCCTGATATTTATCAGGAATAGTGATATACGGAAGTTCAAATTGTTCAGATAGTTTCTTACAATAATCTTGTCCCCAATTTACATCGGAAGAGTAATCATTATCGTAAAGAAGAAATACGTTAGTAAATCTTGATTTAATCTCATCAACTACTTGCGTTTTTGGGATTGTACCCTCAGCTTGTAGCGATGTTGCAGGTATTCCTGTCGTTGCCATAATTGATAATGCATCTTTGCGGCTCTTTGTAATAATAAGAAAGGGACCAGACTCAGGAATTGTATTCCAGAGTTCCCAAACACTAGCATCATTACTACTAATCCACTTACGCTGATGTAGGTTATTAGGTTGATATATCTTGTATGTAATCTTTCCATCTTTTCTCTCTATGTAGGCATATGATAGCTTATCAGCTTTCCTCATTGCCTGGTTTAAATAGTAGTATTCTATAGGATATATCATTCCTTTTGCAAGCCACTCTTGGTTTATACCATAAGCAGCCCAGTAATCTAAATCATCTTGGTTCCAATCTCTAACTTTCACTCGTACTGTGATTCCTTGTCTCTTTGGTAGTTTCTTTATGACTGTTTTATGGTCAAAAATTGCTTCAGGAGCTATAATGTCATCATCACTACGAAAACCCTTTATTCCAAAATCTTTAAAGATTTTCATACACGCTTTAGCATTGTTATGATACCCAAAAAAGTACATAACAAAATCTATACAGTCACCGGAGTATCCATATCTATGCTCTTTAAATAAGAACTTGTGTTTTCTGTATGACCAGAATACACTAAATGATGGATGCTTGTCAGCTTTTCCTATGGGACTGAGCATACTTGTATTAAGCTCTAAATTTGGAATATAATATTGAAATATTTGTTCCTCATCTAGTATTCTAAATACATCTTTATAAGTTGGAGTGGGTGCTTGTGTGTTTGCTTGAAATCCTTGCATAAATAAAAAGGGGCTTTATATCAAATAAAACCCCTTTAATATCAATTATGTTAGATTATCCACCAAACTGAGTTGCAGCTTCTTCTGTAAAGAAACTACCCCCATTACTTGCTGGAGCATCAAAGATACCTTCATCAGTTGGAGTTTCACTTGCTGTGAATTCACGTAACTTGTAATCAGGGCTACCAAATGATGTCTTAGAATAGGCACCATTCTGTTGAGCTTCTGTTACAGAGGCACGAAGGTAATCAAAATTACCAGATTCTTTAGCCCATTGGCGTAAAGTATTTCTAGTATATGCATCTTGATACATCTTTCCTTCATCAGTTGTCTTAACTCCTAAAAGCAATCCAATCTTGTTTGGAGACTTACATGCACCTTTAATAGATGCAAAGTTACCATCAAACATAGCATTAAAATCAGCTACACTAAATTGAGACATTGCATTAGCAGGATTCTCTGCTTTAGCAAGAGAAGGTAGGTTCAATAAGTTTCTAAGAAAACCAATTAAATTCTCTTCACCTTGAAATGCAGGTCTGTTTCCAGTTACATTATACCACTGCATGTTTTCCGGAATAGAACCATCAAGAGGTAACCATCCATTCTGCCCATAAGCATTAATGTATAGTCTCTTACCAGTTTGGCTCAATTTCTCAGCTTGAGTGATAAAGAAGCTTACTTTAGTGGTAATTTCTGTTTCACCTTCAGCAGGATCATTGTTGAGGTATACATCAATACGACATTGCTTCTGACCTTTGTCATCTAGCATCGTATAGTTAGGCTCTTTAGCCTTATCACCATAAATAGTTTTTAACTCATCATGCGTTGGGCATACATAAGTTACTTTGAAATTCTCTACACCCGTATAGAGTCTGTTTACGAAGCCTTCTCCTGCTTCTTGGGCTTGTCCAAATGTTGACATAAAATTTATTGTTTAAAGTTTAATAATTAATAATTAAAGTGATGAGTCAATACTACCATCATTTCGTTGTACTGGATATGCTTCAGCAAATGCACCACTCATTACTGGGATGTCTTGTTCTGAATTATATCTATGAGCTTCATTTACTGATTCATCTACAGCATCTTCATCTAGTGATTCCATTGCAGCACTTACAGATGCATTTGTAAATGGTACTACGTTGAAAACCCCATCATACTCATTGCTTGCAACAAGTTCATATTGGTTTTCTACAGTTGTATCAATACCCTGCAAATTTGTGAAATAATTGTAAGTTTTCTTATCACTTACTTTACGTGGAGTTCCTTTAGTAACTCTAATTCCTTGTGAAGCTGCTGCTGTCACTGTATCAGTATTTACTATGTAAGCCTCACGTGTTTCAGGATTGAATGAAAAAGCCACTTGACTTTTATCATCTAAACCTAACACTTCTGATGCTAACTTGTTGAAACTCATTTGACGAGAGGTACCTTTTCCACCATCAATTCCTATTGTTAGGATTGCATTGTTTGGGAATGTTTCTTCTCTCTTTACTCTTAGACTTGGTACTCCAAAATTCATTTTTTTATTTTTTAAAAGTTAATAAGGTTATTTCATAAATTGAGGCATCCCTTGTTCCTCATCGCCTAGATTTACCAAGGCACAATCTGTCATAATAATAATCCCTGCAACACTAACAGCATTTTCAAGTCCAATCCTTACTACCATGGTTGGATCAATAATACCATCTTGAATCATGTCACAATACCTATCATTTTTGAAATCATATCCAGAATTAACATCATCAGATGCCAATATATTGTTTATGATTACATCACCAGGCTGACCACTATTTTTACTGATTTGTTTAATAGGAGCTTTACATGCATCAAATATAATTTGTATACCTGTTTTCATATCCTGATTATAACTGATGTCTTCCACATCAAAATCAGAAGCTCTTAATAAAGCTACTCCTCCACCAGCTACAATTCCTTCTTCTAAAGCTGCTTTTGTTGCAGCCAAAGAATCATCAATTCTATCTCGTTTTTCTTTCAGTTCAACTTCAGAAGCAGCACCAACATATAAGACAGCAACGCCACCTTTTAGTCTTTGTACTCTTTCCTCAGCTCTCTGCTGTTCAAATCCAGAAGGTTGGTTGTCAACCCTTACTTCAAGATAAGACATATGTGTTACCACATCTTCGTCTTTTCCTGTACCATTTACAATAATAGTTGCACTAGTATTAATAACACATTTCTCAGCACCACCAGCCATCTTAGGTTGAAAAGATGAAGTATTATATCCTTTCTTTTCAGAAATAATATAAGCCCCTGTAAGGATAGCAATATCCTCTAAGGTTTCCTTTCTCTTTTCACCAATGAAAGGTGATTTGATAGCTACTATATTACAGTTGCCTCTTACCTTAGCCATAACAATGGCTGTAAGTGCTTCTGTTGTAATATCATTGCATATTAATAATACTGGATTGTTTTGAGAGTACTGAATAATTGGTTGGAGTTCATTTTGAGTGTTAATCTTATCATCTACGATAATAATTTTAACGTTGTCATACTCTGTTTTCTTCCCATCCGTATCAGTCATGAAATAAGGTGATAAAAACCCTCTATCAAACTGTAGTCCCTTAACTGTTTCCACATAAGTTTCGGTACTAGTTGACTCTTCTACTGTAATTACTCCATCGGTTCCAACTTCTTCAAAAGCTTCAGCAATTAGATTTCCAATTTGGCTATCATTATTTGCTGAAATAGTTGCTACATTACGAATCTTATCAACACTTCCCATTACATCTTCACTAGAATCCTTGACTCTATTGACAATAATGTTTAGTGCTACATCCATTCCTCGTTTCAAATCAATAGGATTTGCACCGGCAGCAACATTCTTTAATCCAAGTTCAACCATTTTCTGAGCTAACACAGTTGATGAGGTTGTCCCATCTCCTGCTTTATTCCCAGTATTGGATGCTGCTTCCATTATCATATCAGCACCCATTCTTTCCAAGTTATCTTCAAGTTCCATTTGCTCTGCAACAGTAACTCCATCTTTAGTAGCATGAACTCCTGTGTAGGGATTCTTAAATACTACAATACGACCTTTAGGTCCCAATGTTACTTTTACTGCATTTGCTAACTTGTCGACACCTCTTTTTAAGCCATCTCTAGCTTCAACATCAAACTTTACATCTCTATGCATACTAATAATTGATTATAGCATCATAGATAGTGTGGAAATTGTTATCTATGTACCTTGTTGGAAATGCTTCTTCACTACTTCTGGCGGTATTAAAACCACTATTAGAAGTATCTAATTTATACTCTACATTGTCACCATTAACAACAATATGAGAATACAAACAATATTCTACACTCCCTTCAATGTTCATCTTAGTAGCAAGTGAACCTAAAGTTTTGAACTTTTCTCTTGTTTCATCATTAGCACCCTTAAAGTCCTGAATGTGTCCCATGATAAAAGCTACAGGTTTGTCAGCTAACAATCCACCTTTTTTAATATCATCTACATAGTTAATGATAGAACCATAGTCTTCTGGTACAGTCATAAACTTTGTTGGTTTACTCTTGTCTCCATAAACATCAACAGGTCTGATCTTTTCACCACCAAATTCGATATTACGAAAAGTTGCATTCTTGTTGTCTGAATTGAACCAAATGTTTGTACCTGGTTCCAAGTACTTCAAGCCATAAGATTTACCAGTACCTTCTCTTCCGAGTACTAATACATTCTCAAAGCCTCTTTCTTTAAGCTGTTCCATTAACATAAACAACTCTACCCCGAAATCACGCCATTTGTCACGACTAACCATTGTTTTCTTATCAAGCATACCCATGTATTGCTTGTTTTGAATTTGGTTAACAGTGTCAATGCAGATTGTCTGAATCTTCTTCATTTCTTTACTCATTTTTCTCTCTTTATTTAAGTAAAGATACTAAAATTCAACGACTTAGACAATATTTAGGTCTACTTTTCTAATGCTTTTTTCCTCTCTAAATACGTTATGCAGGTATGTGCAGCATCACAATATTCTTCAAATTCATCAGCACTCAACTTGGGTTCAATCTTCTCAATTGATCTCAAAATTGATTTTGTCGCTTTCTTCATTTTTTCTCTTTACTTCGTTATTAATAAATTTTAAATCATCGTTGTTTAAGTTATCGATATGTACAGTATATTCTATTATTTCCCAGTCTTCATTTGAGAGGATATTGCGGAAAGTTCTAAAGTGTATTACATCATCATCGATTCTTTTTTCTTCCGAGTAATTTGTCTGATTCTCCATAGGCTTGCTCTAGCTTTAATTTATCATCTGAAAATGGCAATTCAACAAATCTGTTGGTTGCTCCATCAAATAACAAAGGTACGTATTTGTTAGGCACTCCTAATCTATTTTTACGCACTATTACAACTCTAAAAGTATCACGCATTCTAGATATGTCATATCCATCATACTCCTCAAAGCCAAATCTATCAGGAGAATATACTGCTAAGATAACATAATCATCCCTTTGTATCTCCTTATTATTGGCTAAACCATCTAATGTGGGTTCAGTTTTTTTGACAACAGATACACCTGTATTGGTATACTGTTGCTTTTCTCCTGACTGTTCTTGCTGTTGGATATTTACTACTGTCCAACCCCAATGTTTAGTCATTTGACCCCTACAATAATGGGTACTCCATTTAGCCATAGATTGATGCTGACTAATTACCTTATCACTCAACTTATCATATTCCGGAGTAATAAGACTAATATGGTCTGCAATACAAATTACATGAAGATTTGGATCATGAGGTATGTATTCCTTATAGACTTTATCAATAGTAACTATCTTGTTACCATCTTTACCAGTCTTAGTAAATTCTACATCTTCCCATACATGAGTTCCAACCTTTTCACTATAAGTCCTACAGAACTTATACATCCCTGTTGGGTTAGATACTGAATCAATAACTTCTATATGTTGCATATAAAACTCTACATCTTCAGTACATTCCTCAATCTTCTGCATTATGTCATCAGTCACATAATCTTCTCTATAACCTTTCAAGGTCATAACATCAATTCTCAACCCAAACTTAACAGCTAATTGGTTACATATTAGTGTATCAATAAACTCCTCTTCAGACTCTTCCAGAGCAAAATAAAAGATCTTAATCTTAATTTTACTCTTAGGATTGTTCCTTAGATAATTTAAAGGTGCAAATACAAATAGTGCTTTAGCTAACTGGGTTTTACCTACACCAGAGCCGGCAGTCACTTTATACATTATACCTTTAACTATGCCCGGAACAGACTTTGACAGCTTAGGAAAAGAATAATAGAATGGAATACATAATAGCTCACCCATATCTCTTACCTTCTTGATGAGTTTTAACTCCTCAATTCTGTCTTTGACTTTGGTATAAGCCTTAGTTACAATATTACTCATAATCTTCTCTTCTTTTAGCTGTTGAACTGTCCTTACTGTCTAGTAGTTCTTCATACATTTCATAATTACCTTTATTTAACCAGGTCTCTGCGTTGTTCATAAATTCAAACTTACCTGTTTGTCTTCTCCAAGTCATCTCAGCATCTAAAACCTTAATGGCTTTTTGTGCTGCTAATGTATTATTCTTGAAGTGCTTATTCCATTTAGCACGCAATTTCTTGCCCATAATAGTTTCATCAGTCTTAGGTCTTAAATACCTACCTGTCGGAGTCTTGAGTGGAAAGTGTGAGAACCAAGTAAGAAATAAATCTTTCTCGCCCTCAAATAGATCACGAAGAGGTTCTCTCAACTCATATCTATTTTGTATAGCATAGTTTTCTATGTTTACAATCTTAATGAAGCCTATAGATTCAAACATATATAGGTCAGCATTACTGACACCACCATAGTTTAAAACAAAGTCCTCATCCTTCTCAAGCTTACAAAAATATAGAAATCTCAAATCAAGATAAGTTCTTATGCTCATTTTATTCTTTTTGATTAAATCAATATCTAATTTCATACTCCTCCCTTCTTTCTGACCTCTCATAGTCATCGAATGATATTCCATAGAAACCAAGTATACCTTGCTCTGAAATTTCAACACCAAATTCCTTATCAATTAAGGATGCCATTTTACCAGGCGTGTTTCTTTCAGTAGCAGGATATTCTCCTTCTATTAGAACTATCATAGTTCTTAGCTCTATGTCCATTATATTATCCGTTGCATGTTTTCCTCATCAAGGATAAGTTTACTTTGATATACATTTATACCTTCAATAACATTATCATTTTTAGGATCAAAAGTAATATGTACATCAATTGCACCTTCTTTGGTATGCTGTCTAATATCTAACCATGAAGCAGAGTCATCAGAAAATCTATCTTCTACAATATCAGCATCAATATCAAGAACATGAGTCATCAACTGTTTCAATGTAATTAACTTAGCTTTGGTTTTATTAATTCCAAAATAAAGTTTTAATTCGTCTGTACTTATTTTTTCACTCATCTTTGTTTTGTTTTAGTACCCATTCCTTATACCCTTTTTTTTGGGAAATTTTTACAGTTGTGTTGCCAAGTTTAGAGCTAAATACTATAAATTCCGTTTTTGTTTCTTCACTCATCTTGCTGTGTCTTTAGCGTGTTCATATTTGAGCCATTTATGTTTTCTGTTTCCTATATCTTCTCTAAAACTTTCAAACTCATTAATTGAATAAATGTAAGCTGCAAATCCCCATCCTCCATTGTCACCAAGTAATACAAGGTTGTCCATAAACTGTTCAGGTTCATCTATTTCCTTAGCACCATCTTTTCTTAGCTCTTTAAATTTATCTTTAAAACTAGCACTTAATAATGTACCATTACTGTTGTAATTAATATATTTTCCCATTAATATTCTAATGTTTTAACATACTTGACTGGAAACCCTTTCATTACTCGTTTTAGATATATGGCATCTTGTGTTCCTTTATAAACCATAATATGCATTTCTGGCAAATCACTTCTAAACACCCTACCTAACATCTGAACAAATGAAAGTTTTACACTATCAAGCTGTACGATTAATCCCTTTTCTACTTTAACTAAATTAATAGCTTCTCTCATCATATTTACTACGAATAGAGAATTTATCTCCTCATTGTTAAACTCATCTTTCTTTGCATTATTCTGTTTAGTTGTATTGCCGGAATGAATATAATTATCAGTAGTGTCAGCAAGCTCTTCAGCCTGTCCTTTTGTACCACTAAAACATATAAATCTTGCATCACCAAACTCTTTAACAATCTTATGAGCTTTAACTGTTTTCATTTCAGCCATAGCTATCTTCCTCATTGCTCCTGCATTAACCCATTTGATATGTTTCCACTTATCTCCAGGTGATGCTTCATAGTCATTCCCATACTTATTGACCTGAGCTGTAAGTCTATCATATTCCTCTTGATGTTCATCAAGATTAATAGAATGAACTACAACTACTGGTGAAGGCAATATTCCACGAGTAATGGATTCCATGATACTAATGTTGTATTCATTGTATCTTGCTCCACATACTTCATGTAATAATACTGCTTTCTTAACATCAACTGTTGCAGATAATGCAATAACCAATGTGTTAGGTCCAATAATCATTTTAAGGTGTTCAGCTCTTGCAGGTGTAATAGCATGACATTCATCAAGTATTACAAAATCCACGAAACCTCTATCAGAATACTTTTTTGCAGATGCATATAAAAACCTCTCAGAAATATTATAGATAAATCCCATATTATGTTCTGCTATATCTTCATCCCAGTTACTTAAATGTGTAGTTTCCTTACATATGATATAGCCCTTTATTGTGGGCTTATGATCATAGTATTTCTTTACCATTTTAAGTGATGCGAGAGTCTTTCCTGTCCCTGTACTCCATGACAACAATATCTTACGACTTTTGTTTAGCAATAGTACTGCTTCAGCTTGACATTTTATCTTTTCTTGAATTGATTTGGCTCTATCAAACATACTCAACTCTTGTAAAAAAGTGAGTTTCAGCACCAAGATTTATAGCTGCTTCATTATAAGCATCAACAGCTTCTTCCTCAGTTCTAAATGAACCTAGTTGCCTAACATACCCTCCATGAGGATTTATTTCAGCTCTCCAAGGTTTATCAACTTTAGTTACTGAGTTAACATTTGTTATACCTTTATATTTTGATGTTAATTTCATGTCCTAATTGTTTTTCCATTATTGTTTTACATAGAGCATCAGCTCTCTCATTCCATGGATCTCCATTGTGTCCCTGAACCCATTGGATAAATAAAGATGTAAATTCATTAGACATTTTGTCTAACTTTACCCACATATCCTTATTCTTTACTGCTGTATTAGCTGCTGTTTTCCAATTACGCTTTTTCCACTTTCTAATCCAATCTGCAGTTGCTAACTGTATATTCTGGCTATCAGTATACACATATATTCTATGTGACTTACTATATCCTTTGCTCCTCAACCAATTCAATGCATTTAAGATAGCTTGTATCTCCATTTTATGGTTAGTATTATAGTATGTATCTTCAGTTTCAGATTTGCTCATTTCATAAAATTTAGCTGATTCTGTTAGTACTCTATTTCCTTCTGATGAGACTTCCAAAGCAATGAAACTTGTGGCTCCACTCTTTACCTTTGGTATATATCTACCATCGGTGTATATCTTTAATATTTTCATACAAAGTCCTATTTAATTATTAATAAAAGCCCAAGGAAATTACTAAAAACCCTGGGCTTTTTTATTGACATAAGCAACGCTTACTATGTCAAACTATCTGATAAATGCTGCACTGTATTAGAAATATCTTTAGTATTTAATACTTCTACAAGAGCACTACCTAATCTAGACTCTGGTGTCTCATAGTTCTCTTTCTTCTTAGAAAGATCTACTTGACGTAAATACGAATTTAAACTACTTGTGATATACTCAGCTTTGATTATATTACTGTCTTCATATAACATGTTAGACTTAACAGTTTCAGTAATTTCTGCCATGAATGCTGGAACAATACCAGCTTCAGCAATTTTATTACATACTTCACTTAACCCTTCAGTCTCCAATACATAATCATCAAATGTGTGATTAATGAATTCCATAGTAGTGTCATGGTCTAATGTACCCATAGATACAATAGAACCAATTCTTTTACCTCTTAAGAAAGTTGGATCAATAAGCTCAACGTGATTTGTTGTAAACATTGCAATAACATTCATAGCTTTAGTGTCTCCACCATCAAGAGTATTAAGAATATCTTGCATTGCTGCATTTCTATTCCCACGAGTTACTTGGTCTACATCCTCTAAAAATACTATCACACCATGACCATTGTTGTCAAGAGTCTGTGATAATCTAAGAGTTTGTGCTAATTGCGTTGGCTCTTTCAAGTAGATGAAACTCCATCCATTGTTGATAGCTTTTTGTGCTACTTTAAATGCCAATAGTGTTTTACCAGTACCATAAATACCTTCCAACAATACTCCAGTTTTCAATGGAATACCTTTCTCAATACATTGTTCAGGCTTCTCAATACGAGTCATCAATGGTCTCAAGTCATACTGAGTCTTAGCTGATAACACCATGAATTCCTTATCAATATTAGACAAATCCATAACTGTTGGATTACACTGACTATCTAACTCAATAGCTTGATCTTTGTATACTGATTCAGTATTTAATAAATGACGAGTTCCTGTTACAATATCATCAATCATAGGTGAGAATCTAAATTCACATTGACCTGTAATTAACAAGACATTCTCTACCTGGTCATACTGAATGTTGATATTAGCATCTTCACCTAATTCAGGTAAATCAATCTGACCATAAGGTGCTTTAATACGAGTTCCATCAGCTAATATAACATCAATAGTTTCAATTGGTCTATCAGATCCTCCTGATGGTCCACCACCTTCTGCTTTAGCTGCAGATGCTCCATAGATTTCTTCAATGGCTTTGTTCAACTGATATACTCCATCATTTTTGAAACACATAATTGAGTGTCTGAATGATGCAATCTTAGTTGACATTTTGATTTCGTTATCAAGATATATTAAAATATCTTTGTAACTCTTTCTTCCGTTCCCTAATTTAACTAGTTTGTCCTTTTGAACTTGGTCATACTTGTTAATTCTGTTTTTTAATTCTTGCATGTTTTAGTAATTTAATTAATGATTTACTTGTTACGTTGTCAATATCGAAGCAGCCTAGAGTAATTCCTCCTTGAAATTTCCTCATGACTAATTCGCTTTGGATACTCTCCCTATCCACGGATGATTGATATGCTCTGATTATAGCCTGTGCTTTTACAGTGGTATTTTTACAGAAAACAGTATCATTTTTATCATCATAAATAATAGGGTATCCTTCAATACTCCCAATAGTTGCCATATTAAGTTTTTTTAATTCTTGGTTTTTTCACTTGTTTTATGCCTGTTTTATGACTTAATTTAATTAAACAATTTGTCTGCATTATTTCTAGACGTTAAAAATTCATTAATTTTGTCAGGTGAAAGAATTGATTTTAATTCGTCAATAATCTCTTGGTCTATAAAAAACAATACTGAATCTGATTTAATATACTGATTTGAACTAGACTGTATTTTTGAACCATACAAATAAGCTCTTATCTTGCCATCTTGTATATTCATAGAAATACTAAGGTTAGAAGTACCAAACTTCCATCCACCATATTTAAAGAATCCTGCTTGTCTTATTGAGCCTGTTTTCTTAGTTAGTTCTGTTACTCTCTTTTCTTCAGCTACAACAGCCCATTCTGTAAACTTATTAAAATTAGATTGCAGAAACTCAATAAAACCTTCTCCTTCCCCATTTTTTAAAATAAGCCCATAAGTTCCTTTAGAGTTTAGGTCTAAATAAATCATACCTTGATTTTTACCTTTTTCAACGACCATACTTACTTTTCCTTGAGAATATTCTCCATAACTCACTTGTGCGTTCATTCCAAATGTTAACGCTACCATTACTAATACTAATACTACTTTTTTCATTGTTTACTTGGT
>TARA_R110000796_G_scaffold96705_1_pt1 | contig 13455 bp, 20 predicted proteins | sample TARA_R110000796 | Tara Oceans TARA_R110000796 (sample SAMEA4397815) | marine metagenome | biome: Polar Biome; feature: [SRF] surface water layer (ENVO:00010504); material: water (ENVO:00002006), including particulate matter (ENVO:01000060) such as... | depth 5 m | reverse complement strand
GGTGTCTCTAGTTTTCTTACTGGTCGCCAAGGTTTTCTACGAGCTTCTTTATCGTGTGTCTCGGATTCACGCGTGTTTCTGGCAGTGTCCATTCTTTCCATTTCTTCCATTATACTGTCTCCCTTTGAGAAATTTTTTGTTTTTCTTTAGCGACTCGTTTTAACCATTCGTCTTCCGACATATTATATGGTTTGAGTCCACGAAGACGATCTACTTCTGACTTGGAAAAAATCACGCCATTCTTTTTACCTTGTGTTTTTTGCCGACTTCCAACGGAAGCAGAAGTGACTCTTTGCACAGAGGGTCTATCTTCTCTTGTTTCGGCTTTCTTATTGTTTGCCATATCTGGGTAAACATTAGAAATTCTTGTATCTAACTCGTCATAATAATCATTAGAGTCTGGCTCATAGCCTTCATTAATAAGATTAAAATGAGTAAAATAAGCATATTGGCTGGCTTCTGCATTTTTTGGATCATCTTGATCGCCATACCAAGGGTTATTTGAAGACCAATCCAACGCTTCTCTTGTTGGCTTTGGTGCTTCTTGTTGAACTGTTTGTTGTTGTACTGGCTGTTGAACAACTTGTTGTTCATTAACAGACTGTCTGTTTTTAGCAACTCTTAGCTTTTCTTTCTGTATAGATAGATCGCTTTTAAGTGTATCTGCCTTAGACATCAGTTCAGCATCTCCAGATGCAACAGCTTTTTTGTAAAGCTCATCAGCCTGTTGTTCTTTGGCTTGTACCGATTGTTCTTCAGCAACAAATAAATTTTGATTCAGCGTATTACTGTGGTTCCTAAGAGCCATAATTTCAGCATCTCTTTCGGCAATCATTCTTACCGCTTCATCTGCTCTTTGTTTTTCAGCTCTTATTTGCTGATTTTTTTTGTTAATTCGTTTAGAGACTTTTTTCGTGTATTGATCTAGTTCTTCTTCACTAGCAACAGGCTCCCCAACAGGAGCTGGCTGTTCTTCAACCACGCTAACTTGTATCTCTTCTTCTTGTGTTTGTGCTTGTTGTTCTTGCGTCATTATAAACTCACTATATCATTTGGATTGAGGATTGTCCCAATAACTTCATCATCGTTGATGATCCTAACCTCTGCTCCATCTTCCAATTTAAACCTTGCCCCAGCGTATCTTCCGATCAATACCCATTGACCTTCCTCGCACCAAGGCTCTCCATATTTAGCATCACTGTAACAAAGTGGACCACACTTAACGACATAAGCAACCACAGTTGCCAATTGTTCTTTGTCCATTGTTTCCTTTGTTAGTAAGATACCACCTTTGGTTTCTCCCTTGCCACGATAGGGTAAAACCAAAATCTTCCAGCCAGTTGGCTGTGGCATTCGTTCTAGTGCTGACCCATCCAGTTTTTCTGGATTAAGAACTGCGTTCTTAGGATCTACATAAGCCGATGCAATCTCTACTTTTGCGTTTTCCATTAATTTTCTCTATTAAAGTAATTTTTTATAAAATCTTGTATATTGTATACCGCTTCGAGCTTTCCTTGCAAATATTTATGATGCTCCATGTCAGAAAGACTGCCACTCATATAGGTTTCTTGTATTTGTTCGAGCTCTTTGTTTAGCTCTTTGCTGAGTCTTTCAGCAAAATCAATTGAGTCCATTTGTTATCTGACCTTAAAATTTAGTCCTTGTTTAGCAGCTCCACCGCCACGACACTTTACTACTGAGCCACCTTTTTTCATTTTTGATTTGTTTAAAGCAATTGCTATAGATTGTTTCTTGGGATAGCCCTCTTTTTTTAATAAAGAAATATTGCTAGATATTGCTTTTTTACTATTTCCCTTTTTTAGAGGCACTTTTTTTCTTTTTTGTTACTTTCTTAACTACTTTTTTAACTGTAGATTCTGTTTTCTTAACAACTTTCTTAGGCTTGGGAGCTTCTTTAACAACTTCTCCAAGCGCTTCTTTTTCAATTCTTGCCATTTTCTTGGCAATCCTTTCCATGTTTTTGTTGTGAGCTTCTGCTTTTTCAGATACTGCTTTCGCCATATCAGCAATTTCTTGTTCTCTGTCGGCTTTCTTTTGTTCACGCAGTTTTTCTGCTGCTTCTTTTATATAAGATGTTGTCACTTAATTTCTCCTAAATCTTTGTTCTAGTTCAAGCAGTTTAAGCTCTGCCTGTTGTTCTAATCTATCGAGACCTAATTGTAGCTTATCATCAGCTATTGCTTTTTGCACATCTATTCTCTGTTGCGTAATCTCTGCATCCAACATCTGTTCTTGTTGTTTCTGCTGTTGTTTGCCTTCAAACTGTTCTTGATCCATGTCTAACTCTTTGTCTTTCAAAGCGAGCTCTTGTTGCCTAATTGCAACCAATGGATCGCCTTGATTCGCTTGACCTATTGAAGATAAGAACTGATTGGTAAGCTCTGCCAATATTGGTGAGCTCATCTGATCGAGCATCATCTGTAATTCTTGTTGCATTTGCATGGCTTCTTCTGGTGTTACTTGTTGCATCTGCTGTTGTAACATCATCATTCTTTCTTGCATTTCTGGTGGCATTTGTTGTTCTGCTATTTGACTGGCTAAAAACTGTAAATGTTGCATCACATGACTAATGATAATTGATTGAAACTGTGGATTCTCTTGAACCACTTGGGTCAAAAACAAACTCTGGTGAGCACTGACATGTGACTCATGGTTCTGTGGAGCAAATGCTTGAGCTGGTTGTCCCAACAATAAACCACTGTTTTCAATACCAGCATCTATTGGTTTCGGTGTCATGTCTGGTGGTGGTTGTATTAATGACTCAACATTGTCTATACCTAAAGCGCCATACATTCTCTTATAGGCTTCGTAAATGCCCATTGGTCCATGAACCTCTGGTGCGGATTGAACCATTTGCAATAGCTCTTGAGCCATTGTTATTCTTTGGCTTTGTGAAAATATATTGGGATCAGACACTGGAACTATATCGACACGATCATCAAAATCGCTGATTTTAATATCTTTAGAGCCAGAGCCAGTCTCAAAGTTGTACTCTGGTGGTAAATAATCGGCAAACACATCTGCCAATAAATTAAACTCAACCTTTTGTGAGTAATGCAATCGCTTCTGAATTGCAGACATTACCTTCGTACCACGCTCTAATAACGCAACAGTTGTGCCTACAGGCATTGCTTGGTTCATGTCACCCACATTCATATCAGCAGTTGCTGCAAATCTTTTTCCAGAGTCAACCAATAAACCAAGTAATTGCATTAAAACATTGCTGGGCTCTTTAATTGGCAATGGAATCAAGTTCTCTCTAAGAGATCCGCCTGTCGTGTCGATGTCTCTAAACTCACCGGGTTGTAATGGATCTGCTTCATCTCTGATACGCATACCTCTGGCTTTAAAACCAGCAGGTAAATTAGCAAGCGTTCCAGCATCTATCAATTGTCTTAGTATAGATGTGGCTGCTTTCGATATACCGCCAATCATGTGTGAAAGACCTAGACCATAGAATCCTAAACCGGGTAAGAACTTGTATTGCACAAAATAATTAATTTTGGTTTTGTCTGGGTCTTCTGGGTTGTAATTTCTTCTGATGGATAGAACTGTATTTGCTTGCTCGTCAATCGTCACAATATAGGGTAATTTTAGTCCAGTCGGTTCACCCTCTGCACCTATGTCTTCATAACCTTCTAGGTCTAAGATTGTATGCACTTCATAGATAGTTCTGTTTCTATCTTCTGTGTAATCTGGAGCCACTCCTTCGATTTCGTCTATTTCAGTAGTGATCTCGCTTCTTTCTTCGTAAGATTCATCTGGTATATCAACATCGGCATAAAAACCAGATAGCTGTTGTTTTCTAATCTCGTTCTTCGACATGCTGATTACATGTGTGACTCTTTCTGCTGAGAACATGTCTGGTGCTTCATAAGGAACAATTAAATCTTCTGGTGGAATAAATTTAGCAACAGCTCTTTTTAACACGAAGTCAAAGTACACTTTCTTAAATGCTGAACCAGCTAAAGGCAAGTAAAACAACAACTGATCGAGCTCTGGGTCGTATTCTTGCATTACATTCATAATGTAATAGTTCATAAACTCTTGCACTCTTGCAGCTTGTGACTCTGTTTCAGCAGTTCTCATGCCAATAATTTGTGTCTTAACTGGTCCTTTTGCTGGTAATAACTCCTTGTAAGCATTCGCTTGAAACTGAGTAACAGCTTCTGCAAGGATTGGATGAATCACGCCAGAAGAACCTTCAAAGGGTTGTGATCGGCTATCGTCAAATTTCATGCCTAAGTATTTCAAACCATCTATATAGGTTTTTTCCCACTCTGATCTTGATTCTAAGTCGTTCTTTATCGAACTACATAGGTCTGATGAGAGCTTGGAAAGCGTTTCTTCGTCTAATGATTCAGCAAGATTTGCAAAAAAATCTTCTTCGACAGGCTGTTCTTCAGCCATTTCTCCATCTAAGATGACATCATCGCCAGAAACAACAATAGTCATAGCCTCTTCCAAGGCTTCTTGTCTGGTTTGCTCTGGAACAATCTCGATCATAGAGCCAGATTCTATAATATCTGGATCGTTTTCTGTTCCTAGTTTTCTCTCTACAACCATATTAATAACAGTCTACCATTTAAATGGTTGATTTCGCACTTTTTTGATTGTGCGAAAATCCAAATAAGGAGGTAAAGTAATTGTTTTTGCTGATTTATTAACTGGCGAGCTAAAATAAGATTTTAGTTTTTTAAAAAAAAGTTTCATCAATAATACACTACTCTATTTTTGCTTAACAATTTTACTTCGTCTTGATAATCTTCGTGCAAAGATAGAAAACCACCTTGCCTAAATCTCATCAATGCCATTGTAGCGCTATCGCAAAAGTCATCGTGATCTCCATATGGAAAAGCTGCCATCTCTTCCCTCACTTCGTCTGCAAACACTTCGTCTGGAGCCCAAACCATACCAGATTCAAAAATTGGTGCAACACTATTCATTCTTGCAACCTTATCTTGACCTCTACTTGGGGTATACGAAGTGACTGGTATTCCCATTCTTCTTAACTCTTGTGTTAAAGGCGTTCCAGACGCTTTTGCTTCAATCAAAATACAATCTGGTTCCCAGTATTTGTATTCATCCCAAGCCAATCTTTTTAGCTCTGGAAAATCTACTCTTACTCTTTTTGCATCCAATAAAATAATGTTTGGCGTTTCATCGTCTGCGTGTTCAAAGATAGCCCAAGTCGTAATTGCAGAGTAGTCAGCAGTCTCTTTTTTAGAAAAAGCTGTGTCATAACTTTGTATGACATAACTGTATGGTGGTACTTTTTCTTCATGCCATTTTTTCCACCACTCTCTTTTAACGATAGATCCTTCTTCAGATGTTGGGTTTTGCATCCATTGTGCGTTCCATTTGGCTACTGGTAACGATGCTTTTACGCCCAAAAGCTCTTCTTTCTTCCAAAATTCACCCCACAAAGGATTTTCAGTTTCTGGCATAAGTGCTGGAAACTCAACAATTTCCCATTGATCTGCATGGTCATCGCCTTGTTTTTTTAATAATTGCCCTACCAAATCTTTTGTGCTCCAGCGAGTCATTACAATTACAATGGTTCCACCGGGTTGTAAACGCTGTCTAGGACCAGATGTATACCATTCATAAGCTGACTCCAATGCTTTTGGTGATAATGCGTCTTGCTCTGAGTGTGGATCATCAATAATTAATAGATCTGCACCACGACCTGTAATTGCACCACCAACACCAGCGTAAAACGATTCACCTTCTTGGTTTGTTGTCCAACGACCAGCAGACTTGTTATCTGCTTGCAATTTAAGTTCTGGAAAAATAAATTTAAAATCTTCACTGTCAATCAAGTTTCTTACCTTCCGACCAAAACGAACTGCAAGTTCTGCTGTATGCGTACATTGGATAATCTTTAATTGACCATTTAAGCCCATCATCCATGCTGGTAAATATGTTGATGCAAACTCTGATTTAGAGTGTCTTGGTGGTAAACACACAATTAATCTTTTTAGTTTACCTTCTGAAATTCTATTAAACTTGTCAGCAATAATCTTATGATGGTGTCCTTCTATAAAACCACCCCACATGTATTTAACAAATTGCATAAAGTCTTTACGACACGCATCTTGCGTATCAATTTGCTCATAACGATTAATTAAAGCAAGTGCTTCATCCTTTTCTTGTTGTGAGAGTATGTCAAAGTCTTTTAAGAATTGTTCTTTCATGGCGAGCTAGATAGATAGTAGTGACAAGTGTGGTTCTACCTAGCTCTAAGCACTAATGGAGAAGTGCCTAGTGCAAGTATAGAATATTCAGTTTTATTCTTCTTTATTTTCTTCATCGTCTTCATCTATATCTCTGTAATAATCAACAATATGCAATATTTGTTCTAAATACCTAGTAATCTCACCCATGGTCATTGATAAATTCTCATAGCCTTGCGATGTCAAACCATAGTAAGCAACTCTGGGCTCTTCTCCAGCCTCAACCTTTTCAATATACTCTCCCATAGTGTCTGGGTTTAGAATAACCCATTCAACAGGTGGCGTGTCGATTGGTTCTGGCAAAGGCGGATGATAGATTGGAGTTCTTTTTGCAACGCTAACCACTTCTACAGGCTTAACCTGTGGCTGCCTATTTGTCATTTCACTCATCAAAGAGTATGTAGAGCAACCATTAATTAGTGGTATCAGTATCAGTAGTTTTTTCATCGCTTGTTAATATTTTAAAATTTTCTATAACTCTTGCTGTCGCTCGATTGACTTTTCCTTGAAGAATTAAAGGCTCAGTCATCGCCATGCCTTCTAAATTAAAGTTGGCAAACTTACTTCTAAGTTTAGTCACCTGTGCTTGAGAAGCGCTGTATTGCGTGTTTAGGGATTGTATTTGAGCTTGTGTTTTCTTAGCAGACTCTAAGGCTTTTACGATTTGATCGTTTTGCTCTTGTATCGTTCTTTCAAGCACTGCTTGATTGTTTATAGCTGTCTGTAGCTCTATTTTTGACTTATCTAGCTTTGCCATCAATACAATATTGATACAAATAGAGATCAATAAAATTACTCCAGCTATTGCCAGACCTTTCACTTTTTGCTTTTTGTTTTTACAGCAACTGTCTTATAGGCTTCATTGACATCTGGCGTTGATTTGTCATCACCAACATATTTGCCATCTTCATCTCTTGCACGAACTTTCTTTTCTTCGTAACCAAGAAATGTTGTCTTAAACCAATTAGTTAATCCATAAGCCATTATTTTTCTCCTTTAAAACTTTTAGATGATCCGCTTGTTCCAGCATATAGTCCAAACCAAGCAGCTCCTGCTCCAACTACTATAGATATTAAGCCCGATTGTTCAAAGCTAGGTTCTGGTAGATCCATAAACCAAAAAGTAGTGTAGTAAAGCAAATACATATAGACAGACAAAAATGCTCTTGGAAAGATTCTCCACGAATCAATAGCTTGAGCTATAAATATAACCTTCTGATAAGGGTTATCATTCTTCTCATCTTCTAAAGTTCTTATTTTATCTTTAAGAGCAGAGTTTTCTTGGAGCATTTCCATGAACTTGGATAAGTCCATCTCAACTTCGTTTCGAGACATGTCTCCGCCAAATCTTCCAGAAGGATGGTATTGTTCGTCACTCATATTAGTTTGCTAGTGGGTTATCGTTTTTGTTCTTTAGGCTTTGTACATCATCATACATAGAGTCAATGCTTGAATTTATGCCTGCAACACTTGTTTGTAACATGATAATATCATTTTTAATTGGACTCAAATCTTGTGTCTCTATGTTTAACGATTTAATCTGCTCGTCAACTGCGACTACTTTTTTATCCAAGTCTGTAACTTGATCTGATAAAGCATCTATTTCATTAATATAACGAGACATTTTAGACTCTAAGTTTTCTATCCTATTTACATAAGTAGCCCCTGTATAGCCAAATCCAGCAAGTGTTCCTATTATGGAAACTAAACCTATGATCTGCGCTGCTTTTGATTGAAACCAATCCATTTTTTATTCCTATGCTAGTTTTGTTTTTTTAAATCTGTTTTTCATAATCGCTCCGCAACCTCTTGATTGAACACTACCGCCTTTTGCTTTTCTATGCGGTCTAACTTTCTTTGAAATCTTCTTAGGTTGTTTTGAAAACTGTTTGCCTTTTTTAGTATCTTGTCTTTTTTTGCGAGTCGTAGCTGCATACTCAGCAGAGCTCAAAGATTTTATAGCGCTTTCTGGCAAATACCTTTCTCCAGTTTCACTGGATTTTTTACCAGATTTAGTGCGCCATTTTTGATTGGTCCAATTTTTTAAAGATTGTTGCGATGATTTTAACGCCATTAACGATAACCTCCGCCAGCTTTTTTATAGGCTTTTGCAAGCATTTGAGCTTTTCTAGCCGACCATTGACCAGCTTTACCGCCTTTTGTTCCAGATTTAATTCTGTTAAAAATTCTTTTACGCATGGTTGGCTTGGTATAGTTACCAGCTTTGTTTACAGTAGATTTTGATTTAGATGCGCTTCCACCTTTTTTAAGTTTAATTGACTGTAAAGTTTTGGCTTGTTTTGCATGTGACTTACTAGCCTTCTTCAAGCCTTTCACTACTTTTTTTATCTTAGCTTTATTCTTGCTACCTTTTGTTACTTGCTTATTCATCTGTGCTCTCGATATTACCATTTTTCACGATTTGCCCAATATGCTGCTGACATTTTGCCTCTAGCTATATTTTTACCATGTCTTGCTTTAAAACTTTTTCGTCTTGCTTTCTGTTTAGCTGATTCACCTTTTTTTGGTTTGCCAGCAGTTTTTACGCCTTGCTGTCCAAATCGTATTGTTTTAATTTTGCTTCCTTCTTTTGCTACAACTACATGCGATTTTTTGGGATGACTTGGTGTTCTTTTGGGTTTGTTATAACCACTGACTCCTGCTCTCGCAAGCCTTGGATCTTTTTTACTTTTTGCTCTTGCCATTATTATTTACCAACTTTTTTTATGGCTGTTTTATGAGCTTGTGTAAATGTTAGTGGATTCCTGCTTCTGGTCATTAAATTGGTCATCTCTCTCATGTGTTTTGAGCTATGATGCTTCTTATGCCTTTGCATTGCTTTCTTTTGATTCGTTGTCAACTTTTTCATAAATTAGGCTGTCCATTAATTAAATCTCTCATGCCAGTCAAGCTGTTGCCATACAATCCCATGAAAGCAGCGTTATTGTCCGACATAGAAACATTACCATAAATATCTTCTGGTTCATACCATGAAGAAGTATCTGGTATATTCATTTTGGCATAACTATCAAAGCCTTGCACATAGCCCATATATGCAATTAATTGTGCTTCATCACCATACTCACCTGTTTCTTGTTGCTGTTGTTCTAGTTCTTCTTGTTGGTTTTCTATGTTTTGAGCAACTATTTGATCGGCAATTAAATCGGCTTCAGAAGCGGGCATTTCAGACATTGCTGTATTGATTTCTAGCTCCATTGTGCCAACTGCTACATTTTGTGAACCACTAGTATTTGCATCGCTTTGACCAACTGCTACGTTTTGTGAACCAGTAGTATTGCTTGAAACCCCTGTATTTGTTGATGTGTTAGAAGCAACACTGGTTGATCCACCTACTGCTGTATTATTCGCACCTATGGTATTTGAGCCACTTTCGCCAACAGCAGTATTATTGCTACCTATTGCAACATTGTTAGAGCTCATGGATAAAACCTGTTGTGTTTGCATTGCCGAACTAGCAACTTGAGCTGAAATACTGGGTGAGTTGCTGGTGCTAATTCCACCTCCAGATGATGAGCTGGCTACTGCGGTGCTTGTTGTATTAGAAACACCACCAGAAGCCACAGAAGAAGCATAAGATCCTCCCGATGATATAGACGTACCTGTGGCTTGAGCAGATGTTCCAGCAGTTGTACCGCTTACGCTACTTGTGGCTGCTCTAATAGAGTTGGCAACCACATTTAATTGTTCTGCTTTTTTGTTGTCTTTTTTATCTTCGTTCTGCGTGACAACAAGCTCGATATTTTCTTCTCGGTCTTGGCTCTCTTCTTCAATTGTCTCTGCATCATCCAAGTCTCCAGTTTCATCTTCAGATAAATCTGCAAGCTCTTCCAATATTTCTTCATCTTCTTCTTGTTCAATCCAATCCTCCAATTCTTCTATGGTTTCAAACTCTAAAAACTCTATGGGTTCGTCATCAATGTATTCTTCAATTAATTCTTGGTGTTCAAAATGATCCAATAAAATGTCTTCCAATATAGGTAAATCATAATCTGTTTCGTGATATTCTTCTGCCAATAATATTTCTTGATATATCTGTTCGATATAAGGCTCTTCTTCGATATAACTTAACGGAATAAAGATTTCTTCGGGCAATGCATCAAATTCTTCTACAAAAGGCTCAAGGTATTCTTCTTCAAAATATAATGTTTCTTCGTAATATAATTCTTCTTCATAATATTGTTCTTCAAAATAAAGATCTTCTTCATAATAATCTATCCCCTGTAGCTCAGTAGTGTATACAAGGTCTTCTTCAAAGAAATAATCTTCTTCGTAATAGGGATCAACATACCCATACTGATCGTCTTGAAAATCATCATAGCCAAACATATCGCCTTGATAATAGGCATCTTCAACAAAAGTTTCGACCATATATCCAGCACAAGCTGGCGAATACTGCGAGTCCAAAGCACACTCATAATCAAACAAGTCATCCCAATAGTTAGCACATTGAGTAGAATACAATCCATCTAAATCACACTGTTGAGTTAAAAAAGCTGCTTGATAGCCAGTACATGCGGTATTGTTTAAAGGATTGCTACAATCCAGTCCGTTCCCAGCACCTACGCCATATAAACTCCCACCATTTTCTAGCAAAGTATTAAAAGAAGTGTCGTTCCAATTGGTGTTGACACAAGTGCCTGCAACATTTGTTGTGCCTGTACTGCATTCATCGTGATACAAATAAGTATATGATTCGCTTGAGCTCCCTTGTTCGCCAATCAATACATCGTGATTGATAATATTTAAACCGCCATAACGAAACTCAAAGCTATCATTTGACTTCCATAATATGACTTCAAAAGAGTTATCTGAGCCACTTCTGTTGTATTCTCGTAGGTTATACCACCCAAAAACAGCTTTATCTGTAAAGTTTCTAGCTAGAACACTGGAGCCATTGTCTCGTATTAAATCAGTCCAGAAAGGATAAAGCGTATAAGTGTGTTGACCAGCTAAAGGATCTGGTGTGTAGTCGTTACAATAAGAACCGCTTGTTTTAAAGTGTAGGCATCCATTTGTTGCCATTCGAGCTGATGTAAAGTCCTCACCATAAAAAGTAAATGTAAAGTCTAAGTTAAAAGCGCTTGATACTCGATCATCTCCAACACCTAAGTTGTAAGAAGTAGCTATATAGTTTGTTTTTAAATCAATGAGAGATTGATTTGCTTCGTAAATATATCCTGCATTTAATGTAGGTATAAATAAAACAAAAGCTAAACTAACTGCCCTTATCAAATTCACGCTTACAGGTCAGTCTTGATTTATTTTGCCCAGAAGAGTTTTCGGTTCTAGCACACTTGGCAACATAGCTGGCTTTTGCTTCTTTGTAATCGGGTCGATCTTTAGGATTAGCAGCCCATGCCACTCTTGCTTCCTCGCCTATCTTGCCTTCATATGGACAAGGTGTGCCAGCCATATACATTGCACTAAACACTCTAACGTCTTGGCACATGATGGCAACGGCTGCGACTTTCATGCCCATATCGTATAAATACTTTCCTAATTTTAATCGTTCACAGTTTTCATCTCTAACTGTTCTTCCAGCAGATAAACCAAATACTTGTCCTTGAAATGCACCAGAACGACCTACAGTACAGAGATCTTGGCTATAACTCATAATACTAGGAGCAATCGCAGAAGCAGGCGGTGCTTTAGTCGTAATATTTTGGTTGATAGTTTGTTCAGATTTTGACTCATTGATGTTCCGATTCGTGTTATCAGTGGTGCTGTTGTTTTCATTAACATTTTTGTTATTGGTCTGAACATTTGAATTTGAGTTCGATTCGTTCTTGTTTACGTTTGTGTTGTTAGAAGTCGATGTCGAATTATTATTGTTGTTATTGGTATTGGTATTCGTATTTGTACTTGTCGAAGTATTGTTGTTGTTATTGGTATTGTTACTGGTACTTGTATTGTTGTTGTTATTAGTGCTTGTAGAAGTATTTGTATTTGTATTGTTATTACTATTGCTTGATGTACTTGTGCTTGTATTGTTGTTTGTGTTTGTTGCAGTTGATGTGCTGGTGTTTGAATTGGTGTTGTTATTGGTCGCAGTCGATGTCGAAGTATTGTTGTTGGTGTTGTTGTTGCTGTTGGTCGCGGTTGACGTGCTGGTGTTGTTATTAGTGTTGCTGTTGGTGTTGTTGTTGGTGTTGTTGTTTGTTGCAGTCGATGTCGTTGTAGAAGTGTTGGTGTTGCTATTAGTGTTGTTATTAGTGTTGCTGTTGGTGTTGTTGTTGGTGTTGTTGTTTGTTGCAGTCGATGTCGTTGTAGAAGTGTTGGTGTTGCTATTAGTGTTGTTATTAGTGTTGCTGTTAGTGTTGTTGTTGGTGTTGTTGTTATTATTAGTGTTGGTTGTGGTCGTACTCGATGTGGTGGTCATCGAGTTCTGCTCACAATACTGAGAACCAGCAGTACAATCGCCAGTTTGATCGGCTTCTACGCTATTTGCACCAAGGAATATAGCGCCTACAAGCAGATAAAAATATAGCCATTTTTTATTTAACTTCATGTGGATTAAATAATTTCTTTTCTATTAAGGTTTGACGATTAACTAAATGCTCGTCTTCGATGTCTTTTTTGCTCTGTCCTTCGTATTTTACAGCATGAAAATCATCAACCATCATTAAGTTTATGTTACGACCAGCTACATACATCTCGCCCAAAACTCGACCAAACTTGCCTTTTTTGTCTTTATGAGTTTTTATGACGACATCTCCCTTGTCGAGCCATTCTTTTAAGTACGCTTTGCTCATCAAACCTCTGACTTTTTCATCTTTGTCTCTGGTCCTAGATTCTGGCGTGTCGATGCCATATAAGCGTACTCGGCTTTTGTAGAATATATCAAAGCCTAGATCAATAACGACATCCACAGTATCGCCATCGACTATTCTTTTGATTTCACATTTATATTCGTACATTAAAGCCAACCAAAAGTTCTAAATAAATCCCAAAGAACATAGGCAAAGCAAATCCAAAATGCTTTTCTATAAAAAGCATATTTGTTGTAAACAACTTCCGGCACTTTGCCTAATCTGTAAAGCTCTTCCATAAATCTTCAAATGTTTTACTCAGATTCTTTATTGACTTCTTTTGTCTCTTCTTCAATCTTATCAACAACAGTGCTTACCGCACCGACTGGTATCGAAATAGCAGTTTTGCTTATGTCTACGACATCATCG
>TARA_R110000796_G_scaffold5841_11_pt1 | contig 13461 bp, 11 predicted proteins | sample TARA_R110000796 | Tara Oceans TARA_R110000796 (sample SAMEA4397815) | marine metagenome | biome: Polar Biome; feature: [SRF] surface water layer (ENVO:00010504); material: water (ENVO:00002006), including particulate matter (ENVO:01000060) such as... | depth 5 m | reverse complement strand
CGCTTCGCTGCTAGGACGACCTTCGGTCTTCTAGGGCGCTTCGCTTCTAGATGCTATAAAATCTTAACAGCAAAGCTGTCCTAGCAGGACGAAGTCCGTTCTCTGGCGAGCTTGCGAGTTCCTAGAATCTATAACCTTCTTATAAAAAATAATATTGGAGATATCTGGTGCTACATAAAACCAAAAACGTGTTACTAGCTGGCTTATCGGCCTTTATTATTTTAACCACACAAGCGCATGCCGTTACCCCAACACCGCAAATGATAGAGCAGTTTAAACAATTGCCTAAATCAGAACAGGAAAGAGTTGCGCGTCAGTATGGTTTAGACCCTTCAATGTTGTCAGGCAGTGCCAATAGCTCTGTTAGCGTAACAAACCCTACTGTAGTTGAACCTCGTCAAAACCAATCAAGTCAACAATCAGATACAGCTAAAAAGAACGAGTATGACTTCAAACAAGACAGTGATAAAAATGAATTAAAACGTTTCGGTTACGAAATGTTTGCCGGCGAACCAACGACCTTCGCACCTGTGACGGATGTTCCTGTACCAAGTGATTATATGGTCGGTCCTGGTGATGTCATTAAAGTTCAGTTATACGGAAAAGAGAGTAACGAATACAGTTTAACTATTAATCGTGATGGCACAGTGCAAATTCCCGATTTAGGCCCTGTATCAGTCGCTGGGCTAAGCTTTTCAGATTTACGTCAAGAATTGTCTAAGCGCATTAAGCAGCAAATGATTGGTATTGAATCAAATATCACCATGGGTGAATTACGCTCTATTCGCATTTTTATCGCTGGTGATGCCTACAAACCAGGCTCATATACCGTATCAAGTTTATCAACCATTACTCAGGCGCTATTTGTTGCTGGTGGTGTAAACGAAATAGGTAGTCTTCGCAACGTACAAGTTAAGCGAAGCGGTAAACTAATAGGCTCATTTGATTTATACGATTTACTGCTCCGAGGCGATGCTTCTGGAGACATCAATCTTCGTTCTGGCGATGTAGTATTCATCCCATCAATCGGTGGTTTAGTCAGTGTTGCTGGTGAAGTGCAACGCCCCGCGATTTACGAGCTGAAAAAGAATGAAACCATTGCAGATGTTATCAATATGGCTGCTGGTATCAAACAAGGTGCTTATCCTAGAAATAGTAGTATCGAACGATATAATGCCAATGGTTTAAAAACCATTATCAATGTTGATTTAACCTCCTCAAATGGCAATAACACCTTAGTAAAAGCTGGAGATTATATCCGGGTTAAAAATGCTTCTAATCAATATGAAGATGCTATTACTATCGTTGGTGCAGTAGTTCGCCCTGGTAAATACCAGTGGAAGCAACAACGCATTAGCGATGTGTTACCTTCAATTTGGGGCGACTTATTATTATCTGCTGACTTAGACTATGGTTTAGTTGTTCGTGAAATCAACAAACATGGCGACATAGAAACATTACAGTTTGCGCCTGGTGAAGCGATTACATCACCTAATTCTATTCAAAATATTGCTTTGCAGCCTCGTGATAAAATAATGATATTTAACTTCAGTGACGATACTCAAAATCGTTTTGAACTGAATTCATTAGTTAAAAAGCGTGTCAGTAAAGTTGAATCATTAAAAGGTGACTCACTGCTGGATGCCGATCTGTTTAAAGCTGGATTTGAAACCTTAGACAATACCGTAGCGAGCAAATATACCAACGAGATAGCGGGTGTTGCATTTAATGAGCATGCATCAGAAGAGCAAACCTTGGTTAGCAGTGAAGTCGCTAAAATGCTATCGAATCTCTTCGAAGACCGTGACTTAATCAAACTCAGTAACGTTATGTCACGTAAAGAACTACTTTATCCGATAGTGACTAAATTAACTCAGCAAGGTAATTCACAGCATGGCATTATGATTGTTGCTATTGCAGGTAAAATTCGTCATCCAGGTGTATACCCGTTAACAAACTCTGCCAAAGTAACCGACTTAGTTAAGGCTGCTGGTGGCTTGTTAGAAGGTGCTTATGTAGAACGTGCAGAACTGACTCGTACTCATACAACATCTACAATATCGGATATTATCCACAAACAAATTAATCTTTACGCGGCAATCAACGGTAATCAAGAAGACAATATCGAGCTAAAAGGTCGCGATATGGTCACTATTCTCACCACTCCAGAGTGGCAAGAAAGAAAGGTTATCGAAGTCAAAGGTGAAGTTAAATTCCCTGGTACTTATAACATTAGACGTGGTGAGACGTTATCAGATGTTATCGCTAGAGCGGGTGGATATACTGAGTATGCTTATCCCTCTGCGGCTGTATTTGTACGTGAATCAGTGCGAATGCAAGAGCAGATCGAAATTAAAAAGTTAGCAGACCAACTTCGCCGGGACATCGCTACACGCGGTGTATCAAAAGATGGCTTAAGCATTAGTTATTCTGATGCACAATTAATGCTAACCGATTTAGAAAACATAAAAGCGGTTGGCAGATTAGTTATTGATTTAAACGCGCTTAAATTGGGCATTAAAGAAGCTGATGTTCAACTTGAAGACAGCGACGTACTTTACGTGCCAACCATTAAGCAAACTGTTGCTGTTATGGGCGAGGTTCAACATCCTTCAACTCATAGATTTAAAGATGGCTTAACCTTAGACGATTATTTAGTGATGTCTGGTGGTCCAAGAGAGCGCGGTGATGAAGACCGAGTTTATGTCATCAAAGCTGATGGTTCGGTGATGATGCCAACTCAAAGTATTTGGTTTAATACCGACTCACAAATTACTGCTGGCGACACGGTTATTGTACCGCTAGACACTGAGTACAAAGATAACTTAACCCTATGGTCGCAAGTAACACAAATTATATATAACACTGCTGTCGCATTTGCTGCTGTTTCAGGTATCTAGGCTCTAGGGTCGCTTCGCTGCTAGGGTTTTATAGCAGGCCGTAGGCCGCTCTAGCAGCGAAGCGCTCTAGATTCTAGATACAAGATACTCAACTTCAGAAGGAACTGATATGCGTTTCGAGCAATTGGATGTGTGGAAAAGAGCTTCTAGATTGTCTTGTGAAATTTATCGGTTGACTGAGTCAGTCAGTAACTGGGGCTTCAAAGATCAAATTACACGTTCAGGATTATCTGTTCCCTCAAACATCGCGGAGGGAGAGGAACGTGAAACCCTAAAAGAAAAGATAAGGTTTCTGTATTACGCAAAAGGGTCTCTAGGTGAGCTTGTGACTCAGTTATATATCGGAGCAGAAATCGAATACCTTGATAAACAAATAGCTATGTCGATGGTAAAAGAAGCCAAAGAGTTAGCCAAAATATTAGGTGCTCTTATCAAACAAAAACAAGCACAGATTAAAGAAGATAATGCCGATTACACAATAGATTAATTTAACTAAGCGGCATGCTTTCTGTTTTTTATAGAAGCGAAGCTGATATCTTTTGACCTTATAGCAGCGCAGCGAACTAGCCGCGAAGCGTCCTAGAATCTAGGCTTTTGCTTTGCTTGTATAATAGCGAAGCGTCCTAGAACCTAGTACCTAGAAGCGTAGCGCTCTACTTTCAAGAAAAATAAGACATATGACTAAACAAAATCTGCAAGCTACTTATGACGCCAACTTTGCATCATCTCAACCTATGGGTAGCGTTGAAAACGACGAAATCGACTTACGCGAGCTTTTTGCCGTTATTTGGCAAGGAAAATGGCTCATCATCGCCATCACTGCAGTGTTTGCAATCGGAGCGGTTATTTTTGCCATCAACCAGCCAAATATCTATAAGTCAGAAGCGCTGTTAGCTCCTGCAGATACTGAGCAAGGTGGCGGTGGTTTAGCTGCACTTGCAGGACAGTTTGGTGGTTTAGCAAGCATGGCAGGCATCAACCTAAGCGGTGGCGGTGGGGTAGATAAAACCCAAATGGCTATTGAGGTGATGAAATCACGTAAATTTACCAGTGACTTTATTCAGCAACATAATATTTTGCCTGACTTAATGGCGGCAAAAAAATGGAATATGGCTGATAACACAATTAGCTACGATGACGAATTATATAACCGAGCCGATAAAAAGTGGCTTCGCATTGTCGATTCACCGTTTAAGCCTGAACCGTCGATGCAAGAAGCGTATAAAGTTTTCAGTAAAATTATTGCCGTTAATGCTGCAAAAGAAACTGGCATGGTAACCGTTTCTGTAGAACATCTTTCACCAGCCGTGGCTCATCAATGGGTAAATTGGTTAGTACAAGACATTAATAAAGAGATGAAAGGCCGCGATGTTGCAGAAGCTACTCGCAGCACAACATTTTTAAAATCTCAAATCGAACAAACAAATATTGCAGATATTCGCTCAATTTTATATAAGTTAATAGAAGAGCAAGCGAAAACAATTATGTTTGCTGAAGTTCGCGATGAGTATGTATTTAAAACGATCGATCCAGCATTAATACCAGAAGAAAAATCAAAACCTAAGCGAGCTTTAATCTGTGTTTTAGGCACAATGCTTGGTGGTATGTTGGGTGTCATGTTGGTATTCATTAGATATTTTTTTAGAAAAGAGAATTAAGACTCTTTGCTTTTATAGTTTCTAGCAGCGAAGCGCTCTAGCAATCTAGGCTCAACTCTTTAGGAGCCTATTGGGACTGTTTTCAAGAAAACAGTAAAACCTAGGTTCTACAAGGGATAGCGAATATTGACCTGTCTCAAAATGGATTAAAAGTGTCTCAGATGGATTTAAAATTTTGAGATTAAAATTTTTATGTATTCATTGTTTTAAAACAATAAGTACGCATAAACTTGCATTAAATATATTATAAACCTGATTCAAAAATTCTAATTGCTATCTATGCGACTCAACTAACCTCATCTTGCTTTCAAAAACTTGAACTTATTAAGACTTCAAATATTTATTCTGATTTGATTTTAATATTTTTTTTAGTACTTCGTATACTGTAATTATATTGTTTATAAAAAATTTTTTAGCATTAAAAGTTCTTAGATATATCAATAATCCTTTATTTTCTATTTACAGATTATATTCGATTTTTAGTGACAATTATATTTTCATCTGCTGAATACTATAGATATGAAAGTAGTTTGAATACAAATTTGTTTATGAGAGATTAAATGTTCTATAAAAACGCTAAGTTTAACACTATTAAAGTGAGTAACCGCTTTAAGTCAAGACGTGAAGCATTAAAGCAAAAAGTAATCTATGTATATTGCCCTGTAGGTATGGAACATATCATAGGACAAATTGTTGATGATTACTCGTTCGATATGGTTATAAATGACTATTCATTTACCAACTTAAATAAAAAAGTAATTTGTCATTATAATGCTAGCGATTTAACGAAGGAGCAGCGACATTACCTAGTTGTAGCTACTGAGTTAGGAGCTTGGGTGGAGCCTCTTGTAAGTTATCTTGATTCAAGGCTCGGCTATACAGAAGTCAAATTATTACACAGTAGTTACTTCTTACATCAAAAAGCCTTTTCAATTTTATCCACAAAGCGAACTCAATATGCAAAGAGGGCGTTGGATATTTTTGCGGCACTAATGTTGTCTGTTGTAGCTTTGCCTATTGGTTTATTTACGGCTTTAGCTATCAAGTTTGAATCACCTGGTGGTGTTTTTTATAAGCAAAAGCGCACGGGGCAATATAACGAAGAGTTTGAAGTTATAAAATTCCGTTCAATGCGAAATGATGCTGAAAAGTCAGGTGCACAGTGGGCTTCTAAGAATGACGCTCGTGTAACCATAGTGGGTAACTTTATCCGAAGAACCCGTATTGATGAATTACCACAAATAATTAATATTTTTAAAGGCGAGATGTCGATCGTTGGTCCACGGCCTGAGCGTGAAATTTTTATCAAAGAGCTTGAAAAGGAAATTGCTTATTATAGATTTAGACATGCAGTAAAACCAGGCGTGACAGGTCTTGCTCAGGTTTGTTATCCATATGGTGCATCAGTTGAAGATGCTGTTTGGAAACACAAGTACGATATCTACTATATTAAACATCATAGTACTTTACTTGATATTAAAATTTTATTCAAAACTGTAAAGGTTGTTCTTTTTGGTATGGGGCGATAATTAATATTATGAATATTTGTTTTGTTATCACAAAAGCTGATGAAATTGGTGGGGCCCAAATTCATGTGCGTGATCTAAGTATACGCTTAAGAGAAGAAGGACATGAAGTAACTGTTATAGTCGGTGAGGATGGACAGTTAGTTAATCAGTTACGTGAACTAAAAGTGAAGGTCATTATTGTTAATACACTTAAAAGAGAAATAAGTGTATTAAATGATATTAGAGCAGTCCGTGATCTTAAAAAAATATTAGAATCAATTTCTCCTGATATAGTATCTTTGCATTCATCCAAAGCTGGAGTTATTGGTCGTATTACTTGTAGGATATTGACTATTCCTGTTATATTTACAGCACATGGTTGGGCTTTTGCTGATGGAGTTAGTTTTGTTAATAAATATATTTATATAATAATCGAACGCTTATTATTATATATTACTGATAAAGTTATCACTGTGTCTAAACAAGATCAGGAGTTAGCGGGTAAATATAGTATAAACCAAAATAATAAATTGATTACTATTCATAATGGGATGAAGAGTGTTCCTGAAATAGTAAAAAAGGTTAAGTCAACTGACATAAAAATTATCAGTGTTGCAAGGTTCTCAGAGCAAAAAGACCATAAAACGTTACTCGATGCTCTAGTTAAAATAAAAGGTAGGAATTGGACCTTAGATTTAGTTGGTAAAGGCCCATTGTTAAATAAAACAAAATTATATGTAGATCAATTGGGACTAGAACACAGAGTTAAATTTTTGGGAGAAAGGCATGATGTTAATGAATTGCTTTTTAATTATGATATCTATGTTTTAATCTCTAATTGGGAAGGTTTTCCAAGGTCTATTTTAGAAGCCATGCGGACAACATTACCAGTAATAGCTTCTGATGTTGGAGGCGTGAATGAAGCTGTAAAAGATGGTATTACAGGTTTTTTAATACCTCGTGGAGATATTAAAATACTGAAGACAAAACTTGAAGATTTGATCGATAATAAAGGACTACGTTCTAAAATGGGACAAGCTGGAAACCTTGACTTTGAAAAGTCATTTACATTTGATGCAATGTATAATAAAACTTTAACCGTTTATAATGATGTGTTAAAAAGACGACATGACATTAATTAATAAAATATTAAAGCAATCATTAATAGGGATGACCTGCAAAACCATATCTATTATTGTTTTATTTTCAGCAACTCCATTCCTTATTGAAAGTCTTGGTATAGAAGGTTATGGTGTTTGGGCAGCTTATTATTCTATGGTTGGTTGGGGCATTTTAGTTGATTTCGGAATCGGCAGTGTATTGATAAATAAATTGTCAAATTGCCAACGTCAGAGAGATAGATATATTTTATCAGCAATAATTGTATATTCAGTAATAATTTTGCTCCTATTAAGTACGATTTTTATTATGTTCAATTATTTTAGTTTTCCTATAATAATAATGATTTTATTTATAGGTTTATCCCCCCTTTTAGCTATTGTAGAAAAAGTATATATAGCACAAGAAAAATCATATATTGTAGATCTCATTCAATTAATAGTATCTATAATTTTTTTGTCTGCCTTTTTTATTAGTGGTTACTCAACAGTAATTTCTATTCTTATTATATATGTAATTACTAGCTTTTTGTTAAGGATGTTTTGTTTAATTTATTTTATAAACAAATTTTCAACAAAAGTCTTTAATTATAATCGATTACGAAAAACAGTTTTTATTTTATTATATAGAGGAAAGGATTTTTTCTTTTTACAGATCGGCGCTATATTTTTAATGTCGATCGAGCGAATTGTTATTCTAAATATTTATGGTGAAGAAGTTGCTGCTTCATATGATCTAGTTGTGAAGTGTTTTCTGGTATTGTTAGTGTTTAGTAATATTTTTTCTAGAGGTGTTTGGGGCACTGTTTCATCTATAAAAAAAGGAGATAGTAATTTAAATGATTTGTTTAAATTTTTAAATAGATTATGTTTATATTCATTTATGTTGTTCTTTTTTCTGTCTATTCTTGCTCCATATTTCATTTATTGGTGGGTTGGAGTAAAAATTAACTTTACTTTTTCTGTTTCTATTGCTTTTTGGTCATATTTGCAAAGTGTATTTGTTCTTATTTGTAATTTAATGAATGGCCTCAATCTACAGAAAACACAAAAACCTTTTTATATGTTATCAATTTTATTTAAAGCATTGTTGGTTTTAGCTGTTTATTACTTTAGTTTACCTGTGAATGCTTATATTTTGCTTTCAGCTTTACTTTTAATTCCTTATATTACTTATGTTTATAGATACTCTAATAAAATATGAAGATATCTCATAATGTATTAACTGACTTTCTTATCCTTATATGGATAATAACTATACCATTTTCACATGCTCCAGGTATAAAGCATTCTGTATTTACCCTGTCAGGTATTATGACAACCATTGTTATTTGTTTATACTCATTGCCGGCAATTTATTATTCTATTAAAATAAGTAAAGGGGGAGGGAAAATACGAGCTATTTCTTTACCTTTCATTTTCTTTATCTTTTACTTGATATTAGTTTTTATTAGTACAGCAGGTGCTAATGAGTTACATGACAAGTTTTTTAATTATGGAATGGCATATGTTTGGTTGTTTTTAGCCTTCATTGTTTTTAGTTATAAAGGTTTAGTTAATAATATTTCTGATTTTAAAATTGCCAAAATACTATGTGTTATACTTTGTCTTACTAGTTTGTTTTCACTTATAGAATATTCATTTCATTTTATTCATATTGATATTGGTAGTTATTTTGTTAGACCTGACCGTATTAGTTATTTTTATAACCACCCTGTTGTAGGATATAGAGTGAGAGCATTTAATTATGAGTCAGCAAACTTAGCATTATTAGCCAATGTTTTTTTTCTAAGTATTGTTATTTTATTACGAAATTATCAAGGCTGGATTTTTAAACTGTCTTTTATATCATGGATGATTATTTTATTTTTAGCATGGTCTAGTGCAGCCTTACTTATCTCCGCCCCTATATTTTTATATGTAATAAAGATTTCGGTAATAGATAGGAAGTCTATATTATCCATTCTTACATTATTTTTTTGTATAATATTATATTTTTTATTAGGCTATGAAATAAATATAAATATGGACGGGTTTTATTTAATATACGAAAAAATTATAGGATATTTAGGTTATTCCGATAAAATGATATCAGCTAATATTAGAAATAATCTTTTCACGTTAGGGTGGGACTCATTGTCAGACAATTTGTTTAATGGTTTAGGTTTGGCCGGTTTTTATTTTATTTCAGATACGGGCCTAAATAATATTTACTTGATGATGGGTGTTCAATTTGGATTTATGGGTTTTTTAATTTTGCCCATTTTTTTTGTATGTCTTATGCTTTATTTTTTATTTAAGAATGATTTCTGTTCATCTTACTTGATTTTTATGGTCATGTTTTTTCTTTGGTTTGTCGGGGATTTTTGGATACCTCAGATATTCTTAGTTTTTTTTGTAGTGTTTAATTCAATTAATAGGAAAAATTATGTATAAGGTCTCTATTATAATAGCTTGTTTTAATTCAGAAGTTTATATTTCTGATGCTATAGAGTCTGCCCTTTCCCAATGTTATGATAATATCGAGTTAATTGTGGTTGATGGTTTTTCTAAAGACTCAACAATGGATATTGTAGAGTCTTTTGGTGATCGCATAACATATATATCTGAGCCGGACAAAGGAATCGCCGATGCTTGGAATAAAGGTTTAGCTATCGCTACTGGAGAATATATATATTTTCTTAATTCTGATGATTTTGTGAAATCGGATTTTATTAGTAATATAATGAGTAGGGTGTTAACTGAACAACCTGATAAACATCTATACTATGGAAATACCGACTTACTCGATTCATCCGGTCAATTACTTAGAGAATATAAAGGTGACCATCAGTCATTATCTCGTTATAAAGGCTTTGGTTTTTATTTTACGTCATTAGTTGTTCCTAGAACTGTATTTTCCTCAGTCGGCGGGTTTAATATTAATATCAAAATTGCTATTGATACTGAATGGTTGTTTAGGGCTGAAAAACATGGTGTTGAATTTATAAACCATGAACAAACTAATATGATGAGAATGGTTGGCGTTAGTGTTAATCAAAGAGTTAACGCTTATCGTGAATATTTTAATATAATGCAAGAAAATGGCTATAATTATTTTATGTGTGAGATTTTCTTCATTCGTCTTAAATTAATTCAGTTTTTAAGAGGGATATATGAAAAAGATTAAACTTCAGATGGTGTATTTCTTATTGGCAACTATAAATATTGGGTCTAGACTTGTAGTTTTTTTTGCTATTAGGAAACTTTGGCTTAATATTTTTAATATTAAAATTGGTAAAGAAAGTGCTATTCACTCTAGTGTTAAGTTTTATCATATTGGAAATTTTAAACTGGGTAATAATAGCACTATAAATCATGGCTGTATTATCGATAATCGGAAAAGGATTTTAATCGGTGATAATGTAAATATATCGCAGGGAACTAAAATTTATACTTTGGGACATGATATAGATTCCGAAACTTTTATCGCTATAGGTAACCCTGTGATCATTGAAGATTATGTGTGTATTTTTTCTCACTCAATAATATGTCCAGGGGTGACGTTAAAAAAAGGTGCTGTTGTTATGCCTGGCTCTGTTGTTGTTAAAGATGTTGGTGCTTATGAGGTTGTAGGTGGTAATCCTGCAAAATTTATAAGAAAAAGGAATGACAACTTATCATATAAAATTGATTACAGATATTGGTTTGCATTATAGATGAAAAAAATAATATGTTTTTCTTTAGGTAGAAGTGGTGGTTGTTTAAAATATGCCAAAGAACTTCTAGATATTCTAGCGGAGAAAGAATCTGGGTTCGAATCTTATGTAAATAATTCTTGTATAGTTGACAAACCCAATAAAAGCACTTCAATTCCCGTATATAGCAATAAAATTACTTTTATATTAAGTACGATATTTATTTTACCAATTTATCTTCTAATTTTATCATTTAGATTTTTAATTTTCAGAGATGTGAAGACTGTATACTTCCCTTATTTTCATTATTGGGCTGTTCCAATTATAATTATTTGTAGGATTTTTTGTATTCCTACCATTTGTACTGTGCATGACGGAATACTTCACTCGGGGGATGGTAAGCCATTTGAACAAGTATTAAATAATCTATATATAAAACTCGCAACAAAATTGATTTTTTTAACACACTATGTTCAAAAATTAGTTCATAAGCGTATACAATATAACGTAGACAGCCTTATTTTACCACATGGTATAATAGGCTTAGATCTAGGTATGTATACAAACAGTAAGTACTTCAAAAAAAATATTCTTTTCTTTGGTAGAGTATCTAAATATAAAGGTATTGAGACTTTACTTAATGCTGTAAGCCTATTAGATGCCAATATTTACGAAAAATTAATCATAGTTGGTAAGTCTCAATATGATGTCGATTACAGCATTTTTCCAGAACAATCTAAACTTGTTGTTGTAGATGATTTTGTTTCTGAAGAAAACGTTAAAGATTATTTTGATATATCATCAATATTGGTATTGCCTTATTTAGAGGCGACTCAATCAGGTGTAGCTATGCTTGGTATCGCTTCTAATACTCCCATGGTGATCAGTCGTTGTGGAGGGTTAAATGAACAACTAACTGATGATGAAGCTCTTTTTTTTGCCCCTGATGATTACTTGGGTCTATCTAATTGTATTACTAGCCTTTTAGTTGACGAGGCATTATACCAAAAGTTTTACTATGCATTAGGTCAAAAATCTAAAGATGAAAGTTGGGATGTTATTTCTGATAAGTTAATGAGGTTTATAGAGTCGTGAAGAATTTAAAAGTTGCTTTAATTACGGGTGTCACAGGACAAGATGGTTCTTATCTTGCTGAATTGTTGTTAGAAAAAGGCTATGAAGTCCATGGTATTAAACGTCGAGCTTCATCATTGAACACGGAACGTGTTGATCATATATACCAAGATAACCATGAACAAAATCAAAGGTTTTTCTTACACTATGGTGACTTAACTGACTCATCAAATTTAACTCGTATCATTAAAGATGTACAGCCGGATGAAGTATATAACCTTGGTGCTCAATCACATGTAGCTGTATCATTCGAGTGTCCTGAATACACTGCAGATGTTGATGCTATGGGTACTCTTCGTTTATTAGAAGCTATTCGTTTTTTAGGCTTAGAAAAGAAAACTAAATTTTATCAGGCATCAACTTCAGAGTTGTATGGCGAAGTACAAGAAATTCCACAAAAAGAAACAACACCGTTTCATCCCCGTTCTCCTTATGCTGTAGCAAAAATGTATGCATATTGGATTGTAGTCAATTATCGTGAATCCTATGGTATGTTTGCATGTAACGGTATTCTTTTTAATCACGAGTCACCTCGTCGTGGTGAAACCTTCGTTACCCGAAAAATTACTCGTGCGATTGCAAATATTTCTCAAGGTTTAGAGAAATGTTTATATCTAGGAAACATGGATGCCCTCAGAGATTGGGGACATGCCAAAGATTATGTACGCATGCAGTGGATGATGCTTCAGCAAGAAACTGCCGATGATTTTGTTATTGCTACGGGTAAACAAATTAGTGTTCGTGAATTTGTAACATTATCAGCCAAAGAAGCAGGTATAGACCTTGAATTTACAGGAACAGGACTTGATGAGGTTGGCATTGTAAAATCTATTACTGGTAATGATGCTCCAGCATTAAAAGTCGGTGATATTATTGTAAAAGTTGATCCTCGATATTTCAGACCTGCTGAAGTAGAAACATTGTTAGGTGATCCATCAAAAGCAAAAGAAAAGCTTGGTTGGGTACCTCAAATAACTGTTGAAGAAATGTGCAGTGAAATGGTTGCTAACGATTTACAAAAAGCAAAACAACATGCAATTCTAAAAGCGCACGGCTACACCACATCAGTACCAGTAGAGTAATAAATGAAAATATTATTAACCGGTGCCAATGGTATGGTTGGCAAAAATATTCTTGAAGCGGCAATAAAGCATAACCATAAATTTTTGTCGCCAAGAAGTTCTGAACTTAATTTACTGGATGGAAGTGCCGTCAATCATTATATATCTGAACATAAACCTGAAATGGTCATACATGCAGCAGGTATTGTTGGCGGTATTCAAGCAAATATGGCCCAACCAGTTAAGTTTTTAGTAGACAATATGAGAATAGGCTTAAACATATTAACCGCATCAAATGATAATGGTGTAGTTAATTTTTTGAATTTAAGCAGTTCATGTATGTATCCTCGAGATGCTATTAATCCATTATCTGAAAATTTGATTTTGAAAGGTGAATTGGAACCA
>TARA_R110000796_G_scaffold1671_8_pt1 | contig 13465 bp, 2 predicted proteins | sample TARA_R110000796 | Tara Oceans TARA_R110000796 (sample SAMEA4397815) | marine metagenome | biome: Polar Biome; feature: [SRF] surface water layer (ENVO:00010504); material: water (ENVO:00002006), including particulate matter (ENVO:01000060) such as... | depth 5 m | reverse complement strand
AGAAGCAAGCAAGATCATAAACAAAAGATCTGGAGATAGAACTGACAATGAGTCGGTAGAAACAAAGCGAGAGCTACTAGATAGACTTAAAAATGCTCAGGAGTTTGTTAAATCTCAAGAACAAGAACAACAACAAGGTCCTATGCATCAAATGCCAGATGGTAGTATGATGCCTGGAGAATCTCACGGTGAAGAAGCACCACAATCTGCTTATGCTTATGGCGGAGGAGTTGATCAGCTTAACCTAAACAAGATGTTTGGTGGAGGATCTGTTCTTCCAGTAGATGAAATTGCTGAAAAAGGAATGAGTAATGGAATGGCTGGAGGAATAGCTGCTGGTGCAGGACTTGCATCTTCATTACTTGGTGGCCCAAGAGAAGGCGAAGCAAGTGTTATTGCTGGTGACGCAGTACAGAATTCACAGATAGATCAAGCTAAGTCTGCTGTTGGTGCAGCTTTTGGACCTATAGGTAGTGCTGTTGCTGGTGTATCTAAGCTTGGAGAAAGTGTAGGTGAAAAAATTGGAGGAGATGCTGGAGCAGCTGTTGCTAGTGTATTTTCACCAGAAAAAGCAATAATGGCTACAATGCAAAATAAAGATGCTAATACTATGCAGAAGATTGGTTCTGCTATTCCAGGAGTTGGAGGGATAATAGCAAAAGGATTAGCTGACGATGCAGCGGCAGAAACACACAGAGAAAATGTTGCTGCAATGCACACACAAAAAGATTCAATATTCGCTAATGGCGGTTATACAAATAAAAATATGGGACAAAGAAAAATGGCAGTAGGTGGTTTCGGAAATGAAACTCCATTGCAAAAAATGCTTAGAGAACAAAAAGAAAGTGAAGCTGCAGGAACAGAAGCAGGATTCAAAGGAACAGGAACAGATTATTCAGCAGGCTTATCAAACCCTACTCAGTTTAAGGGTATGGACGGCAGAGGCAAAGCTTATGGTAGGTATCAAATAGGTGCTAAAGGAGTTAAGGTTGGAGATAAAGTATTAAATAGTAATAGTGATTATGAACCAGGTAAGGATTATGATGGCAAAAAATCAGACACTGATACTGATGGTAAGAAGGTAAAAGGTAGCCCACTAGAGGCTCTAAGATACGCACCTTCTTTAATGAACTTAGGTCAATTAGCTAAGCTTAAAAAAGATGGAGCTGACACAGAGACTTTAGGTAGACTTAATACTAGATACAATCCCCAGCAAGTAGATGAGAAAGCAATGCAAAATGCTATTGCCGGACAGACATCTGCAAACAGAAGTGCAATAACTAATTCTGGTAGCGGATCAGCTGCTGCAACTAGAGCAAACCTTTTAGCAAACAACCTACAAGGAACTCAGGCTTTATCTTCTGCACAGTTAGCTGCTAACCAAGCCAACAATCAAGACAATGTAAGAGGTCAAAACTTCAACATGAATGTAGACAGGACTAACCTTACTCAAGACAATTCTGAAAAAGATATCAATGCACGTAACAAAGGTGCTTATGATACTCAGATGAGTCAACTTTTGGCTAGCCTAGGTGATAGTGCTGGTGCAATTGGTAAAGAAGAGATGATGAAGAAATTCCCTCAACTTATGGGCTTAGGTTATAACTGGAGAGGTAAGTACCAGAAGACAGCAGCTTATGGAGGATACACTAAAAAGAAAAAAAAGTATTAAAAAAACCCTTGTAAAATTTGGATGTTATGTAAATAACAACTATATTTGAAAAGATAAAAAAATAAAAATGGCAAATAGATATAGCAAACTTAGTACTAGTACATTTAGTCCCCTTTCAATGCAGGAGATAATGGCAGTACCTATGGCAATGCAACAGCAACATGATCGCCTACAGGCTGAAGCTGACAAGGCTTCTTTAATTGAAGCACAATATGGTTCTGCTGACAAAGAAGGTGCAGAGGCAAGAGTAGCAGAGCTTAGGGCAAAAGCTAGTGACATATCTTCTAGCTTAGGAGACAAAGGTTTTAATAGAAGCCTTTTGCGTGACTTTACTACTCTAAAGAAAGAGACTGAATTAGAGTATGGAAAGAATGGTTACTTAGGGAAAGTACAGGCAAACGCAGTTGCACAAGGTAAGTTTGTTAACGACTTAGCTACTGATAAAGTAAGACAAGCTGGATGGAGCCCACAAGAAGCACAGCAATGGGCACAAAGACAAGTAAGTGAATTTGGTCCAACAAGAAATGATGACGGTACTTACAACTCTTTCCAAGGAAGAGAACTTGTAACTAAATTTGAAGGAGAAGATGAATTGCTTGACAAGGCTATAGAAAGAGTTGCTGAAAAAATTGATCCTAAAACTATTGCTCAAATAAAAGTTGGAGGTATTTCTGGTATAGAGAGAGCTTTTAGAGAAAGAACTATATTAAGAAAAGACTACAACACTTTGATGGATTCAATGATGACATCAGCTGCTACTAATCCAGATTTATTAAGATCTTTAACTCAAGAAGCTGAACTTTATGGTTTGGATAACCCTCTTGACTTTGGTTCATTTAATATTGTAAATACACCTAGAGTTGACGGAAATGGAGATCCTGTTCTTGATAAGAATGGAATACAAGTTATTGATTCTGCTAGAGAGTTTACTCCTGGTCAAAGTAGGTTTGGACAAAAGATGTCTGGGTTTGGTATAGCAGCACAGTACGTTAATCCTACAGATGCTATTAAAATTAATACAGATCCTACAGCTAAAGCTCTTTTTGATGCAGGAATGACTCCAGGTAACTCTTCAATGATAGTTTCTATTGGTAAGGGACAGCTTACAATGCAGACTGCGGAAGAATTAGGTAACGCAAGAGATCTTGTTGGAGAAGCATTGAATCAATCAAAAATATTTAAAATTCAAGCTGATACTTTATACGACAAGCTATTAAAAAATGGTGCTACTCCAGAGCAAATTAAAGATGATAAAGAATGGCAGAGACTAAATAGTCAATACGTAAAGTCTAATGCAATTTATTCTAATGCAAAACAAAGAATAGACAATGTAACAAGAAAAGCTGACGCAGACTTAACTAATGATCAGAAAAATAGAATTAAATTTCAAGAAAAAATAACCGCATACTCTGGTCCAAACTACGTAAACGAAAGGGGTATAATAAACTTTGAAAGAATTTTACTTGAAGAGTACGGAGAAACTATAACTACTTACGGTAAGACTAGTAAAAATGGATATATGAAATTACTTAAGCAAGGTAATCATGATCCAAAAGATGTTGCTAACAATATGTTTCATACTCAATCTGGTAGAAATAAAAAAGCACTACAGATTTTAGAGCAAAAATTTGGACTACAAAATAGTGTTACTTCAGCAGCAATTGCTTTAACAGGAGCTGGTAATCACTCATTCGATAGGGAAGGAAGAAACTTAAAAAAGATAAGAGACGCAAAGACTCAACAATATCTAACTGCCAACCCAACTGCTGATTACTTTAATATATTTGATGGAAATTCTTCAGGAAAAGGATACAGTATAGTTGGTGATCAAAATAAAGTTATGACAGACAGTTTTAGTCCTGGTGCAGCTCAGCTAAATAGGGGTGGAGGAAGGCTCTTAGACAATGAAGAGTATCAAGATCTTATGGATGATTTACCTGAAGGTGAAGTTCCAGAAATAAGTGTTTCTCTAACTGATGGACAAGATGATGATGGAACATTTTTTAATAACGTTATAGTAACAACAAGTAATGGTACTGGTTCTTTTCAAGTTATAGATCCTTCTAACAACGGAACAAGAAGACAAATATTTGAAGCTTTTGTTAACGGAGGAAATAGTGATCAAGTAGCAATTGGAACTCAAGGTCTTGCTAATCTAGATCACATGTCAAACATATTGCAATCTGGATTTGGTAAACAACCTGATGGAGTTGTAACTATGAAAAATGGTAATACAAACTACGAGGCTACATACAAGCAGGATGATACAGGGCAATTTTATGTTGTTACTATTCCTGGAGCTGATGGCAAACCTATAAGTATATCTGATCAACCTATATATTCTAAGGCTGATTTATCTCTAAAGATGGCACAAGCTGTTCAAGAAATTAATGATCAAATACAAAAAGAATCTGACCCTAATTATGACGCATCAACCGATACTACTATCAAGACTAAAGATGTTAGTCCTAGTGTATTAGATCTTGTAAGTAAAATTGAATCAGGTCAAGGATCAGATGATAATGCTGTTGTGTCAATGGAGGATGTTAGTTTTTATAAAAATATTTCAACATCATTAGACACAGTTGTAAAAGTTGGTGCTAATGGATTGATAACTATGGAAGATCCAGTACTGACGGCAAAGCAGAGAGAAGTACAAGCAACACAAGATGAATTTGCAGAAGCTTACGCAAGAGATAAGTGGAATGAATCTGTTGCAAATGGCACAGCTGTTTACAACGAAGAGAACGCAAAGTTTTATATGGGTACACCTTATGAAGACACTCAAGACCCTGTAGTTGATAATAATGTAGTTGAGTCTACAGATCCACAGGTTGAAGAAAAATTCAAAGCCACAAAACAAATTAATACTGAAGAAGCTTCTAGTACTGAAGAAGGTTCTGGTGCAACTGATAATGCAACTGAGATTGAAGAAGGAAGAACAGAATTTACCAAAAAAGAAATTAGTGATGATGTACAAGTAGATTCTAGTGCAGCAATACCTGAAGAAGTGTTAACTACTGAAGATAGAACAGAAAACCTATCTAATTCTTTTGTGAACAAACCTACAGGTGAATTAACTGAGGTTGAAAAGGATACTTCTAATCTTATAGATGTGGACGCAAGCAACAAAGGAGTGCCGGTAATACCTACTGAAATTCAAATAGATAATCAGTCAACAGAAAAAACTGCTATTCAAAATGTAAAAGTAATAACTTCTCCTAAAACTTCAGTTGTAGAAACTAAGAAAGCTGTAGAGAATGTTGCTACTATAATTGATGAAGTGCCGCCAAGTGATAAGCTTAAAGTTATCACAGCTGTTATGGAAAATGAAAAAGCTGCACTTCGTACAAATCCATTGGCATTTGCAAACAAATATTTAGGATTAAATGAGAATGCAACAGAAGATCAAGAAGCAGTAATGGGCTTCTTAAATAGTGCTCTTCCAGGATTTATAAAAAATAAAGCTAATGTTACTTTAAACAGTTCTGCATGGTGTGCAGCATTTGTACATTCAATCCTTGTTGAATCAGGATATAAGCCATTAGAAATTTCAAAATCCAAAGCTGAAAGAGTTAGAGCCTTAGATTATGCAAGAATTGGTACTGGAGTAGATGGAGGAATTAAAAATGCTAAGCCAGGTAACGTTGTTGTTATTAGATCAAAGAAGTCTGGAAGACATCACGTAGGATTCCACTCAGGCTTTACTAATAATGGTATACCATTAATGTTTGGTGGTAATCAATCAGATCTTGTTTCTATTAAAGAAATAAACTTAGGTTTCTATGATGTAGTAGGCGTAAGAGATCTTGGAGCTGTAACTGATATGAGCGAAGAGGATTTAAAAATAATTAATGGTACTAAATTTTATAATAAATTTAGAGGTAGTACATCAGAAAGAACTTTATAATACATTATTATGACAGAGGATACACAAGAAAATATAGTACAATCAGAAACTCCAGTAGCACAAGTTGCTGGAGTTACTAATACTCCAACGGCTACAGAGGAGACAGAGCCTACTTCTAAGTGGGCAGGAATGTCTAAAGTTGAGCCAAGTACTGATCCAGATTTACCTGCCACTATTGCTTCTGACGACAAGAAAGCTGGCACTGATATAGCTCCTGTAAGTAAGTGGGCTGGTATGAGTTCTTCTGGTTATGCGGATCCAACCATTATTAGAGATAGAGAAGTTGAAATTAATCTTGAGGATTATACTGGTTACTTAGGTAACGATATATATATGCCTTCTAACGGAATAGAGGGTCTTAATAAAGCTAGAGCAATTAATCAGTCATGGTATGAGCAAGCTGGTAGTGCACTTGGACAAGCCGTTGTTGGTGAAATTCTAGGTGGTACTGTCGAAGGAATAGGATATGTTCTTGACGTTGCCTCATGGGGTGATATAGCTAAAGGTGAAGAAGGAGAATGGGGTAACTGGTTAAGTGATTATGGTAAAAGTATGAGAGAGTTTGGGCAAGAGTCTATGCCTATATACCAGGTCAACGAAGGTGAGTTTGATATGAGTGATAGTGGATGGTGGTTTGCTAATTCTGTTTCTGTTGCTTCAACTATATCTATGTTAATACCTGCGGCTGGTACAGTTAGAGCACTGTCTTGGTTAGGGAAAGGATTATCTAAAGCTCTTGGTGCAATAAACAAAGCTGCTGATATTGCTGCTGGAATGGGAAAGAAAGCAAAGTGGATGGCTAATGGCGTTAGTCAAGCTGTTGTTTCTAGACACATTGAGAATCACATGGAAGCTAGTGGTACATTTGAATCAACTAAAGCTGAATTCTTAAATACAATAGATCCTAAGACAGGAGTTAATTTTACTGAAGATTCTGCTAATAAGTATGCTTCTGAAGCTGCTGCATCTAATTACAGAATGGGTTGGGCTATGATCATGCAAGACATACCTCAATACCTTGCGATAGGTAAAGTATTTAATCCTAGAACAATGAAAATGGAGTCTGCTTTAAGCAAGGCTGCTGGCAAAGGAAAAGTTTCTAAGTTAAAGCCTTGGCAAAGTAAAGCAATTAGAAACACTAAAGGTGCAGGTGTTGTTTTCTTATCAGAAGGAGCAGAGGAATCTTACCAATACTATATTGCAGAAAGAGGATCTCTAAAGTCTAAGCTTGATGCTGGCCTTATTAATGAAGAAGAGTACCAAGAAGAATTGTCTGCTACAATTGGAGATACTGAAATGATGACCTCAGCTTTCTGGGGTGGACTTGGTGGTAATGTCTTCCAAGCCGCTGGTCCTAGAACTCAAAACTTATTTAAAAATAAAGCAACAAGACAATCAGAAGCTAACTGGGCAAAGATGCAAGCTGACTTCCTAGAGAAGAGAGGTGCTAGCTACGAGATGATGCAGAAAGAACTTGCTGTTGCTGATCAAAACAACGACCCTATAAGAAGAAAGCAAATTATCAATCAGATGATGATAGGTATGAGCATTGAAGCACTTAGCGTTGATAAGTTTGAACAACACATAGAATCTCTTGCTAGTTTAGCAGAGATGACTGCAGAGGAGCAAGCTGCTTATAAAGAAAAGCATGGTATTGATTTAAACATAGAATTGTTTAAAGAGTATATTCCTGCCGCTATACAAATTGCTAACGAAACTAAACAAAGATATTTAAAGCACTTAGATAAGAATGATGCTGGTACTGCTTCTATGATGGCAACCAACGACATTCACATATCTCAATTTCAAGAAAGAATTGAAGCACTAGAGCAAGAGAAGGCTGACATGGCTGGAAGCTTTGTTGGGTCATCTAAAATGTCTAACTACGCAAAAGAGGTTCCTCAAAAGAAAGCTCTTATAAAGGCTTACCAGAGAGCTAATGAGATACACAAAGCTAACTTAAGCGACAAGGCTAGTGATCGTAAGAAAAAATTAGTTGGACAGGTAGTAAAGAACAATGAGAAATACATTGAGTCTTTAGAAAAGTCTTTGGCAAATGATTACAAAGAAAAAGAAGACATACATCCTGAGACTACAATGCATAACAAAAGGTATGCTGCTGGTTACAAAACAATGCTTGAAGAAAAGCAAAATAAAGAAATAGAAAAAATACTTCTTGAAGATGGTATGTCTTTTAAACAATCTGATAACGCACACTTAGGTAGTGAGTCTTACAGAGCAGAGCGTAAGGTTAAGCAAGAGGAACTCAAGATTGCTCTAATACAAGATGAAAAAGCAGCTGATGAGGTTCGTAAAAACATAAGAAATAATAGCGAGTATACTGACAAAGAAAAAAAGGATCTCTTAAAGAAAGTTGATGCAAAAAAGAAAAATATAATTGCTAAGAAAAAAGCTGAAGAGCTTAAGGCTGCTCAAGTACTTCATGACAAAAAGTTAGCTGAAGAAGCAGCTGTGGTTCAGGAAGAAAATCCTAGCAATCTTGTAGACAAAAATGTTTCACCTATAGAAGAGAATGTTGAAGATGAATTTTCTGAAGAAGAGAGTGATCACGTAAACTCTGAATTAGAAAAGTCTGAAAAAATTGTTGAAGAATCTGCGGGAGTAGATAGAGCTGTTAAGCTTCTTGACACTGTAGCTTCTGATGGATACAATGAGTGGGTAAACAATGGTAAAAAGAAAAATGAAGAGGTAGGTTTTGTTGTAGCTGATTACAATGGCCAGAACGCTAATATACTAAAAGCAATTGATCTTTTTAACAAAGGTGTTGTAAATGATTTCGTATACGAATACCTTCCTGTTAAAGCATTAGTTGGAAACAACCCAGATGTATTTACTTTTCTACCGACCCTTACTAATAGCATATCTAAAAATGAAGTTGCTTTTGATACATGGAATAAAAGAGATCTTCCTCAAAGAAAAGTAATAATAGATTTATTAAAAGATGGCAAGCCAGCAAAGAGTAAGATATCTCTAACTACTGGTGGTGGACTTGTAATGGACAAGAATGAAGACGGAAGCCCTGCTAGAAATATACTTACTGATTTAAACCAGGTTCAAGACCTAGATGACATACAACTAGCTATCACAAACAAAGATGGAGATTTAGTTGACAGTGATACAAGAGAAGGTGTTGCAGGATTTAAAGGTAAGAAGTACATGGTAACAGGTGTTAATGACGAGAAAGGAAACAAGATACCTTATAAGGGTGGTGTATTCCTTATGGTAAAGAAGGCTGATGGATCATCATTCCCTCTAAGACTTAACTTGTCTAAGCATTCTGATAAGCAAGCTGAAGGATTAACTGAAGTACTTGCTGCTGTTGCGTTGGGTCAGGTTAAGATTGATCAATCTATAACAGACCTACCTGCTAATGTTCTTGGCTTATTAGAAATGAACCTTTCTGAAGAGCTTCTAGTTGTTGAAGGAGGTAACGTAAAAGATCTTATAAACTTATTAGGATATACATCTGAACAGACTAAAGGAAAAAAGTCTCAGTTAATGTTTTCTAAAGACTACAAGTCTGTAATTTTTGGAGACAACAAAGTTTTAAACAAAACAAATCTTGACCAAGCAAAAATAGAACTACAGGAATTCTTAAAGTCTACAAAGAATATAAACTTTAATAGTGGGCTTTGGAAGACAAGCCCTGAGTATAGAGAATGGGTTGTTGGATCTGGTGCAATTTCTACCAATGCAACAACAAAAGGCCCTATGTTTACTTCAACTAATGATTGGAAAACAAAAGTTTTTGTTTCACCAATACAAGCTCCTGCACCTGCTCCTAAAGTAAAAGTAGAAAAAAAGTCTGCCGCTACTACTGGTGAGCAATCAGAAAGAAAAGCAAAGAGTGAAAAAGCAGGTATAACCAAAGGTGAGAATGGCATTCCTGGATTTACAGGATACTACTACAACACAATAGGTGGTGTTACTGCTGTTAATGATTCTACTAAAAAAGCTGTTGAAGAAAGAATAGCAGCTAAGTATGATTCTGAAAACATAATAGTAAAGCCTACTTCTACAAAGTCTGAAGTACAAACAGATGCTAAGAAGCAAGAGAGAGCTAATAGATCTAAAAATAGTGTATCAAAATCTACAATGGGTCTTCCTGGTTTCGAAGGAGTATACTACGGGCTTAATGGAAAAACCCTAACTGTTAACCTATCTACAAAAAAGCAGGTTAATGATTGGCTAGACAATAAGTTTGAGGCTGAGCCAAAGACTAATCCTATGCCAGCTCAAAAGAAAGATTTACCTAAGGCAGCTCCAGCACAACAAACTAGTGAGGTTGCACCTTCTGAGACTCCAGGAAAGATAGATGTACCTAAGTACAAGACAAACAATAATCTTAAGAATCAAGATGGAACAAAAGTTTACGCAAGTACGAACGGTAAAGACATACAGATAAATCCTGTTACTGATCAACAAGACTTTTATGATTACATAGAAGGAAAAGGGGATTACGTAAACAACTCTACGTCCCAGCAAAAAGTTGCTGTAATGAAAGATCTTGCAAAGCAAGGATACTCTCCCGCAAAAATAAGATCAATTCTTTCTACAAAGAAAGACATAAACACTTTCTTAGTTTTACATGAGCAAGACCACATAGACAACAATGATAAGGCTGTTTATTTTAAAAATGGTAATGACTACATGACTGCTGACAAGATAAAAATTGAAGTTAGAGCTACACTTGTTGCACTAAAAAAGATTGAAGCTTCTAAGACAGCTATTGTTATGGCCACTGAAAATGAACCTAGTCCTGAACAAAAAAATACTATAAAAGTTATAAGTGAAATACAAGAAGAATCTAATGACTTTAAGATAGATGAGGTTACAATTAACGGTGTTGTAAACAGTGTGTATGTTGGCCAAGGTAAAACTTTAGAAAGACAATCTAACATGGTTAGTAGGCTTAATGGAGAGCAGTCAGAAAGTAATGACGCTATGATGAAAGGTGCTGCTGTAGGAAACTTTGTTGACATACTTGCAAGAGATATCTTTGGTGACACTAGCGTAAAATCTCTGGCAGAGTATTTAGCTGAGGCTAAAGAAATGAACAAAGGAAACAACGCTTACCTTTTAGAAGTTACTGAGCAAGAGTTTGACGGTCTGGTAAGAAAGATAAACAAAGTTAAGACAGATCTTAGTAATAAAGGAATGACATTTGTTTCTGAAGAAGTATTTGTCTACAGAGAATACAATCAAGAACAAAAAGATGTATCAGGGTTTGATGGAATGGGTGGTACTTTAGATTTAGTTGCTGTTGATAGAAATGGTAAAATGCACATCATTGACTTTAAGAACATAAAGTATAGTGATAAGAGTTCTACTTTCCTAGCCTCTAATATATATGGTCCAAGTAAATTTGCAACTAAAAATGAAAAGTGGTCTGCTCAGCAAACAGTTTATGCAGATGCTTCTTCTAATAAATATGGATTAGAAGTAGATGATATTAACATACTTCCTATAAGTGCAACTTACGAAGAGAAGGATGGAACTATATCTATGAATAAGTTTGAACTTACTAATGACATTATAGGTACAACTCCAGCTAGCACGAGTGATCTTTCTGAAAGCATAATAAAATTAGAATTTGATAATGCTTTACAACAAAAACTAGATGGTATGTTTGTTGACAATAATTCTACTCCTCAAGTTGGTGACGGACTAAAAGACATTCTTAACGCTACTGACGAAAGCAAAGACAAGTTATCAGCTAGAGTTGATAAAGAAGTAGACAGAGTAGAAAACAAAAATACAAGGTCTGGTAGAAGAAGAAGAAGATCTAATGGTAAAAACAGTCAGGAAAATTTGGAGGCTAACAATAATAGTCGTATATTTGAAGCAGATGATTTATCAGCAAAATTAAACAATTCACAAAAAACAATAAATGATCCTAAGCCAGGAAAAGATACTGGTACTATAAGGAAAAAATGTGACTAAATAAAATAAAATATGGGAAGTTGTAAAATACTTAATAAGACAAATGGGAAAGAGTCCGGATTGTACAATAAGTTATACGAAGTTCTTGGAACAGTAGATTTAGCAGACCAGGCTTACGCCTCTGTTATGTCTGAAGGTTTTCAAGAAGATTTTGGTAACTGGGTTGACAACTACGAATATGCTTTCTTTGATTCAACAATGGCAATGCGTCAAGATGACAATGGAGAGCCAAAACTATTTAGAAAAGAAGATACAGACCAATGGTACTTTGAAGGAATATCAGAAAAAATATTCTTAAACAAAGTTAAGTTTGCTGAATTTACAGAAGAAACTGTGGAGGAGGTTACTAACCAGTTAATGTCTGAGTTACTTTCTGGTAAAGGAAAAAATCTAAGTTTCAATCATATAGATGAAGATACTCTCCCAACAATGGGAATGATTTTTAAGTCTATAGATGAATCTATGGATAGATACATATTTACTATTGACACTGAGTATGCTAATGGAAAAATATCATTAGCTAAAAGAGATGATATGGTAGCCAATGCAGAAATGGTTCAGGCATACAAAGAAGAATTTGCTTCTGAGATGTCTGACAAAATCCAATCTTATGGATTTAAACTAAGAGCTAACAAAAGCTTAGCTGCAAATGAAGAGGATATAGATAACACGCCAGATGGCAAAGATCCAAACTTCAGTAAAGACTCTTTTGAATCTAACTCAAAAGATGCAGCAACAACAAACACAAAATTATTCTTATCGCAAATACTAGCTCTCGAATACGTAGATGGCAGACCCACTAAGAAAAAAGGAAACTTTCTTAAGATGGAAATGTTTGCTGACTACGAAGATGTATGGAGCACACTTGAACCAGCACTATCTGACATAGTTAGTATTGGCCATGGTGATAACGTATCTGATGTTTTTTCTCAGATGATAACAAAGATGGAAGAGCTAGAAGACATCAAGCCATGGGTTGTAGATGTGATTGAAAAACTTAAAGATGCAAGTGAGTCTAAGAAGACTGAATTTGTTCAAGCCTTTTCTAAAACAAAACTAAACTTTTTAATTACAGAAGTTAACGGAAAGAAATACAAAGTTATTAATGCTTCTGTAGTTGGTAGTAGAGACTACAAGCTAAGAAATGATTGGTCATGGGAATTCCACACAAGATGGAAGTCTAGTGGTGGAAAAGCTAATCAGCAAGCTGCTATAGGATTAAATGAAATTAAAGAAGGACTTACTCAGGATAACAGAAAATTTGGTGAAGCATATAATAATGCAGAGCCAGGACTAGAAAGAGATAACATACTAGATGAAAGGGAAGATGCCCTTGCAGAAGTATTAAATAGACTTGGAACTACTGTTACTCCTCAAGACATTACTGATTACGTAACTTTAAACTCAGTAAAAAAAGAACAGTACGATGTGATTAATGAATTATCTCAAGCAATTGGTTTTGCAATAGATGACTTATTAGTTCCAGGTGGCTTTGGTACTATGGATGAAAAAAGAAATCCATTTAGTGATCAAAAGACTTTAAGAGCACTTAGTAAGTCTATGGCACTTGGTATGGTAAACTTTGCAGAAAACACAGTGGTTCTTAACGGAGGTAAAATGGGATGGGGATTCTCTTCACCTTCTTACCTTTCCAATAAAGTTAACCAATGGAAGAATGACCCTTCAGAATTAGAAAAACTTTCTACATTAACATACAACAAAAACTCTCAATGGATATCATATCTTCTTGCTACTGGTAAAGATGTAAAAAGAAAAGATAGAGCAAGAGTTTCTGCAGAAAGATTAGAAAAATTAAACTTAGTTCTTGCTGCTTCTTTTAAAAGTAAGGGTAAGTCTGATGGTGTTGATAACAAGAAGCAATCAAAGCCTGATGCTGTCAACGAGAGCATTGTTAAGAT
>TARA_R110000796_G_scaffold118950_1_pt1 | contig 13494 bp, 12 predicted proteins | sample TARA_R110000796 | Tara Oceans TARA_R110000796 (sample SAMEA4397815) | marine metagenome | biome: Polar Biome; feature: [SRF] surface water layer (ENVO:00010504); material: water (ENVO:00002006), including particulate matter (ENVO:01000060) such as... | depth 5 m | reverse complement strand
AGCACTTTGACCATGGTGTTCTCCAGCTTTTATTTGTTTTAACGACGCATACTTGCAGTCTAGATAGATCGAGACAGTCAGCCAAGACGACCTTGGCCGAATGCACTAGCAATCCGCTAGCAGCGAGTAAATGCGATTGGTTTGGTACACTGTTTAGCTCTGTGCCATGGATTAGGCTTTGTACGAAAATTGCCTGCGCTCGCCGATTTTTCGTACAAACCCTCACGTGTTGTGGCTGACCAATGATCTACTGCTAAGGCTGCCAATGCGCGTACTACTGTTATCCGCCTACGAGGCTGTGAGTCATCGCTATTGGGCGCAAAGTTTAATAGCGCAGCTTGATGAGGTGTCGTGGACGCTTTTGACCTTACCACCCCGTCATTTTGCCTGGCGCATTCGTGGCAACCCACTGAGCTGGATGTTGAAAGAGCACGATACTCTTAGTCAGTCGTATGAGGTGGTGCTTGCCACTTCGATGGTGGATCTGGCGACGCTAATAGGGCTGTTTCCGCACCTTGGGCGAGCCAAGAAGATCGTCTATTTTCACGAAAACCAGTTTGCCTATCCCGAGTCTAGCGATCAGATACCCCAAGTAGAGGCCAAAATGGTTAATCTCTACACGGCGTTAGCGGCGGATAGCGTGGTATTTAACAGTGCCTATAATCGGGACTCCTTTATCGATGGTGCGCGAGCGTTTTTGAAAAAAATGCCTGAAAATCTTCCCGCAGCGAAGCCATTGGAAGCGCTGCGCGAGCGGTCTCAGGTTTTACTAGTACCCATTTCTGATAGCTCAACATCGCGACAGCAAACGGGTGTTCAAAAAACAGTGCCACAGCGCATTGTTTGGAATCACCGCTGGGAGTATGACAAAAATCCTGATGACTTCTTTGCCGTGCTGTTCGCGTTAAGCGATGCTGGAGTGGCGTTTGAGCTGGCAGTGCTGGGCCAGCGTTTTCGCCAAGCACCGGCCATTTTTGATGAGGCCGAGCAGCGATTAGCCAGGCATATTGTGGCTTGGGGCCCTCAGCCCGAGGAGTTGTATCGCGAATTGCTCGATAGCGCAGGCATCGTGGTTTCGACTACCTGGCATGAGTTCCAGGGCTTGGCGATTATGGAAGCGGCTCAGCGCGGGGCGCTGCCCCTAGTGCCGGATCGGCTTTGCTTCCCTGCTTTATATTCACCTGACTACCGCTACGACGGCACTCGGGAAGGGCTGTATGAGCGACTCAATGCCTGGCTGACAAATCCAGCTGCGCGTCCCGTACCCCTTGATACTTCGGTTTGGGAGTGGCCTGCTTGGCGCGAGGCCTACCGCCAGCTTCTATCCGTCGAGCCGGTCTAATCGCCGCGTCGGCCAATGCACCACGGCAGTATGGCGACGCATCTTTTGCGCAAGCGTTGGGTGCTCACGGCGAATCACCTGCTCGGCAAACTCGGATAGAAAGTGTGATTTAAGCTCTGCACGAGCGCGGTCGACGCCGCTGTGCTGGTAAGGGGTCGAAGCCAGCAGCATAAAGCCATCGTCTGGGATGCGTCCGGCGCGCATATTGGTGTCAATGATGGTGGCTGCCGTGCCAATGGGCACCGCTAAGTCCGGCCCGTAGGGGCCAATGATCAGGGCAGTATTGGGTAAGTGCAGAAAATCAAAGCCCCGGCCGATGCAGATCACCCATTCGCGGTGCTCGATATCAAGTTCCCGCTCGACGCCATGCAATTCGCTAACGTGGGCAAGGTTACCTTCCAGCAGAGGCAACAAATCGCGCTGCATGTCATGGGGCATATCGGGGCAAAGGGCATTCAGTTGACTGCTTAGTCCTTCGGGGGCCCGGCCAATCCACTCGCTGACATCAAGGGTGGTGCCGTCTTGGCCATGAATCACCAGCGCATCGCTGTCGGTTTCAAAGCCGCACACCAGCGGGTAAACCTGCTGGTGGTCATGACCAAATAGTTTGCCCGCCTGTTCGGCAATGGCATAGGCGTGCGCTTTCGCGGCTTGGGTATCGCAGTTAAACCCGGCGCAGCCGCGGGCTGGGTTGCCATGGGAAAAGTGGTAGGTGATCAGCATTAGCGTGCTGCGCCCCGCCTGAGCGGCGTCGACTACCGTCTCTGTCAGCAGTTCTCCCAAGTAGGGCCAGCCTAGATCAAAAATGCCGCCCAGGTTACGAAACGGCGTAATGATCCCTAACGGTGTGCGCGTGGCGTGGGGAATATGAATGCGCCCATCCATGCACTTCATGACGACGATAGATGTCGGGTGCTGTGCCATATAACGTTGCCGCGCTAGCCATGCCCCTGGACTACAGAAATGCTCGGCGTGTTGCCGTGAAAGATCCAGTAGCGCATCAATACGCTGCTCAATGGGCTGATCATGCAGAAGCTTGGCAGGGGTAGGCATGGAGGACTCCGTCTAGGCGATTTCGGTTTTGTCTTTATAGTCGCATAGATCCTCAATAATGCAGCTACCGCAACGTGGTTTGCGGGCAATGCAAGTGTAGCGACCGTGCAGAATCAGCCAGTGATGAGCATCTTGCAGAAATGCTTTGGGCACATGGCGCAGCAGTTTTTGCTCCACCTCCACAACATCTTTACCTTTGGCGATGCCAGTGCGATTAGAGACCCTGAAAATATGCGTATCCACGGCCATGGTGGGCTGGCCAAACGCCGTATTGAGAATCACATTGGCAGTTTTGCGGCCTACGCCAGGCAGGGCTTCTAACGCTTGACGGGTGTGGGGTACTTCGCCGCCGTGCAGGTTGACCAGCATATGACAGGTTTTCATCAGGTTTTCGGCTTTGGTGTTGTATAAGCCGATGGTTTTGATGTGCGATTTAAGTTCGTCGATACCCAAATCAATGATCGCTTGGGGAGTATTCGCTACCGGGTAGAGCCGTGCCGTGGCCTTATTGACGCCCACATCGGTGGCTTGAGCGGAGAGCAGCACGGCGGCTAGCAGCTCAAACGGTGAACTCCAGTTAAGCTCGGTAGTCGGGTGCGGGTTCTCTGCCTGAAGGCGAGCAAAAATTTCATGACGCTTTTGGGCATTCATGGCGGGTCTCTTAATCAATACGAATGATGAATACGGACAGCTGTTTACACATCTATTTTGGGGCAGCTCAGCTATTTAATTGTGCCGGTGACGCGCACACGCCGCTCAGGCCGTGGCGTTGCGGCTGCTGGTTTGGTACGCGCCGCGCTGCGCTGATCAATGACATTTTTCAGTGCGATTAACATGCCTGCCACAAAAAAAGCGCCAGGTGGCAGCACAAAAAATAGGAATTGATAATCGTCGGCTATCGTCAGCTGCCAGTTAGCGGCTTGAGGTCCAAACAGCAGCGCCATATCGCTAAAGAGCGTGCCTTGGCCGAGTAGCTCGCGTAGGGCGCCCAGCAGTACTAGTACGGCGCCAAACCCTAGCCCCATCATAAAGCCATCTATGGCCGCTGGAATGATCGGCTGGCGCGAGGCAAAGGCATCAGCGCGGCCTAAAATGGCGCAGTTGGTGACAATCAGCGGAATAAAAATCCCCAACACCTGATAAAGTGGGTAAGCGTAGGCGGCCATCAGCAGCTCAGCGCAGGTCACAAAGGCGGCAATCACCATCACGAACGCGGGCAAGCGCACCGCGCTGGGTACCTGGTGTCGAATCATTGAAATGGCGGTGCTCGCGCTCACCATTACCAGCAGCGTGGCGAGCGCCAAACCCAGCGCATTCACCACACTGCCACTAACGGCTAGCAGCGGGCAGAGTCCCAGCAGTTGAACCAGTGCTGGGTTGTTCGACCACAGCCCATCCCGGGCCAGTTGGCGCCATTGGCCTATTGGACGAAGGCTCATGTGCCGGGCTCCTTAAAATTAATGGGTAGCGGCGTTTGGGCAGCATATTGCAGCGCCACATGTACGGCATTCACCACGGCGCGTGGCGTTATCGTTGCACCAGTAAACGCATCAAAGTGACCGCCGTCTTTAGCTACCGCCCACTCTTCCGGTGGCAAACTCGCTAACCCTAAACCATTAAATCGCGTAATCCAGTCACTGCGGCTCCGCTCTATATCGTCGCCTAGCCCAGGGGTTTCCTGGTGTTGAGTGACGCGCACACCGCTAATGCGCTGCTGATCGTCAATGCCGATCAGTAGGCGAATTTCGCCGTTATAGCCTTGTCTTGTGACCACCGGCAAAATGACGGCACTGTCTCCGTTACTATGCTCGCTGTCACGTACCCACCAGCCTTGGCTATCGCTTTTCAATCCTAGTGCTTCGGGATTAGGAAGTGTAAAGGTGCCTTCTATTACCTGGGTGACGGGTATATTTGCCAGCGTTTCGGGGAGTACTTCTTGAAGCTGACGGTGCTGGTAAGACAGCTGATGGGTCGCTATTCGCTCGGCGGTAAGTGCACGAGTGAGGGCAACGCTACCCGCGGTCACCAGAGCAAAAGCGCCCAACGCGAGCGCGCCCCGCTGCATGGCTTGAAAGAGCGTCATGGTTGCTCTCCCTGGGAGCTTTTTGGCTGTCCCGGCGGGCGTGGCACGCTGTACAGGTCTAGCAGGGGTACGCATAGATTCATCAGCAACACCGCAAACGCCACTGCATCCGGGTAACCGCCAAAGGTGCGAATAATGATAACCAAGGTGCCGATACCGGCTCCATAAAGTAGTTTGCCGCGACGGCTGGTGGCGGCGGAGACCGGGTCGGTGGCGATAAAGAATGCCCCAAACAACGTCGCTCCGGTTAGCAGGTGAAAAAGCGGTGAGGCAAAGTGGCTTGGATCGCTGAGATAAAAAAGCGTGGCAAGTAGCAATATGCTGCCCAGCATCGCCACCGGGATGTGCCAGCTAATAATTCGCTTTACGAGTAAAAGGATGCCACCCGCTAACCAAGCAAGGGCTACCCATCGCCAGGCATTAAGTGTTCCATCGGGCAGTGGGTTAGTTGCCCAGAATTCGCTGGCAAGCACTGCCTTGCCTTTGTGTTTAAAGGCATCGAGCGGTGTGGCACCACTTAGGACATCTAGCTGAGCCGTAGGCAGCGTTCCAGTGATTTGTGCCCACAAGCCCTCCGGTAGTAGTTCTTGGGGTGGCGCCCAAAGCGTCATGTAGGTAGGAAACGACACCAAAAGTAGCGCATAACCTACCATGGCGGGGTTAAACGGATTGTGTCCTAAGCCACCGTATAGCTGCTTGCCCACCACTATGGCGGCGATCATCCCGACGCTGATCAACCACCAGGGGCTAGCGGGAGGCAGCGAAACACCGAGTAAAATAGCAGTGAGCAGGGCGCTGGCGTCGTTCAATGTAACGCGTATAGGCCGCTTACGCAGCCGCAGCACCGCGGCTTCAAGCGCAACACCCACCGTCGCCGCTATTAATACATTGCTGAGCACACCCAGACCAAAGAAGTAGCTCATGGTGGCGAGGCCTGGCAGCGTCGCTACTATCACCCAACGCATTAAGCTTGCTGTGGGCGGCACGAAAGTCGTCACGGGGGCGTCGTTTGCGCCTGACGCGTGCATCATGCTCATAATGACTCCTCGCTTTGGGAGGGCGTAGGGGCGGCTTGCTGCTCCTTCGCTTGGGCGAGCTGAGATTCGGCTGCTTTCAGGTTCTCCTGAGCAGTGGCAAGCTGCATTTCCAAGTCATCTAACGGCTGTTTGGGATCTTCCTGGGCAACGCGTGCCAGGGTTCTTTCCGCTTTTTTAACCGATGCCTTGGCAGCGGCATGGGCAATTCTTAAACCCCGTAAATCGACCTTTTCACTGCTAGCGGCGGCGCTGGTCGGCGTGCGACGTTGTTGCGATTTGCGCGCCTCTTTGCGTGCCTGTTTTTCAGCCTCTTCCCGAGCTAATCGCGCTTGGCGAAACTCGAAACGGTGCTTGGCGTACTCCGCTTTTGCTGCCTCAATCCGCTGTAGGCGTATGCGGCTTTTAGCTTCGCGGTAATCGACGACGAGCGGAATATGGCTTGGGCAGACATAGCTGCAAGCGCCGCACTCTATGCAGTCGAACAGATGGTAGCGCTCCATCTTGGCATCGTCTTTGGCGCGGGCGTACCAGTGCAGCTGTTGTGGCAGCAGCGACACCGGACAAACGCTTTCGCATTCACCGCAGCGTATGCAGGGCGATTCCGCTGGCCCGGGGGGCAGTTCAGCGATAGTCGCTGCGATTAAACAGTTGGTAAGTTTGGTAACCGGCGTATCGAGCGTTAGCAGCGGTGCTCCCATCATGGGGCCACCCTGAATCACTTGGTGTAATGCTGTGTGATCTAGTCCGCCCTGTTCCAGCAGTGCTTTGACTGAGGTGCCCAACCGCACCCAGCGATTACCGGGCTGACTGATCGCTTCGCCAGTTAGCGTGATAACCCTGGACACCAGCGGCTGACCATCACGCACTGCATAAAGTACTGCCAGCAATGTGCCGGGATTATGGCACAGCACGCCCACATCGGCGGGTAAGCCGCCGCTGGGGACATCAAGGTTTAGCAGTCGCTTAATTAGCTGACGTTCGCCGCCGCTGGGGTAGCGGGTGGAAATCACTTTGAGCTCAATGGTGATCGGCTGGCTATGCTGTATCACCTGTCGCAGCGCTTCAATGGCCTCTGGTTTATTATCTTCAATGCCGATAATGATATGCGGCGCACCGCACAGTTTGGCGATTATCTGCGCACCTTCGAGTATTTCGCTCGCGTAATGGCGCAGGGTGATATCGTCTGCGGTGATATAGGGTTCGCACTCAGCAGCGTTAATCACCAAGGTGTGGATCGCATGCCTTTCAACCACTCTCGCTTTAATATGCGTGGGGAACCCCGCACCGCCTAACCCAACAATCCCGCTCTCGTTTAAGCGCTCAATTAGCTCATTGGGGTCGGAGTGCTGCCAGTCGATACTGGGTAGCCGGATCCACTCATCTTGGCCATCGCTATCAATGATGATTTGGGTGCCGCTCACCTCGCTCACGGTGCCGCTAATGCTGGCGTGCAGATCGCTGGAGATCATGCCTTCGCGTTTGGCAATGACGCTACCTACTTTGACGGCATCGCCCGGCGCAACACAGGGTGAAGCGGGCTGGCCACTATGTTGTTGCAGCGGGAGAATCACTCGGCTAGGCAGCGGTGCCTCAATCAGCGCGGCCTGATTCGAGCGCTGTTTGCGCTCAGGGGGGTGAATCCCACCTGGGAAGTCAAAGGCGTTCGACATCAAGACACCTCTGGTGCAGGTTGGCGGTCACTGGCAATCATGTTTGAAGAGTGCGCTATTACCGGCTGCCATTGGGTAAGCGGTGCTGAGCGTGGCAGCATATCAATGCAATCCACGGGGCAGGGATCCAAGCAGAGATCGCAGCCAGTGCATTCGTCTTCAATAACGGTATGCATTAACTTAGCGGCGCCGATAATCGCATCGACCGGGCAAGCTTGGATGCATTTTGTGCAGCCAATGCACTCTGCTTCGCGAATAAACGCTACTTTGGGTTCACTTTGGGCTTCGCCATCAAGGGGCTCGGGTTCGCGACCGAGGAGATCAGCGAGGGCGTGAATCGTCGCCTCGCCACCGGGTGGGCACTTATTTAGAGCATCGCCCTGGTTAATCGCCTCGGCGTAGGGGCGGCAGCCAGGGTAGCCGCATTGGCCACATTGGGTTTGCGGCAAGAGTGCATCAATTTGCTCTACCAGCGGATTTTCCTGACGTTTGAAACGCTCACTCACGCCACCGAGCAGGGCACCGAAACCAATGCCCAGGCCCGTTAATACGGCGATGGCGCTAAGCATGCCAATAGCATTGAAAGTGTCACTCATTGCGCGTTGCCTTCACCCTTGCACCAACCCTGAAAAGCCCAAAAAAGCTAACGACATAAGACTGGCTGTTACCATCGCAATCGCAGCGCCTTGAAAGGGCTTGGGAATATCTGCCCCAGCTAAGCGTTCGCGCATGGCCGCAAACAGAATCAGAATAAGCGAGAACCCCAACGCGGCACCTAAACCATAGAGGGTGGTATGAAAAAAACTGAGTTCGCGGTTTAGCGACAGTAGCGCTACACCCAATACCGCGCAGTTGGTGGTAATTAGCGGTAGAAAAATCCCCAGCACTTGGTGCAGCAACGGACTCAGCTGGCGCACCATGATTTCCGTGAACTGTACGACAGCGGCAATCACTACGATAAAGCTGATGGTGCGCAGATACGTGACATCCAGCGGCACCAGCAGCCCATGATAGACCACGAAACTGGCCGCCGACGCCAGGGTCAGTACAAAGGTGGTGGCCAGAGACATGCCCATGGCAGACTCCAGCTTATTGGAGACGCCCATAAACGGGCATAGGCCCAGGAACTGAACCAATACGAAGTTGTTGACCAGCGCCGTGCTGATCAAAATGATAAATAGCTCACTCATAGCGGCGTATTGTGCGAATAAAAGGGAGAGTTGGCTAGCGAGGGGGCATACACCTTGGCGCAATGTCGTCCTGCCGCTTTGGCTGCGTAAAGTGCCTGGTCAGCGGCCGTCATCAATCCACTAGGCGTCATCACACCCTCTATATCCAACTGGCTAATACCAATGCTGACGGTGACATACGAGGCCACTGGCGAGATGTGGTGAGGATGCTTTAACTGGTCAATAGCATGACTCAGCGCTTGGCTTTTTTCCATTGCTTGGGTGGCGGTAGTCGCAGGCAACATCGCACTGAACTCCTCCCCGCCTGTACGCGCGATAAAAAAACCATGGGCAGTGGCAATGTCATGCATCGTCTGCGCAACGCGTTGCAAACATATATCACCCTCGGGGTGTCCGTAATGGTCGTTAAACAGTTTGAAATGATCAATATCGATCATCATGACTGACAAAGGCTGACCTGTGTTCAAGGCAATATTAACGACCTCTCGCAGGCGCTGATCGAATAATCGGCGATTGGGTAAACCGGTCAAGGAGTCGTGGGTAGAGAGTTCGATAAGTTCAGCGTTGAGCTGCTGTTGATGCATGAATTGCTTCTGAAAGGCTCGCGCGAGGACACCAATTTCATCTCCGCGTCCTAATAGTTTGCTTGATCCCTTTAGATCCACGCTAGCTTGCTGCGTAAACTGGGTTAGGGTTCTGAGTGGCTTAAGAATAATACGCTCCAGTAGCAGCAGAACAAGGCCAATCACCAATAGCATCAAGCAGGCTGTCCATAAAAGTACGTAGCGGAACGTTTCTAGACTCGCCAAATAACTGGTGCGATTAAGCTGGGTTCCCAATGCTATCTGCTCGCTATGCGGGTAAGTAGTTAAATAGCGCTGCGCCTGGATAGTATTGCCTGAGATGGTGACGGCTGTGTCATTATTGGTACCGCCTTCTACCATCGAAAGCGTCGTTGGTAGCCCCGTATAGTCTTCTATGATCGTCAACCATGCATCGTCCATGGGCCTCACTTTGAATAGCCATCCTTGGGGCGGACCGCTCTCATCCGTTCTCACAATGGGGTTGGATGCTACCATTAGCGGCGTTATACCCGCATACAGGGTGCTTTTTCCCTGTTCTGGATCTTCTTTTATGGAAGTCTGCATCGTGCGAATCAACTCCGACATCCAGCGGCACTCACGTTCTGCGGTATAGCAAGTTTGGTATTGGCCGGTAACTGGATTGAGGCCTGCTAGAAAATGTATATCGCCCTCCGCGTTGAAGAAGGCCATTAGCTGGTAGCGCATTTCTTCAAACATCTGTTGGCTAAAATTGGTATCCGTATAGCCAGGGTAGTTACCTTGAATAAATTCATAGGTATCGTCCCAAATCGCCCAGTCTCGCGCTTGCGCTAGTAGCTCCTGTTGGCTGATCTTGAGGCTGCGTTCAATTTGCTCTAGCTCCTGGGTCACTACCGCACGCTCTTCCCTATGAAGTGAGGGAAATATTACCCACTTGCTCAAGGCAACTAAGGAAATAAGGGCTAGTAATAACACGCCACCTAAGGCAGCCAGAAAACGAAAGCGCAAAGATCGAGAGAAGCGTTGAACCATAGGGTGAGCCTAAGCGAAACGGTAACGATGTACGACAAATGCAAAAATAAAAGGGGCAAAGGCGTTTAGCCTCTGCCCCTTTGGCATGGCTCTATAGTGATTAGGTGACCCGCTGACCCGGTTCAGCACCGGTGTCAGGGGAGAGCAAATAGATGCCGTCTTCATTCGCTGAGGCTAGCACCATGCCTTCCGATACGCCAAAACGCATTTTGCGCGGCGCCAGGTTGGCAACCATGACCGTTAAGCGGCCTTCTAATGCTTCTGGCGCGTAGGCAGAACGAATACCTGAAAAGACATTACGGGTTTCGCCGCCCAGGTCGAGGGTCAATTGCAGCAGCTTGTCGGCGCCTTCCACGTATTGAGCTTTCGCAATGCGCGCAATGCGTAGGTCGACCTTGGCAAAGGCGGCAAAGTCGATTTCATCCGCGATGGGGTCTTCCGCCAGCGGGCCTTTGGGCACCTCTTTTAGCTTCTGCTCTTCCACAAGATCTTCCTTGGACGATTCAATCATGGCATCAATCTTATCGCGCTCGACGCGGGTCATCAGCGGTTTGAATTTATTGATCGAATGATCGGTCAGAACCGTTTGACGAGTGTGCCAATCAAGCGACGCGACGTTCAAGAACTCACGCGCTTCTTCGGCCATGCTAGGAACGACGGGGGCTAGATACACCATCAACTGGCGGAACAGGTTGATACCTACCGAGCATATCTCAAGCACTTCAGCGTCGCGTCCATCTTGCTTTGCCAGGGCCCAAGGTTCTTTATCGGCAATATAGGTATTGGCCTCGTCTGCCAACTCCATAATTTTACGCATTGCTCGGCTAAATTCGCGGGCTTCAAAGTCTTCGGCAATATCATCACCGGCGGCAATAAAGCGGGCGACCATTTGCGGTTCTGCGCAGTGAGTCGAGAGAGTGCCACCGCCAATTTTTTTAACAAAACCGGCGCAGCGGCTCGCAATGTTGACTACTTTGCCGACTAAATCTGAATTTACTCGGGCGGCAAAGTCTTCCAGGTTTAAATCCAAATCATCCACTTTGGAGGTAAGCTTTGCGGCAAAGTAGTAGCGCAAGTATTCCGGATTCAGATGGTCGGCGTAGGTGGCGGCTTTAATGAAAGTCCCGCGAGATTTTGACATCTTGGCGCCGTCCACCGTCAGGAAGCCGTGACAATTAACGGCCGTCGGCGTGCGCAGGTCAGCGCCATGCAGCATGGCAGGCCAGAACAGGGCATGAAAATAGACGATATCTTTGCCGATAAAGTGGTACACCTCGGCATCAGAGCCTTTCTTCCAGTAGCTGTCGAAGTCGATACCTTCGCGGTCACACAGGTTCTTGAAGCTGGCCAGATAACCTATCGGCGCATCCAGCCAGACATAGAAATACTTGCCAGGTGCGTCGGGGATTTCAAAGCCAAAGTAGGGCGCGTCGCGGGAAATGTCCCACTCGTTAAAACCGGACTCAAACCACTCCATCAGCTTATTGCGGATCTGCGGCTGAACGTGGCCGTCGTCAATCCAGCGCTGTAAGAAGTCGGCAAAGTCGGGCAGCTTAAAGAAGTAGTGAGTTGACGTACGAACCTCTGGCGTAGCGCCAGATATTGCTGAAACAGGGTTGATTAAATCTGCTGGCGTGTAAGTCGCGCCGCATTTCTCGCAGTTGTCGCCGTACTGATCATCGGCACCGCATTTAGGACAGGTGCCTTTAATAAAGCGATCGGCTAAAAACAAACCCTTTTGCGGATCAAACATCTGCTCAATATCGCGAGTAGCAATGTGGCCTTTATCGCGCAGACGCTTATAGATCATCTCGCTGAAGTGACGATTTTCAGTGGAGTGCGTCGAATGGTAGTTGTCGAACCCAACGCCAAAACGGGCAAAGTCCATTTGGTGGTCATTGGAAACCCGTTCGATCAGCGCCTCAGGGGTAATACCTTCCTGTTCCGCACGCAGCATGATGGCGGTGCCATGGGCGTCATCGGCGCATACGTAGTAGCACTGCTGGCCACGGCTTTTCTGGAAACGCACCCAGATATCAGTCTGGATATACTCAAGTAAGTGACCGAGATGAATGGCTCCGTTGGCGTAGGGGAGCGCGCTAGTCACCAAAATGTTGCGCGTGGCGGTAGTAGACATGGTGAAGGTTAATTCCGAGTGAATAATGGTGCCGATCAGGCAATAACAATAAAGACGGTGAAGTCGCTAAACGCTTCGCCGATAGCGTTACTTTCTAGCAACGGTTAATAAAGCGCTTGCTCTTCTTGAACCACTTCGCGCAGCAGTTCTAAAAAAAGCTTATCAGCCTCAGAGTGCTCAGCAGGGTCTTCGGGTATATGTACACTGGTGGTGTCTGAAATTTCGTTAGCAATCCGTGCCATGGCCGCGGGGCTGTTGCCTTCGGTCAGTTGCTGCCTGGCGATCACAAGGGATTGCTCAAGAATTTTGGGGTCTTGAAGCAATTTGCGAATAAAGCCACGCAGCTCATTGATGACACGTGTTTTCTGGATTTCTGAACCGGACATGGGAGTCTCCTTAGGATCGCGAATGACGACAGGGCCAAGCGAAGCCAATCAATGCATTGACCATAGCATTTTTTCTGCCAACGGGCATGAGTTGCTCGGCATTAAATCTGCAGCTTAAAACGCTGGTTTAAAGCGTCAATCGACCGGCCTTATGCTTGACGGGGTTCGCGTACTGGGCAAGCCAGTATGGCCTTAACGCCTCAGGTACAGCAGCAAGTCGCGCATTGAAGCGCTCCCTGTCTTGTTTAGTAATCGCTTTACGCGCTACTAGTTCCGGTGCTTCGCCCAATGCTTCAAGCGCTAAATAATGGCTGGGGAAAAGGCGATATCCGCCAATCACCTGACGATCAATCTCTGCTGCCACCTCATCGGGCGTCGCCATATCAGCGCCGACCGGGGTGCCAAAGTGCAGCCGCACACGGCCCTTAGAGCCGGTAATTCCCGCCACAATGGAGCGAATGTCTTCGAACTCACCTTTGGCATAGCTGCCTTGCGTATCTATATCGTGCAGTTCCTGGGCCTTTTGCACATCGCAGGGATCGTATTCATAGCTAATCGATACTGGCACTAGCTTCAGTTCGGCAATCGCATCACCAAACACCATGTCGCGCTCTGAAGCTTTCCTGGCCATGGTTAACATCTTGATAATAGCGGGCTCGGTATGGTCGATGCCATTTTTTGCCCGGCCTTCGCGCTGGGCCATCCAGATTGAGTGCTGGTCTTCGGTAATAGTGTGGCGAATATAGGCTGAAAGCTGTTGATAAGCTGCCAGCATTGCCCGCTTCCCCCGCGCACTACGTGGCACAATAAAGCTTTTATTGAGCCGCATTAGGTCGGTGACATAAGGCTTTTTGAGCAGATTGTCACCGATGGCGATGCGAACAGTGTCGCGGTTCGCTTGATAAAGCGCATAGTTGACGAACGCTGGGTCAAGCGAAATGTCACGATGGTTACCAATGAATAGGTAAGCGCCTTTGGGGTCGAGCTTATCAAGCCCCGTG
>TARA_R110000796_G_scaffold44405_4_pt1 | contig 13503 bp, 6 predicted proteins | sample TARA_R110000796 | Tara Oceans TARA_R110000796 (sample SAMEA4397815) | marine metagenome | biome: Polar Biome; feature: [SRF] surface water layer (ENVO:00010504); material: water (ENVO:00002006), including particulate matter (ENVO:01000060) such as... | depth 5 m | reverse complement strand
TACACCTTCATATAAAGCTAAATCTTTTTTAGTTAATTTAACTTTGCGATTGAAATATAGTACTTTTTTACCTATATAAGCTTTGCCTGTAGGTTTATGTACTACTCTGTAAACGAATCCGAATGTGTTATTTGGGAAATCTGAAATTTGTGATATGGGTTTGCCGTCTGTATTTATCCATTCCATATATTTGTTTTAGTTAATACTAAGATTTTATTATAGTTATTACACGGATATTTTTAAATCAGTTCCATCACGCCATACCCTACCAGCTACTCCTGGGTCGGAAGTAGGGAGGTTTGGAAGACGTATTGCAATACTATCAATTTCAACATTACCACCAGGTCCAATATCTAAAGATGATGCCGATATAAAAGTTCCTGCTTGAATATTTCCACTTGCACTTATAGCACCCGATGCTGTTATACTTGTGGTTGTTAATTTTCCAGTTACATCTACATTAACTGGGGCTGATATAGTTCCAAAAGCAGGAGTAGCAAAATCAAAATTATAAGCAGGTAATACTAAATCTTTATTACCAGTATAGTACGCGTGAGGGGCTGCCATTACTTTAGTATAATGTGCATTATTGTCTTCACAGTAAAATTTAATTTGCGATTGAGTACCGTCATTTTTTAGATCAATAAAACCACCATATATATCTAAGTCTTGAGCTGATATCAAACTTGCACTTATATTACCTGAGGCCGATATATCACCTGAGGCACTTATATGAATGTTTCCAGTAGATCCAGATATATTTAAACTTCCACTTATAAATACAGTCTGTGCACACTGTAAATCAGTTGAAATCTGAACTCCAAAATTATCGGCTGCAATTCTATATGCTCCCCCAGTATAAATACCTATTTTATCTCCACCTGATGGGATTGATGCTATTCCTGTATCAGAGTCATTTCCAAATTGTATATCAAGATCACTAGTACCTGAGCCTTCAGCATCTACAATTATTTTTTTAGCAATTAAATTTCCACTTGCACTTATAGCACCTGATGCTGTTATATTAGATTTTGAAAATATACTACCAGTTAATTCAATGTATCCAGTTGAATGGTAATTATCATTTATTACTGTAGTATTAGTTCCTGCTTTTATATTAGTACTAATTTCCCCTTTAGATCCATCATTTTTAAGTACTTGAAAATGTCCATCTTCTTGGATACTACCATCAAGTACCGGTGAAAATTTACCTTTACTAATATCACCTTGAACAGCGCCCTCTTTACCTATTACTAGAGTTCCAATTCCATCTGAACCACCAACATCTAGCTTTCCTCCTGTGCCATCTTCTTGGACAATTTCCCATTCTCCATCTCCTGATCCCGGTTTAAGTTCACCCTTATTATCTCCACCTTTAATTTCTCCAGTATCTCCAATTATTATGACTCCAGTTCCATCTGAACCACCAACATCTAGCTTTCCACCATTTCCATCTTTATCAGTAATTTCAATAGTATCTTCACCGTCTCCTTTTAATCCTACACCTTCATTCCCAGTACCATCATCAAAAACAATTTCATCATCACCAAAATCTACTTTACTACCACTAGAAACTAATACTGAAGAAAATGAACCTGTTCTATAAAATCGTCCTGTAGCTGTATCGTATACTACTACTTTAAATGATGAATTATTATTATCTGCTACACTAGCATATAAATCTCCACTAGCACTAATTATTCCTGTTGATGTTATATTACCTGTAGTAATAGCATTAGTAGTTGAACTTCCTAAAGTTGTTACTTGGTCAAGAGTTCCTACACTACCACCACCACCACCTCCAGTAGAATATGAACCGGTTCTAAATATTTTACCTGTAGTTGGATTAATAGTTAGTACAGAAGTTCCTGTGTTAGCAGATGTTGGATTAATAAATACATCTCCATCTATACTTGTAGATCCCGTTACAGTTAATGAACCAGATATTGTAATGTCATAAGCTTCAGTTCCTGTAAGAGCGTCTATAGATTGGGAAACTTCTGAAGCTTTTATAGTTTGCCCTGTTACTATTCCTGAATTTGATAATGTTTTTGCCATGTTTATAAATATTATAGATCTAAGTTAACTAATATAGTTGTGTCAGTTACATTAGAACTTTGTAAAGGTTGAGATAATTTACCTACAGCTACTAATTGATTAGCTCCATTATATAATCCTACAGTTGTTATATAAGGTTCAAAATATGATCCTGTTGCAAAATCATATACTTTACCACTAGAACTTCCTGAGATTATTGTAGGGTTTTGAGTATATGTAAATTCATTTGGAGAAAAAGTACATTTATATTGTGATTCATATATTGTCATTGAACTGGAAAATTGAATTGTAGGTTCAACCGCATTTCCTGTTTGAGTTATAAGTTTATCAAAAAGCTGACTTGTCATTTTTGACCTATCTACAATAAGCATTCCCTGTTCATATATAACATCTCCTATTTTTACACCACTAGCTATAAGTCCACCTTCACCATCATCAGTAATAGGAATAAAAAATCCCCCAGTGCCAAAAATATTAATACTTCCAGGTTGAATATACTCTCCAAATAAATTTGAAGGAATAGAGATAACTCCAACCATTCCATTAGTACCAGAACCTGTTGGAAAAACCCTGTTAGCTAATAGGGTATTAGGTAAAAAATTATCATATGAAGGTTGTGGTCCATTTTGCCCACTAGTAACTCCATCAATACCAATAGATGAGGTTAAAACAGGAGAACCATTAGATCCACTTAAATAATTAGTATAATATAATTGTTTAACTGAATTGTATATTAAAGCTTTAGATTGGGTTACAATTTGACCAGTTTCATCTGATCCAGAAACATAAGTGATATTTTCACCTACAAACCTATCTATACCTGCGTTTGAACCTGTAAGTGTATCACATCCAGTAAAAGAAAAACTTTTGTTTACCTTAAATGGAGATAATATAACATCCGATGTGGTTAATGACTTGAAAACACTCATTCATCTTAAAAATCTAATTTAACTCTTATTAAACTTTCTTTAGTAAAGTCTTTTACTAAAGGTCTTGATAATTTTGCCACAGCTAATAATTCATTTGAATCATTATACATTCCTACTGTTGTAATATATGATTGGGGATTATTTATAAATTGAGTAAAAGCTACTTGTCCCGTTGAACCTGTTATGAAAGAAGGATTAGTAGAATAATTAAATTCTGAATTTCTTGATCTAACAAAAACATAATCTGATGTAATGGTTTCTTGTGAATTTAATGAAAATGCACTATTTGCACCAGCCTGATTTAAAGCATTAAACATAACAAGATTATTAGTTCCATTAGCTACAGCAGATCCAGTTGATGTAAGTATTCCTGTAGTTGCTTCTACAGCTGCGGGATTTAATAATATAGTTCCTAATTCAGGAAATAGTAAACCATATGATCCTGAATTAGCTACATATCCTCCAGCAGCATCTGTAACTGCACTACCGTTAGAGCCTGAAACTATTTGAAATACTCTTGAAGACCCTAAAAAAGTTGAAACATTAGTATCATTAGAATTATCAGTTAATTGAACATTTCCTCCAGATCCTGATAATAAAAGATTAAATGTTCCTGTAAAAATACTTTCTTTATATCTTGCTCTATCTATACTAAGAACATAAAAATCATCTGGGGTAAATGTATTAGATCCATCTCCAAAAATAAAAGATGAATTTTCATCTTCTAATATCATTGATCTATATTGACCATATATTGTAGATGAAGGTGATAAATTTGGGTATGCAGTATTATACGAGGTACTTCCACTTCCTAAAACATTTCCGTAAGCAATATCAAATTGTACAGCTGCACCCGTAGCATCAGAAGATGTTTGGTATACTGATAAATAAAAATTTCCAGAAGATCCTCCTTTTTGGGCTGATGAAGTAAAAAATGTTGTTAATGTTGGTGAATTTGTTGACCATGCTGTAGATTGTACTGCATCAGCACTAACTACAAAATCCTCGGCGTCTAATCTTTTAAATGACATAATTTATTTTTAAGTAGTTGTTTTAGTAATTGTAACAGGTATTGTTAATCTAGCTCCACTATCTAAACCTACTACTGTTAAAGTTGTTGATAATGTTGAATTAGACCCAAATAATGTATTTACAGTAGTTGCTCTTAAGTTGATTTGGGATCCTATTACTGTAGATGATACGTTTGTTCCTAAAGTTGTTGTTGAAGTAGTATTTTGTTGTTGGGCTGCTTCACTTTGAATACCAGTACCATTAAAAGTAGCCATTGTTCTAACATCTGCTATTGTGCAACTATATCCTAAAGTTTCTCTAGCTGAAGTATTACCTAAATAGTTTAATGTTTGTGGGTCTATAGCAAGGGATGCTCCTTGTTTTAAAGATATAGAAGAATACCCTAAATCTAATACAGGTAAAACTGCTGTACCTCTTGGAAGAGTAGCTAGTTTATATTTCATTGTTTGAGAGTCATCAGCAAAAGCCTCTAACAAAGGCATATTATCTATTGCCTGACCATAAAATGCAGAACCTGAGTTATTTAATGGATTATAAAGTGTATAATCTATTTCATCATCTGCTAAGGCAAATTGTGTTATTCTGAATGTGCCGTCATTTTGAGCTAATAGTTGTCTACCTTTTTTTGTTAAAATAGCATCAACTGTTATTACTTGATTATTTAAATATCCCATTGTGTTTAATTATATGTGTATAAATATGTGTACTATATGTTTCTAATCCAAATTATTTTTATTAATTTGTATTATTTCCGTATTCTCTTGTAATACTTTCAAAATTTTCTATTATGGACTCAGGTACAAATTGAGTAGAAAATGCTCCTGCTCCTACCCCTCCGGTAACATTATCTTCTACTATTATAAATTCTCCCTGATTAACTTCTGTAGCTTCCCATATTAAAAAACCTAAAGCAGAACCCGATATTTCAGTTTGGGTATATGGACCTGGGCCAGTTTGGGTTTGCAATGCATTTACTCCTCCTAAATTATAACTTCCTTGAAAATTATAAGAAGTTTTTAAAAAAGTCATTTGATTTTGAAAATCATCTATACTTCCTATTATTTGATATACTCCTTTACTTGCTAAAAATTCTACTTCATCATCATATGATGGAGAGGTTACTCCATCATTCATAGGAGTTAAAATTGAAGATGAAATTAAAGCTGAATTAAAATCTTCATTACCTGTAGGGGCTTCAAGTTCATTATATAAAGAAATATACCACCTTCCCCCATTTCTTAAAGACTCATTAATTTGGTTAGTTAAAGTCAAAAAGTTAGGTTTTACTCGGGCTCCTGGGGTATAATATCCATTGGAATTTTTAGTAACTCTTGAAAAAGGACTGTTTCTATGAAAAAATATAAAACTATTTCTATTAGTATAGTATGAATCATTTCCTAAAATCCACCCATAAAAAGTAGCATTAGAAGAAGTTCCCATAAAATTACTAATAGAAGGTACACTCCAATTATTAGATAATACTCTAGTTGATGAAGGTATAGTTGGGTTTGAACCTGCAGTAGAATTAGGATACATAAGAGGAGAAATAATGGTACCAATAGGAACATTTGTTTCTAATATATGAGTATAATCTGTAATACTTTTAGAAACTTCTATATAAAAATTATCATTTATATCTACTATAGGAGGATAGATAATTTCATCTGGTTTGTTTGGGACTGTTATTATAAATTTATTATAATTTTGAGCATTCGCTAAAGTTGAAAAATTATATGGTGATAAAACTGATGGTAATTTTGCCCCATCACTTTTATTAATAGTTTTAACTTGATTAGGTGAACTGACTTGTAATATTTTTCCTAATTTAAAAGCTCCACAACCTAATACTTCAGGTGAAGTTCCACCACCCCAATCAAATTCATATAAATTCACATCATTAACATCAACTGAGGGGGTTTGGCCATAATTACCAATATTAATAGGTTCTCCAAAAGATGAAGTACCAGCATTAGGGGTAAATACATTAAAATCACTAGATTGAACTTTAACCCCATTATATCTAGGGTCAATTTGATTTTTAGATGTATAGTATGATTCAGGGACTGTTCCTTTTTGTGCCGTACCTGCTACAATAGAGGCATTATTAGTAGGAATAATACCATCTCCAAAATCTATGTCTTGTAAAAAGGGATTAGATCTATATGAATCAGCATTATTTATTAAAATATCGCAATCTGAATTAACAAATTTTCTTGTTAAAAAAGGTTCAGCAATATTTAATAAAGTAGAACCTTGATCAGCTGATGAAGTTAAAAATAATTTTCCTGTAAATTTACTTCCACCATCTGCTGTAATGCTAACAGCTGCTCCCCTTAGGGAAGTGGAACTTCCTGTTTCTTTTACACCTAAAAATATAATATCCCCGGGGGTAATACTAGCTTTTGGTATAGAAACATCTCTAGATATTAAAGTAGCCCCCATGCCTCTTGTAATGATTGAATTACTTGTTAGTTGTGTAAAATTTGTAAAAGCTTGATCTACTTTAAATAATTCTACTGAGGCACTATCCGCAAAACCACTTCCAGGGTTTACAGTAACTGCAAAAGGTGATCCCGCGGCAGTAGTTCCTATATTAACATGAATATCTTTTTTAGGCATGGTATTAATCTCTACTCTTTGTTCTACAGAATTATAAAAATCTGTTGTTACTTGACCTCCCTGGGCAGATACAATAGGAATTTGCCCTATAACAAATGCACTTCCTGTAGCTTCATCAGATAAACTCCCAGTAAATGCATAATTTAAAGTAGTTTCAGTAGTGGTTGGGAAAGTAGCTGCATCAGGACTATCATCTAAGTCTACTTGAAATAAATAATAGGTATTAAAATCTGCTCTTGTTAAAATTTTATAAACTTTATTCCCTGATACAGTAAGAGGAATAGTTATTTGAGTTAATGATTCTAATACATTAGTTAGATCATCCCCATTTTGGTCTATTCTTGCTATTTTTATATATAATACTTTTTTTGCCATTTTTTATATATTAATCTGCACTTAAATTAGGTAATTCTGGTGCTAAAGGTGATCCAGGTTCATTTCCATAAAACACTTGAATATATCCATCTAGAGGTAAATTTTCATTTTGTAAAAATTTTCCTTGTGTAAAACCTGATATTGTATCTGAATATACTCTTACTTTATAATCTGCTGTTTTAGGATTTACATTCTTGAAATCATCACAACCTTCATTTAGTTCTCCGTTTGTAACTAATATAATAGACCCACTTAATTCTCCATCATAAAATTCTGTTTGTGAATCATGAAAACTAGTTACATTACCTAATATTGATGGGGTTACAAGTGAGTAACTTTGAGTAACATTAGTAAATATTGGAACAGGTGTTGGGTTTAAATATTCTTGAATAAAGTCGTTTGAAACTGATGATGAAATAAATGTATTATCCGGGGTCCCTTCAAGAGAAGAATATAAGTTAAATATAGCATTAGTTTGAGAAAGGTTTAAGTTATAATTAGATTCAAAAGTTATAAGATTACTAACATCTATACTTGCAACTTGAGCTCTACTATGAGTTTCTGGGATAAGAGATGATGATATGAATTCTGTATTGCCTCCACCACTAATACTTCCTGTGTGGAATGCAAATGTTACTCCATTTAAATTTCTTGCAGATGATGAAATAAATGTTGAAGTTTGAGTTCCTCCTCCTATAGACCCACTAATAAATTCAAATATAGTACCTTCTGTAGGTCTTGCAGATGAAGATATAAATGTAGTAGAACCTGCTGTGCCTTGAGATATACTACCTGTTCTAAATGTAAAAGGTTCATTTATAATAGTTGCTCCATTTCTAATAGATTCTGAAGTAAAAATTATAGGACCTGACGTACCTTGAGATATACTACCTGATCTAATTTGAAAAGGTTCACTTGCAATAGGTGGTCTTTGAGATGCTGATATAAATGAATTAACACTTGCTGCACTACCTGACATTATTGCGAATGTAATGGAACTTGCACTATATTCACCATTTCTCCCAAATATACTTACACTCATAGCACTATTTGTAGCAGTTACGATAGATGCAATTCCTACACCAAAACCAGGGGCAGGAGTAGAAAAAGGATAGTGACCAAAAGCATCTGAAGAACAGCTAATATAGGCATTTCCATCATCAAATCCACTAAAACTTAAATCTGTAGCATTTGTAGAATAAGATTGTATAACTAAACCACCTACATTACTTGGATTTGAACTAAATGTTGCTGTACCACTAGCTGATACTGGAGTAATTACAGAAGATGTTACTGCATTTATAAGAAGGAAAGAAAACGAACCAAAAAGATTATCAATTTTATTAATTGAAGCTGAGTTTACTGATGTAAATGGTCCACTACCTGAAAATATAGGGTTAGTGGTTGTAATATAACCATCTTCAAAATCATCAAAATTATATAATTTATTTCCAGAAACATTAGTACTATTAGGATTAACTACAGACATTGTAGTACCAGTACTAACTCCAATAAAGAAATTAAGATCACCACTACCTGATACTGGGGTTAATACTGGGGATAATTGACCATTTATTCTAAAACCTGCTATTCCACTTCCTAAAGTTTCTACTGAAGCTGATGCTATTTGGCTATTAGTTCCACTACCTGAAAATATAGGAGTAGTAGTCGTAATATAACCTTCATCTTTAAATTCTTGGAAATTAACCATATCACCACCACTAACATTAGATTCATTCCCAATTAAATTAAATCTTAACAAACCTCCACCCTCGGTACTAAAAGTTATTGTTCCACTTGCAGATACATCTGTTGAAGTACTTGCTGTAGGAAAGGTAGTTTGAATAACTGCGGTATTAAATGCTGTTACAGTACTTTTACTAGATACATTTCCAGAACCATCATTAAAGAAAGGAACACTAGAACTTACAAATCCTGTAGTTCTAAAACCAGTAAAATTAGATAATTGATTTCCACCAGCATTAGTTGTTTGAGCATCAAGATTAAAAAGACTATCACCATAGTTTATAGAAATCTCTGCACTACCTGAAACATCAGTAAAAATACTTTGAGTAGCAAAACCCGCTATTATTTGTGTAGAAGAAACATTATCTAATACTGAGGCATTTACTAAAGTTCCAGAGCCATTATTAAATATAGAAGGAGATGTTTGTATATGTCCCTGGTTTCTAAATTTAGAAAATTCAATTCCATCTGTAGTATTAGCTATACTACTATTAACTAAAAGTGTATTACTACCATTCCCCCCGCTAAAAGTTCCACTACCAGAAACAGTTTGGTCAGCTGCAGCTTTAGAACCAGAATCAAAAGCAAAAGTAAGAGGTGTTCCATCTGATTGGCTTACAGCTATATACAAATTAGGTGTATATGTGCTAAAATATGCTAAATTTGGTGCATTTGTAATTATATTAGAATTAGCACCCCCAGGAATATTAGCAAAACCATTAGTTAAAGTTATAGCATTTACTGAACTAGCACTTATAATATTGCTTATTGAAGTTGAACCCGAAATGTATCTAAAATCATAACTAATATTAAAAGGATTAAACATACCAGCTGCTCCACCATTAAAACTTTCTATTAAAGATGAAGACATTATAAATGAACCAGATGGACCTATTTCAGGGTCCCAAACTTGTTTAGAATTAATAGAACCTGTTAATAATTCTAAGCTTTGAGTAACTTGGGGTTGTGGGTATTTATTTCTTTCTAATAAATGTTGTTTAATTACTAAACCTGATGCTAAGCTAGTTCTTGCAGGTATAAAATCTTTAATCATTTTAAATAATGAATTATCAAAGAATTTTATTAACCTTACAAAATCTACTAAATTATATTGCTTAATATATTTTTTAAAATAATCCTCACTTAAAATATTTAAGTCAGGATAATTATTTCCTGAAAATCTTTGAGCAGGATCCCCTATATAATCACCAATATTAAAATGACCCATTTGTCCTATAATATCATCATTAATTTGATTTTGTGGAGAAAATGCTACTTCTAAATAGTTTATATTAGGTGTATATGAAGCGCTTGCCTCTATATTTTGAGATAAGCTACGAATTGGGGATAATACATTACCTGAAGCTAATGTATCATTTTCAGATCTTATTTTATCTGTAGTTCTATTTTTAATACCTACTGCGGGTTGGTCTAAAAAGAAAGTTTCAGTATTATAAGAAGAAGAAGAGGGGATTTCTATATCTGAAATTAAAAAATGACTATTAGATGTAAATGATGAGGTTAGACCCCAAGAACCCGTTACTTTTGGGTGGATTGATGAAGTTGAAAAAATTACGTTTTCAGTGGTAAATGTTGATCCTGTTGGGTTTTGTCCATATAAACCATTTCCATAAAACGAAGACCCATAACCAAACATTTCAGTAGATGAAGAATAATTTATTTGAAGTAACTCACTACCTAAAGCAGCTCTAAATATTAATTGGGAAGGTGCACTATTAATTCCATTACCCTCAAAAGATAAAGGATTCATTACATAATCTTTAAATACACTTTCACTTATTTGAGTATTATAATATCTTATTTCTTGTAATGACCCTGAGAATTTTTTATAATTTGGGTAATTAGAAGAGGATGATGCAAAAGTGCTTGTAGTACCATCTGTCCAAACATTATCATCAGCCCCTGTAACAGAAGCAGAAGCATAATATCCAAGAGAAGTACCATCATTCCCATTATATATTTTATTACCTGCATATAAATTATATGTTCCATTTTGGTCAGTAGTAACCATAACTGACCACCAATCCCCATTATAAAAAGGTAATAATATGCTAGCTGAAATTTGAGATTCATCAGAATATGGAATAAATCTTAAATTAGCAACTTTATAATTAGGATCTTTTATAGAACCATTATATGAACCTGAATCTAAACCTGAACCACTATAATCTAAAAGTAATTCACCTGTTAATCCACTTTCATCTATTTCCCATAAAGATTGAGATAAATTAGTAGGAGGAAATTCTTCAGATTTAAATCTAAATTGAACTGTAGAAGGTCTATTATTTGGAGCATTCCAATCACTATTTACAACCCAAGATGAAGATATAAAATTATTTGTGGTATTAAATGCATAATTAAAATTATTAAAATATAAATCATAATCATTAGCGTTAACTTGATCTTTACCACCGAATTCAGATATTTTTAGTATAGTATCAGGTATACCATATGAAGTTATCAACGCTCGTAATCCCGCAGTTGTTCCTTTTGATTTAAGCAGATATGGTATGTTATGGTATATTCTTTTATATAAAGATTTATTAATATCATCCATTGATATAACATCATTTGATGCTGATATTAATGTGTCTACGTATTCCATTCCTGAAGGTACGGGTAATGATCCTGTTATTTCTGGGAATGGGAATAAAGAACCACTAGGAGTTATTCCTAAAAATGCTGTGTATAATTCTTGATTTGAAAAATTATTTTGATATAATTTAACACCAAAATCTTTTATAGCATCAGATACTAAATCTTTACTAACACCAAAGTCTAATCTATTATCTGCGTTATATTTTTGGGTAATATCTTTGGTATATAACCAAATATTATCATAATATTGAGCAACCATATCAATAAACAAATCATAAGGTTGGTTGTCAGGATCTTCTCTTAAATATTCTGGTATAGATTTTAGTAACTGATCTGGGTTTCCATTATCAAAATTAGATGCTGATAATAATTGACCTCCATAGTTTCCACTATTTTCATTTACACTACCTAACCAGGTTAAGACTTCAGAACTTCCAGTTGAATATAAAGTATAAGGAGGAGAAATTGTAGATTTAGGATATGAAGTACTAGAACCACTGCTATAGTACATAAAATATTCAAACTGGTCAAAATTTTTAATTATATCAGAAGTTTTATTTTCAATAATTAATTTACTAGTAGATGATCCTGTTATATTAATTAAAGCATTAGATTGGGAAGTATAAGTTTCAATTAAACTTACTTTATAATAAAAATTTTCTATACGAGTTTGAGCAGAACTAAAATGAATAAAATCAGAAAATGTGGTATAATCTACACTAATATTGAGAGAAGATTCTTCTAATAGACTTTCTATTTGATTTTGAGAACTAGTAGGAGCACTTGATATAATATCTGTGTAAGATAAATTTTGAGATGAATTATTAATTTGACTTTTTAATGGAATAGCAAAATTAGGACCTTGTAAATCAACATAATCAACGGATGAGAATGTTTCTATTGGAAAAGTAACTTGAAAGGCTTCGGATTCATTAATATTTGTAACAACATATAATAAATCTTTTAAATTAAATTGGTTAGGAAGAGGTTCATATAATTTAATTAATATAGAAGGAAGATCAGTTTCATCATTTTCTATTTTAATATTATTTGCAATAATTAAATCATTATTTTTAAAATTTAAATAAAAATCTAAAAAATAATCACTTTCTTCTCTTTTATCAATAAAATTTTCTGTTTGATTAAGTAAATCTAAATTAGATAAATCATTACTTTGTAATCTTATTTCTTTTCTATCTGATGATATTTCGGATATATATAAAGAATCAAATAAATTTCCTATTTCATTGTTTAAAAAATTATAATAAGCTATATATTGTCCCTGAGTGTATCCTAAATTATTTAAATTTTCTAAAGGATTAATATCTAATAAAGAAATAGAGTTTGGTGAATCATTTTTACCTGAGGGTGGAAGAGTATAGTCAATAAAATTTAAAACAGATTCTACTAAAATATTATTATTATATATGTGAAATTCTATTGTAGAATTTTTTTCTAAAGAAGTATCAATATCAAAAGATGTTATTAAATTTACATCTTGAGAATTATAATCCTGTAGTTCAAAATTATCTGGGTTTACTTGAATAACTTCAGCCATTATAAATTATTTTCTTTTTTAACCTCTCTAATAAAAGATTTGTTTAAATTAAGTCTTTTTGCTCTTTTTTTAATAGTAGATTTAGAGAATTTTGTAAAATCTTCAACTACTCTTTGTTTATTTGTTAATGGAGCTATTGTTGGTGGTGTAACTGGGGATGGGGATTCTGTGATAATAAGATTATTATTAGAAGAACTATCATTAGAATCCGGAGATGTTGGAGAATTTAAATCAGATAATTCTGGGGCTCCAGGTATAAGAGCTGAAAAATCTGCTAATTGTTGTTGAGATGCTAACAATTGTTCTCTTAAACTAGCAATTTCTGCTTGTAACAAAGCTATTAATTCATTATCTTCTTCAAACCCTATATATTCACTACTAGTTTTAATTAAAAATTCATGAGATAAAGTAGGGCCTAGTTCATTTATATTGTAAAATAAAGTATTATACATATCAAAAAATTCTTGAACTGTAGGTTGGGCATCTAATTGTTCCTGGATTGTTTTAATGCCTAACTCATTAAAAGAAGTATCTATAGTTTTTAAATATGATTTTTTATTAAAAACT
>TARA_R110000796_G_scaffold51781_3_pt1 | contig 13539 bp, 17 predicted proteins | sample TARA_R110000796 | Tara Oceans TARA_R110000796 (sample SAMEA4397815) | marine metagenome | biome: Polar Biome; feature: [SRF] surface water layer (ENVO:00010504); material: water (ENVO:00002006), including particulate matter (ENVO:01000060) such as... | depth 5 m | reverse complement strand
ACATGCTTTGCAAGGAAAGAAGGAAAGAAACAACCAAGCATATATTCATCATTGGCAAGCTCTTCTTGTTGTATCTTGTCGATACTGTCTTTGTGAATGAACCGATAACCAGCAACTTCAAAATCGTCTTGGTCGTCTTTCAGTTCTTCGATAACTTCGCGCCAGTTATAAACGCCAAGCTCGGTTTCTAGTTCTGCGTAAATTGCGCGGCATTGTCTAAAATCATATTCCATCTTGTAACCCTCCAAGGTTTGTTTGCGTTGTCGGCTTTCGCCGCATGGTATGCCTAGCAAGGCAAGCCATGAGGCGGCAGGGTTGACCCTGCCAGCCATAGTTTAGCTGCTAATGCGCTTTGATTGTAGATAGGTTGTGCTTACCAGCCCTTCGCCCTTTGCAAAGTTAAGCTTGGCAATCGTGTGATTGTCTGCGCGAATGTATGCACCGTTGCGCGTGCCGCGATAGCTAACAAAGAAAAGCGGCTGCGTGTTGTATTTGGTTTGATATGACATTGTGTAACCCTCCAAGGTTTTAAAATTGCGCTTCGTATTTTGCGGTATGGTTTGGGTAAGCTTCCTGAAAATCGACAAGCTTGTCTGCCGCTGCCACCATCTTTTTAACTTCGGACGGTATGTTAGTCGGCTTGAAGCCATCGAGATAGATAGAAAGCATTGCTTCGTAAGTTTTGACATATTCGTTATAGGTCATTGTTTAACCCTCCAAGGTTGTTGTCTTGATTGTTAGATAGCGCACTATCTGCGCCATGTCAACACCCCATAGCAAAAAAAGTTTACACATTGGAAAAAACTTTGTGTATATATATAAGTCAAGCAAGTGTTGATATTGTTTAGGTTTTGTTTTGGATGGGGTTGGTTTTACATTTCACAACACGCACAGCACACAAGACAAGCCGCGCTGCATTGCACAGCGGCGAGGCTATCACACAATGTTAAGTGTGGCAATAATGTCACACACTGTTGCAGCCAGGCCACAGCACACGCGCAACGCAAAACAAAAGCACGCGCCAGCGCAAGGCATGGGGGCATATTTTAAAAGCCAACACCCCCGACACGGCGCGGCCTGCTATATATATGTTAAATACTACCATCCAGCACACACACAGGAGTAACCATGACCAAGCTTACCAGACAGCGCACAGACATCATGCTATCCAGCATTGCAGACGGGCATAGTATTGTAGACGTATGCGAGGCTACTGGCGTGTCCAGGACTGCGTTCTACCAGCGTTGCAAGAAGGATGAGGAGTTTGCATTGTCTGTTAAGGAGGCGCAGCAGTATAGCGCTGAGAAGGCTTTAGAGGAGTTGGATACTTTGTATGGTGATGCGTTGCATGGTAGGAAGGATTACAACCCTAATGTGTTGCGAGACTATGCACATCATGTACGGTGGAAGGTAGGCAAGATACTGCCTGAGAAATTTGGGGAACAGAAGAACCGCACTGGCGTAGAGGTCAGTGATGGTACGGTTCGGATACTGTGGGAGAGTGATAGTGGCACAAGCAGTTAAGATACCTTACAAGCCTCGGCCCTTACAGGCAGAGATGCACATTAATTTAAAGCGGTGGAATGTGCTGGTAATGCACAGACGCTTCGGAAAGACTGTGTGGGCTGTTAATGAATTGATAAAGAAAGCCCTGACTTGTGAGTTACCACGACCTAGAGTTGCTTTTGTGGCGCCTACTTTTACACAGGCAAAACGTATCGCGTGGGATTATGTAAAATTCTATGCGGGTGTGATACCAGGTGTTTCTTTTAATGAGACAGAACTGCGTGTGGATTTTCCTAATGGCGGTAGGTTGATGCTGTTATCTGCTGAGAACCCAGATAGTTTGCGTGGTATTTATTTAGACATGTGTGCGTTTGATGAGTTTGGTATGCAGAACCCAAGGGTATGGGGGGAGGTTGTAAGGCCAGCACTATCTGACAGAGAGGGTGCGGCTATATTTCTAGGTACTCCAGCCGGACACAATCATTTTTTTGATTTACTACAAACTGCCAAGTCAGAGGTGGAGAACGGTTCTGACCAGTGGTACCACAAGACCGTCAAGGCTAGTGAGAGTGGCTTGGTAAAGGATATAGAACTCCAAGCTGCCCAAGCACAGATGACACCAGAACAGTATGAACAGGAATACGAGTGTTCGTTTACTGCTGCTATTATCGGCGCTTACTATGCGAAGCTATTGGCCCATGCTGACGAGAACGACAGGATAACCCGTGTTCCTTACGACCCTATGTATCCAGTGCATACAGCTTGGGATTTAGGAATAAACGATTCCACAGCTATCTGGTTCGCCCAGATTTTCCGAGGTGGTGCAGTTAATATTATTGATTACTATGAGAGTAGCGGTGTTGGCCTAGACCATTACGCTGACATCCTTAATCAGAAAGAATACAACTACGGCGACCATTTAGCCCCGCATGACATTCAAGTAAGAGAGCTAGGCAGCGGCAAGTCTAGGTTAGAGACCGCTTATACTCTAGGCATTAAGTTTAGGGTAATACCTAAGATGAAGGTAGCTGATGGTATTAACGCGGCAAGGATGTTGATACCTAAATGTTATTTTGATAAAGATAAATGCAACGATGGTGTTGAGTACTTACGGCAGTACAGACAGGAATGGGATGATAGGCGCAGAGTTTTTAGAGACCATCCGTTACATGATTTTACGTCACATGCGGCAGATGCGTTTCGGTATCTCGCTGTTGGTCTCGAAAATAGAAGTAACTTTACGAAACCACCTCAGCAAGTAGCACAGATGGAGTATAACCCATTTACGTTATGAGTAAGTCTATAGATGTAGAAGCTATTAAGTATTTGCTTGATTGGAGTGACTACCATGGTTGGTGGGGCGTTGAAGAAGTTGAACGCTGCATTAGGCCGCCTATGATGCTTAGTCAGTACATGGTTCTAAGAGATAATTCTAATATGCCGATATGTTTTGCGACTTGGGCGTTTCCTAATTATGGGCAAGTTGTTGAGTATACAGACAGCATGTGCTTCCCAGCAGAAGGTTATGGTGGTGGTGGCACAGTCCCGTGGATAGTTGACTTTATTGCTATTGGTGGAAAGAGAAACATAGGTATAGGTTTCCGAAACTTAAAAAGTATGTTATCTAATAAAGGATATAAAAATGCGTACTGGCTGCGCACTGAGACGCAAAAACTAGGCTTTCACAAGTGGAAATAGGAGATTATTATGGGTGGTGGATTACCAAGCTTTATTCCAAAGTTTATTAAAAGGCCAGTAGATAAGGCTGTTAAAAAAGTTGTGCGAGAAAGCATGGACACTATTACGGGCATGGACAAAACAGACCGCTTGCCTCCAACACCAGAGCCAGAGGTAACAGCAGAAGTAACCCCAGAGGTTGTGCCTGATGAAACCATTATGGCATCTACAAATAGGCGGCGTAATGCTGGGAAACGGTCTGGCGGCGCTGGTACAATTATGGAAGGCTATGGTGTAGCTTACGCAAAAGCAAGTTCAAAAGCACCAACAGGGGGTAGCGCGTAATGTCTTTTCTAAGGCCAAAAGTTTATACACCGCCAGCACCAGTAGCGCCGCCACCACCAGCGCAAGCGGGTGAAGAAGATACACAACGCGCAGCAGCCTTGTCTGAAGAAGCGGTTAAAAAAGTTCGCCAGAGGAAAGGCGCTGGGTCTACTATAGTTGCTGGTTCTGGAATGGTGGACGAAAGTGCTACAACCGCGACAGGCGGCAAACCTACTTTATTGGGGTAATTTATGCAGGATTTTATTAAAAGCCTAGTAAAGCGTTACGAGTCTTTAAAGACCCGCAGGGATAACTGGGATACGCATTACCAAGAATTAGCTGATTACATGCTGCCCCGCAAGGCTGATATTGTACGCAGACGTTCCAGGGGCGAAAAGCGTATGGAAATGATATTCGATGGTACTGCTTTGCAAGCTGTCGATTTACTATCTGCTAGTCTGCATGGCATGTTAACCAGCGGCGCAACTCCTTGGTTCCACCTAGACTTAAAAGACAACGACATAGGTAACGATGATGAGGTGCGTGAGTGGTTGCAAGACACTAGCAAACGCATGATGAGGTCGTTTAGCCACTCTAACTTTGAAACTGAAATCCATGAAATGTATGTTGACCTGGTTGTGTTTGGTACAGGCTGTATGTTTGTCGAAATGGATGACAAAGACTTACGATTTAGCACTAGGCATATATCAGAGTTCTATGTTCAAGAGAACCAGTTTGGTATTGTGGATACTGTTTTTAGGCTATACAGGCTTCCGGCCCGTCAAGCTGTGCAGAGGTTTGGTATAGATAACGTAAGCGACTTCATTCTAAAGAAGTTTAAAGATAGACCAGACGATGAGATAGATTTGTTACACGCTGTTGTGCCGCGTATTAACCGCGACCCTGACAAGCGCGATAATAAAAACATGCCGTTTGCGTCATTTTATATTGATATGCAAACAAAGATGCTGCTTTCCGAAAGCGGTTTCCAAGAGTTCCCGTACATTGTCCCACGATTTTTAAAGGCAACTGGTGAGACAATGGGGCGTTCCCCAGCGATGACTGCGTTGCCTGACGTTAAGATGTTAAATCTAATGTCTAAGACAATCATCCAAGCTGCTCAGAAACAGATAGACCCTCCCCTTCTTGTTCCTGATGATGGGTTCCTCTTGCCCATTAGAACGCAGCCTGGGGGATTGAACTTCTTTAGAAGCGGTACTAGGGAAATGATTACGCCATTAAACACAGGCGCAAACATTCCTATTGGTCTAAGTATGGAAGAACAGCGCCGGACAGCTATTCGTTCAGCGTTCTATGTTGACCAGCTTCTTAGTGGTGGTTCACCAAATATGACAGCAACTGAAGTCGTGCAAAGGCAAGAAGAACGTATGCGGGTCATTGGCCCTGTGCTGGGCAGACTGATGAATGAAATGCTACGTCCTTTGATTGACCGTGTATTTGCGCTTATGTTACGAGAAAATATGCTGTCACAACCACCAGAAATGATACAGGGCCGCGATGTAGATATTGAATATGTATCACCACTAGCCCGTGCGCAGAAGTCAAGCAGCCTTAATAGCACTATGAAGGCTTTAGAAATACTTATGCCGTTAGCGCAAACCATACCAGTAGGCGACCATATTGATGCTGATGGGTTGGTAAGGCATGTAACTGAAGCACTTGGCGTTCCTAAAACAGCATTAAAATCAGACCGTGAAGTAAGGCAAATTCGTGAAGAACGTGCCGCACAACAACAACAGCAAATGGAAATGATGCAAGAACAGCAAGATGTGCAGAACGTAGGCCAGCTTGCTCAAGCATCTAGGATGGTTAGTAAGTGACCCCAGAAATAGAAAAAATAAAATTCCTTTACAGGCAGACTTTTACCGCTGATGGCGCCACAAAAGTTTTGGAGGATTTAGAGGCTAGGTGTAATTATCGTGCTTCTAGTTATGTAGCTGGCGATGCCAATGCTACAGCATTTGAGGAAGGGAAACGTGCTGTTATCCTTCATATCTACAATATGATGAAAGAGGAGAAGTAATGTCTTTGGAAAACGCCGAACAGGTAGCCCAGCCAGAAACCGCGACAGTCATGGAGACACCAGCGGAAGTAGCGTCAGGTGGGTCTGGTAACGAGTTTTTAGAATTGATACCAGAAGAACTGCGGGGTCATCCCAGCATTTCACCCATCAAAGACGTTGGAAATCTAGCCCGTTCCTATGTGAACGCGCAAAAACTAATCGGTGCGGATAAGATTCCGATGCCAGTGAACCCTACAGATGAGGACTTAGACAGGATTTACAGCCGATTAGGTACACCAGAAGCAGCTACGGGATACGAGTTACCTGTAGATGGAACCATAATTACAGAAGAAGTCGCTGCAAATTATGCAGATATTGCGCATCAATTACGCCTCACACCAGACCAAGCCAAGGGTGTGCTTGATTACTACAAAAGCACTGTAGAACAGTCAGGTGCAGCTAGTGTAGAACAAGTCGAGGTTGCGCGTGAAAACACTGAGTCAGTTCTAAAGCAAGAGTGGGGCCGTGCTTATGACCAAAAAGTGCAAGCAGCATCAAGCGTTGCGCAAGAGTTTGCAAACCCAGAGATGTTTGACATTACTTTGCAAGATGGTTCAAAGCTAGGTGATAACCCTGAGTTTATAAAAGCATTTGCTAAAATTGCTGATTTCCGTCAAAGTGTCACAAGTGAAGACACTGTTGCAGAAATGTCACAGTCAGGTATAATGACACCAGCTTCTGCCCAAGCAGAGGTTGACGCAATTATGAATGATAGAAGTCACGCTTACTGGGATAGGAAAAACCCTGTAGGCCGTGAACAAGCCGTAAAGAGAGTTGCAGATTTAATGAGCCAAATACATGGATGAGTTAGATTATCGTTCATTGAGGCTTGAAGTTTTAAGAACTGCGTTAGAGTTTGGTACGCAGAGAGATGTAGTAAATCCTGACCTCCTCTTTGAAAAGTATTGGGAGGTGGTCATGCAGGGTAGCGGAGAAATCCGTCCTAAAGACAATCGGAAAGACGATAGCTTAATGGTAGCTAAAAAACCTAGAAGTGTCCGTAAGGGTAGCGCATCGCAATTAATGTAACTTAAACCGTGAAAACAATGGAGACATGATATGTCATCACAAATCACCACGGGCTTTGTACAACAATATTCTGCGAACGTGCAGATGCTATCACAGCAGATGGGTTCCCGTCTTCGTGATGCGGTGCGTATTGAGAATGTTATTGGAAAAAATGCCTTTATAGACCAAATTGGTGTAGCGACAGCGCAGCTTCGTACATCAAGAAATGCCGACACTCCTCAGATTGATACCCCACATGGGCGTAGACGTTTGAGTCTTGCTGACTATGAGTATGCTGACCTTATTGATGACCAAGACAAGGTTCGTATGCTGGTTGACCCGACTTCATCTTATGCCCAAGCTGCTGCGGCTGCTATGGGTCGTGCGATGGATGACATCATCATTGCCGCTGCAACAGGTACAGCCTCAACAGGCGAAACTGGTAGTGGTTCAGCAAACCTAGATGCTACAGCTAACTCTGTTGGTTCAGCATCATCAAACGATGGATTAACTGTTGCAAAGCTAACTGAAGCAAAGCGCAAGTTAGACCTCGCTGACGTTGACCCTTCTATCCCGCGTTACATTGCGGTTGGCCCAAAGCAGATTGAAGACTTGCTTGGAACAACTCAGGTAACTTCATCAGACTTCAATACCGTTAAGGCATTGGTTTCTGGCGATGTGGATACATTTATGGGCTTCCGCTTTCTTATGTCGAATCGCTTGGCTGTTTCTGCCACAGATGTTCGTACATGCTTTGTGTGGGCTGAAGATGGTCTTACATTAGGTATGGGCAAAGATATTTCCGCCCGTATTGATGAGCGTGCAGATAAAGGTTACGCAACCCAAGTTTACTATTGCATGAGCATCGGTGCGGTGCGAATGGAAGAAAACAAGGTTTGCCAAATCTTCTGTGATGAAACCCCAGACTAGTAGGAGCTAAAAGATGGCATCAATAAACTCAGACTTGGTAGCTAATCTTGAGGCGTCCCCTCAAGTTGCTAACAAGGCCCAAGAGCTACAAGGCGTAGTCCGTATAGCTCAAGGTAATGTTGCTTTGGCGGCGGCAGATAGCACTAACGGTGATTCCGTTATGCTTGCACCAATACCAAGTAACGCATCTATCATGTCTATCCGTGTTGGTTCAGACGGGTTAGGCGGAAGTTGTACCTATGACATTGGCATCTATACAGATGCTGGTGGCGTTAAGGACATCGACTTCTTTGCCACTTCCGTAGCCGATGGCGCAGCGATGGCAGAATTGCGTTATGAAGCAGCAGACCTCAACACTACTGGACAACAGCTATACACAATGGCTGGAGATACCACTGACCCAGGCGGGTTCTACTACATTGCAGCAACATTTGATGCAACGGGTGGAACTGGTGGCGATATGGCCTTCATCATTGAGTACGTTGTAAACTAAACAATGTGGGGGGCGGTTCTGCCGCCTCCCATAAATTCTTGGAGGGATATGATGAAACCATGCGGTGACTTCCGCTGGGATTTAGAAGTAGGCCAGATAGCCGAACAATGGCTGGATGGTATATTAAGTGGTAACACTATAGAGGTAAAAAGGGATTTTGTAGCTTCACGAACTGGGAATGTGTTTGTGGAGTTTTTTTGTAGAAACAAGCCTAGCGGTTTAGCAACAACACAAGCAACACACTGGGCGTTTATACTTGATGATGAAACTGTGGTACTATTACCAACAGAAAAGTTAAAGACGATAGCAAGAGAAGCATACAGAAAACGCGGCCCTGTCATGGGCGGTGAAAAGAATTTAAGCAAGGGCGTACTGATTAGAGTTGAAAGGCTAGTAAACCATGCCATCAGTTGTTGATATATGTAACCAATCATTAGATTTGCTAGGCGCTGCTACCATTACAGCCCTCACAGAAAACTCTAAAGAAGCTAGACTGTGCAATAGAAATTTTGATTTAATCCGTGATGCAGTGCTACGCGCACACCCTTGGAACGTGGCTGTGACTAGAAAAGCACTACCGCAAGACACGGATACCCCACCATTCGGGTTTAACTTTCAATACACATTGCCGACAGACCCGTTTTGTTTGCGGCTTTTGTCGTTTTGGGACACCAGTGTGAACAATGATATTGCCGCTTACGATAGCAATGTCATGTATAAGATTGAAGGCCGCAAGATTTTATCGAATGAAAACGTATGCAATATTATTTACATAGGCCGTGAGGCTGACACAGAACAGTACGATGCTTTGCTGAACTCCTCAATAGCACACCGACTAGCCGCCGAAATTGCTTACGGAGTTACAGGCAGCACAACATTAGCGCAAGGCATGCAGGGGTTGTACGAACAAAGGCTAAGAGAAGCTAAGTCAATAGATGCTATGGAGGGATACCCAGAACAGCCAATCGCAGACACCTTCACTAACTTTAGGTTATAAGAATGGCCCGTGTATCCAGCATCATTACGAACTTCCGCGCTGGTGAAATATCGCCAAAGCTAGAAGGCCGGATTGATTTACAAAAATACAATGAAGCAACCCAGACATTAAACAATATGTTGGTGTACCCATCTGGCGGCGTAACCCGCAGACCAGGCACATACTTTGCTGGACGTTCCAAGGATGGCGGCAAGGTTCGATTGACGAACTTTGAGTTTAGTGACGAGCAAGCCTATGTTCTTGAATTTGGTGCAAGCTATATTCGTTTTTATAAAGACGGTGGGCTGCTTACTGAATCAGTTAAAACAATCACGGGGATTACTAAAGCCAGCCCCGCTGTTGTAACATCCAATGGTCACGGATTTTCTAACGGCGACAGAGTGTTTATAGCTTCAGTTGCGGGTATGACCGAGGTAAACAACCGCGAGTTTACTGTAGCTAGTACCGCAACAAACACTTTTGCACTATCTGGTGTAAACAGCAGCGGATTTACCACATACGGCAGCGGCGGCACTGCTGGTAAGATTGTAGAGGTTGCGACACCTTACAGTGCAACAGAAATATTTGAACTTAATTACACACAGTCTGCTGACGTTATGTACTTGGCGCACAAAAGCCATGAGCCAGCAAAGCTAACAAGAACCACAGCAACCAGCTTTACTATAGGTGACATCGACTTTGTTGATGGCCCATATCTTGATGAGAATGTAACCACAACAACCTTGTATGCGTCTGCGCAAACAGGTTCGGGTATAACGATTACAGCTTCAGCTAATTTATTTACTAGCGCAGATGTAGGTAGATACATACGTTTTAGAGAGGTGTTAGAGGTTCATTATGATGAATGGGCTGCGTCAACAAGTTATGCTAACAATGCTAAAATTCGTTTTAACGGGCATGTTTATAAGCACACTACTGGCAACACGCAAACATCTGGAAACACGCCTCCTGTCCACCTTGAAGGTAGCGAGGTGTATGGCGCGTTAACATGGGAATACCAGCATGACGCTAATGGTTATGTTGTAATCACAGGATTTACAAACACGACAGTAGTTACAGGCACAGTAAAAACTAATGCCATTGGCATAACTAAACTACCAGAGCATGCTGTAGGTTCAAGTAATGCGACAACAAAGTGGTCTCTTGGCGCATTTAATGGCGACCAGGGCTTCCCACGGGCTGTTGGCTTCTATGAGCAACGATTATACCTTGCTGGCACTACAGGCCAACCACAGACGATATTTGGCAGTGTGTCGGCAGATTTTGAAAACCACACACCAGGCACATTAGATGATGACGCGGTAAATCTAACAATTTCTTCCGACAAAGTGAACGTAATTAGACATTTATTACCAGCAAGGTTTTTGCAAATCCTGACTACCAGTTCAGAGTTTACTTTATCTGGTGGCACGGGGTCACAGCCAGTTACGCCTACAAACGTAAATGTGTTGCGAGAAACCACATTTGGCACATCCGACATTAGGCCAGTTAGGGCTGGTAACAGCACTATTCTTGTTCAGAAAGGCCAAGAGAAGGTAAAGGAAATTACCTTTAACTTGGATACTGATGGGCTGCTGGGTATTGACTTGACCATCTTAGCAGACCATATCCCTCGCGGCGGTCTTACTGATATGGTGTGGCAGCAAGAGCCTGAGTTAATCTTGTGGTTTGTGCATAGTGACGGGCGGCTAGTAGGGTTAACATATGACCGCGCCAATGCAGCAGTAGGATGGCATGACCATAACATTGGCGGCACCAGCGCACACGCAACCATAACAGTAAGTGACTACACAAATATAGCCACAGGCACTACGCTTGCGTTTACAAAGTCTAATGGTGAAACTATCACGTTTACATCAGAGGCCGCTGGCGGTACGTCACCAGCATCCACGCTAGGCTTCAGACCGAATGAATCAAACAATACAACAGCGGATAATATCTTTACTGCTGTTAATGCACACGCTGACTTTGTTGTAGAAAACCCAGCAGCAGCGGTTGTAACCATTAGAGAGATTGCCCCAGCAGCGGGTGGGGTGCTTACAATAAAAAGTTCGGACAGGGCTAGATTAACGACTACAGATGAAGTCCGTGCAATAGTCGAAAGCATTACATCAATTCCTAGCGGCGCAGAAGACCAGGTGTATGTTTCTGTAAAGCGTGTAATTGATGGTAGCACAGTACGCCATGTTGAGTTTATAAAAACTATTGAGTTTGGAAACGATGTAACCGATGCGTTCTTTATAGATAGTGGGCTGACCTATGATGGCGCCGCTACTAGCACTATTAGTGGGCTTAACCACTTAGAGGGAGAAGTTTTATCTATCCTGGCAGACGGCGCAACTCACCCACTAAAAACTGTTTCCGCTGGCGCAATCACATTAGAACGCGCAGCATCAAAAGTGCATGTGGGCTATGGATACACTTCGGTAGTAGAGACATTGCGGTTAGAGGCTGGCGCAGATGATGGCATTGCACAGGGAAAGATAAAACGTATTCATGGCGTTACAGCGCGGTTTTTTAATACAGTTGGCGCAGAACTAGGGCCAGATACAGATAACTTAGACAGGCTACCATTCCGTGATAGCAGTATGGCTATGGATGAGGCTGTCCCGTTATTTAATGGTGACAAAGAAATATACTTTCCATCTGGGTACGAGACTGACGCAAGAGTTGTGGTGCGACAGTCGCAGCCATTGCCAATGACTTTGCTTGCAATTATGCGGAGGTCAAACACATTTGATGCTTAGAATTGTTCCATTTAACTCTAGCCTTGTTAATAGCATTGAGACTGACTTTGAGTTTCCAGAAAGCATGAGAGCTGCTTTTGACAACGGGCAGCAAGTTGTTGGCTACGCAATCATGGGCGACAAGGAAGTTGTAGCAGTTGGTGGCATACATGAGATGTGGTCTGGTGTTGGGGAGGGCTGGGTTATCCTGTCTAAGCATGCACCTAAATGGAAACTGTCATTGGCTAGGTATGCTAAAACATTGTTTGGTAGTATACTGGCAACAACGAGTTTACATCGTGTGCAAGCTAGTATTCACATGTCAGACCCAGAGGCGGTTAGGTTTGCTAAATGGATGGGGTTTAAAGATGAAGGTATTATGTATAAGTTTGGGCCAGACGGTAGCGACTACTATCGCATGGCAAGGGTGATGTAATGGAAGCATCAACAATGGCACAAGGCGGCTCACTCCTTGGTGGATTTCTAGGTTTTAAGGGCAACCAAGCCGCAGCTAAACAGGCCAAAGCTACTGCTGAGTTTAATGCACAGCTTGCAGAACAAGAAGCAGTTATATTAGCCCGTCAAAAGGTTGATGAAGAAAGCAGTATGCGCAGCCAATCTGATAGGATTATGGCAACGGCAAATGTTGCTACCGCTGCGTCAGGCATACAAATGTCAGGCAGTGCGCTGCAAGCCGCTTCTGACTCATATTTTAATGTAGAACAAGATGCCCTTAAAATACAGTACGCGGCTGACATACAGCAAGCATCTAAAGCATCGCAAGCTGCCCTAACTCGCGCAACAGGCTCAGCTAAGTCATCTGCTTATAAAATGGCTTCATATCAATCTTTGTTAGCTGGCGGTACGCAAGCGGCACAAATGGAGGGGTGAGGTAGTAATGCCAAAAATTCCAGTATACGAACAGCAAGTGGAAACGGCAGCGGGGTCGCTTGGCCCACGCATGGGGGCTGAGTTTGAAGCGTCTGGTAAGGGAATGGCTAACTTTGGCAAAGAGGTAGGTGAAGTTGCTTTTAAGTTTGGCATGATGGAAAAAGACAGAGAAGATAGAAGGATACTGCAAGAGGAAACCGAGTTCGCAAAAGAATTTGCTATGCAAAAGCAGATGGAAGACCAAAGCGTAAATTTTGGTGATGCTAAAAACAAAATGGAAACGGAAAAAAACGATTACTTAAAAAAGTTAGATAACAAAGGTTATAGTAAGCGCAGATTAGGGCTGGTTAAATCGGAAATAGATTCGCAGTTTTCTATAGCGTCATTAAATGCCCAGCAAAACGCGTTTAATAGAGGCACAAAGTTAAGCACTGAAGCTGATAACAAGTCTCTCGACAGTCATAGACAGACTATGCGTACCACTGCGCCTGGGTCTGCGCCATACATGCTTGCTGAAGCAAATGCGGTGAAAGTGTTTGACGCGGCAAAAGCCGAAAATAGAAAGTTAAGTTATAGCCCACAATCATTTACGCAAAAGGTAAAGGTTGATACATTCAACTTGAAGTTAGAGTCAGCCCAAACACCAGCGGAACTGGATGCTGCTTACCAGGCATTGAAGAACGATACGTCTTTAAACCCAGGTGTGCTAATAAAAGCTAAAGGTAGTGTGGCTACTGCTAAAAGCAACTTAGGGACAAAGTTGTATGAGTCTACATTAGAGACTGTTGTGGAAGCTGATATGTCCTCATCTGAAGCGCAACAACTTATAGATGGTTATAAGGCTGGTGAAGACTTTAGCATCAATAGACAGAACGGAGACACAATCTCGTTTAGTGCAAAAGAA
>TARA_R110000796_G_scaffold89660_3_pt1 | contig 13542 bp, 15 predicted proteins | sample TARA_R110000796 | Tara Oceans TARA_R110000796 (sample SAMEA4397815) | marine metagenome | biome: Polar Biome; feature: [SRF] surface water layer (ENVO:00010504); material: water (ENVO:00002006), including particulate matter (ENVO:01000060) such as... | depth 5 m | reverse complement strand
CGTACAGCTCGTCGTGAGACACCAGAGGCACTACAGGGCTTTCACAGTCCGAACATGCTGTTTCTCGTGGACGAGGCATCGGGCGTTGACAACATCATCTTTGAGGTCGGTGAGGGTGCGATGTCTACAGAGGGTGCGAAGACTGTAATGACAGGCAACCCCACCCGTACGTCTGGCTACTTCTACGAAGCCTTCAATAAGATGAAAGATAGTTTCTTTACAATGAAGGTATCATCACAGGATAGTACGCAAGTCGGCCCTAAGTTCATTGAAGACATGAAAGTAAAGTATGGAGAGGATAGCAATATCTTCCGTGTGCGTGTGCTGGGTGAGTGGCCAGAGGCAGACGACGATGTGGTCATTCCGCTCCACCTTTTGCAGTCCGCCGCAGAGCGCGACCAAGTAGCCGCCGACACGACACCCGTTGTCTGGGGCTTGGATGTGGCACGTTTTGGCACAGATAAATCTGCCCTTTGCAAGCGCAAGGGGAATGTGGTAACTGAGCCTCTCAAGTCTTGGCGAAACAAAGACTTGATGGAAATGTGTGGAATTATACTCAATGAATATGAAACAACTACTTGGTCTGATAGGCCAGTCGAAATCCTTATCGACAGCATTGGCCTTGGCGCTGGTGTCGTTGACCGCCTCACCGAGCTTGATTTACCTGTCAGGGGAATTAACGTGGCAGAGTCAGCATCCATGGGTGAGCGCTACGGGCGCCTGCGCGATGAGCTGTGGTTTCTAGGCAAAGAATGGTTTGAGGCTCGTGACTGCACGATACCCGAACAAGAAGAGCTTATTGACGACCTGTCTAAACCTAGATTTACATTCTTATCTAACGGTAAGCTGAAGGTCGAAGGAAAAGATGAGATGAAAAGGCGTGGGCTTAACAGTCCTGACCTTGCAGATGCCTTTTGCCTTACCTTTGCTTCTCGTGCTAGTATTGCCAAGAGTGGTAGTAAGCACAAGTGGACGAGCAACCTTAGTTATGGGAAATCGACATGGATAGTTTAATGTTTGACCAAGACGGCCTAGAGCTAGAGGACGGCAATTTTGAAATCCTTGCCCTCGTGCTGGAGCAACTCAACGAGCGTGGTGTTGACTGGGACGAGCTAATTGAACTATCTTTGCTTGCATCCGCCTATGCTGCCCAGCAGGGTGGCACACACCCCGATGAGTACATGACGATTGTGCGCTCCATCAAGGTAACTGAAGAAGGCATCTACGGAGACGCATAATGGCTATTGAGTACCGAGGCGAGCGCTTTGCTGGCTACAACAAACCCAAGCGCACCCCCAAGCATCCGAAGAAGAGCCATGCCGTTCTAGCAAAAGAAGGTGACAAGATTCGCCTTATTCGCTTCGGTCAGCAGGGTGTAAAAGGCGCTGGAAAAAACCCTAAAACAGCTAAAGACAAAGCACGAAAAAAATCATACTATGCTAGACATAATGCTCAAGGAAAGCCGACAAGTAAGTTGTCTGCAAAATATTGGTCGCACAAGGTTAAATGGTAGGAGTTTATTATGCCAATGGTTAAAGGTAAAAATTATCCGTACACAGAGTCTGGAATGGCTGCTGCTAAAAAAGCTGGCGGCAAAAAGTTTGAGACATGCTCGACGTGTGGCTCACCTCGTGCCTGCACCAAGGCTAACAAGTGCCTTAAGGGTGTAGCGTAATGACTAGCTGCCCACACTGCGGATACCCAGTTCAGAAAAATCTTACTGGCTTTTGCAAAAGCTGTCGCAAGCCACTGGTCGCGGAAGTTATCAAAGCACCAGAGCCTGTAAAAGCCCCAGCACCTAAAAAAGAAAAGAAAAAAGTAAAAGCTAAAAAAGCCCCTCGCAAGCCTACAGTCGTAGAGCTTGGCGATGACGCAACAGATTAAGAGATATATAATGGCTAAAATGAACGATATTGAATTTCAAAGCATTGTTCGCAATGAAATTGAGCAGTCTATAGGGCATTACGATACGGAGTACTCTCAAGACCGTATTGACGCCATGGACTACTATTTAGGTGAGCCGTTTGGCAATGAGCAGCCTAATCGTTCTCAAGTTGTTAGCACAGAAGTAAGTGACACTATCGAGCATATCATGCCAAGCCTGATGCGTATCTTTACGCAGTCGGATGACTATGTGAGCTTTACACCAAAAGGCCCAGAGGACATTGCAGCCGCTCAGCAGGCAAGTGACTATGTAAACTGGATTATCAATACAGATAACCGTGGCTTTGAAATCATGCACAACTGGTTCAAGGATGCACTTATCCTAAAGGCTGGTGTTGTAAAAACAAACTGGGAAGAGTCCACTGAAGTTGCCACAGAAGAATACGAAGGCTTAAATGAGGAAGAGCTTACAATTCTTTTGGCAGACGAAGAGATTGAAATTGTCGAGCAAGATGTAACTATTGTCGGTGAAGATATGATGCTGCCTGATGGCAACATACTTCCTGCTCCGATGATGTACGACATTAAACTGCGCCGCACAAAAACAGATGGACGGGTAAACGTAGAGAATGTGCCGCCAGAAGAGTTTTTGATTGAAGCTCGCGCTAAGTCCATCGATGACGCTAATTTTATAGCGCACCGCACTAACATGTCTGTTAGCGATTTGGTTGCTATGGGTTACGACCGAGATGAGGTTGAGCAGTATGCTGGAACGTCTGACCTAGAGACATCCGAAGAACGCACAAGCCGCTTCGAGGATATCGAAACTGGCTCCAGCCACGACAGCCTAGACCCAGTCATGCGTGATGTCTTGGTAACGGAATCCTACATTAAATCTGATTACGATGGTGACGGCATTGCCGAGTTGCGCCGCGTCATTACGGTTGGCAACTCCTATCATGTTCTTGAAAACGAAGAGTGCGACATTGTTCCGTTCTCCTTGCTCTCTCCAGTGCTGATGCCACACCGTGCTATCGGGCGCTCGATTGCCGAGCTTGTGATGGATGTGCAGCTAATTAAGTCAACACTGATGCGTCAGTTGTTGGACAACATTTACAACACAAACAATGCCCGTGTGGTTGCTGTTGAGGGTCAGGTAAATCTTGACGACCTGATGACCAACCGCCCCGCAGGTATTGTGCGTGTGCGCCAAGCTGGTGCAGTGCAACCCCTACAGGTTTCGGACGTGTCGTCGTCTGTGTTCCCTGCTTTGAACTACATGGACAGTGTCCGTGAGCAACGCACAGGAATCAACAAGCAGTCTATGGGTCTTGACGCTGACGCTTTGCAGTCCACTACTGCTACTGCCGTGGCCGCTATGCAGTCTGCCCAACAGGGCAAGATTGAAATGATTGCTCGTGTGTTTGCAGAAACTGGCGTCCGCCGCTTGTTCCGCAATATCCTGCATCTTGTTACAAAGTACCAAAACAAAGAAAAAATTATTCGTTTGAATAATAACTTTGTTCCTATCGACCCGCGTGAGTGGGCGCACATGTATGATGTGCAAATTAACGTAGGCTTGGGTACTGCACAGAAAGACCAGCAGATTGCTTTCCTAATGCAAACCGCTGCGAAGCAAGAGCAAACATTGATGCAAATGGGCATGGACAACCCTCTGGTTACCATGTCCCAGTATCGCAATACGCTTGCTAAGATTACTGAGTTATCTGGCTTTAAAGATGCAAATCAATTCTGGTCTTCCCCGCAAGAGATTGAGGCTAAGATGCAGCAGCAAGCGCAAGCTGCTCAACAGAAGGGTAATCAGCCAACTCCAGAAATGCAAATGGAGATGCAGAAAGCCCAGCAAGACATCGAGCTTAAAAAACAGAAAATGCAAATGGAATTTGAACTTGAGCGCGAGAAGATGGCAGCAGAGCTTGAGCTGCGCCGTCAGGAACTTGAGTTTGAACGCCAGCTTCGCATCGAAAAATTACGTTCAGATATCGAAACATCAGTAAACCTGCCGAGGGTTTAATATGGATTTGCCACCGCAGATGACGCAAGAGGAGCTTGAGGAGCTGATGAATGTCGCTAACCCTTTAGCGCCATCTGTTGCTTTTGTCCCGCCAAATCCAATTTACCACAGTAACGTTGCTTCTGTGCCGTCTGCTAGTGTTGCAGCGCCCGATATGCCTCTTGGGGACATTTTAGGAAGTGACATTACATATTTTAAGCGTCCAGAAAACATTAGCTACGGTATGGAAAACTTACCTCTTTGGATGCAGGATTTCACACAAGTAAGCCCAACATCATACGCTCCCTCTCAGGGCGTGTTCGACGCGACGCCTATACTTGAGTCTATTCAGGCAACTATGCCCCAAGACTACATGACAGAGTATCAGCCACTAGAGCAGGCATTTCAAGAAAGCATCTCTATCGACCCCACTTGGTTTGGTGGAGAGTATCGCTCTGGAATTTACATGCCAACACAAACTATGCCCGAAAGGGTTGATGGCGATACATTTAACGTATCGGAGGCTCTTGCTAGTGTGCAAGCGCTTAGAGAATTATACCCTTATGCAGAAGGTGCGGCTAAAGCTGTGTATGACCCGCTAGAAGAGTTTGTGCAACAAAAGGTGTTAGACCCCACTGAAGACGCCTTTAAAGTAGTGGCTGACCCTATAGAAGAAGCTGTCCAGCAAGAGGTATTAGACCCTATTGAGGATATTGTAAAAGCTCCTATTCAAGCTGCTGATGAGGCTCTTGGCGTTACAGACAAATTAGAAGCCGCCAAAGAAGCAATTATCGACCCTATTATTGATAAAATATCGGATGAGGCGGAGGCCCCAGATGACAGTGGTAGCGCTTGGTATGACGGGATTACTGAGTCAGCCAAAACTGCGGCGGAGATAGCAAAGGCCACTGGAGAGGCTTATGCTAAAACAGAAAATATGATTGAAAATCCTTTGGGGCAAAGCTCTGAGGATGCTGTTAATGCTATAAACGAACTTGGGGACTTGGTCGGTGTTGGCGGTGAAGACGGAAGGATTATACCTCCAGCGGTAGGTGAGGGACTAACAGTCGCAGGCAACTTGGCCGCCATGTCTAAAGCATTTGAAGACCCGTCTGCGGCTAACTTAGCTAACGCATATGCTGCGGCGGATGACCTGACTATGAACTACACCGAGGCTGGTGGTCTCCCTGCTGGTGAAGCTATAGGCGATATAGGAACAGTTCTGACGGGTATTAAAGTACTTGAAGAGGGTGTCAATAGCCCAGCAGATGCAATTGCAGTTGCAAAGGCTACGCAAACAATAGGTTCGCTTACTGGCTCCACCGCAACATTTGACATCGGCGCTTCGGTGTCTAGCTTCTTGGCGCCAATCGGAGCAATGACAACCGCCTTGGCCGTGATGGATACGGTTTCTAGCTTGTGGCAAGGCAGCGCCGCTGGAAACTATCCAAACTCTTCTGGTTCTGTTTCATTTGCAAATGGACAGTTCACGGCTGGAGGGTTCAGCAGCGGAGACGGTGCAGACTCAGATTGGGGCAAGGCGGCTTCTGAGGCATCCGCATCTATATTGAACAGCTTTGTGAAAGATGGGTTTGTAGTTGATGAGGCAAAAGCTCAACAAGTATTAAATAGCGGTGTTGGAAATATTGCCTCTAACTCTTACTATAGTAGTAAAAATAATCGTTCAGCCAATCCGCAAGAAGTTATTTACGAGCTTATGAAGTCTGGTGCAATTACACCAACAGAAAATACTTCTGAAAACATTATCAAAAGCAACGAAAACTTTAATAACTATATTAAGGGCAAATTAAAATCTGCTCAAAACAGTATGGCCAACAGACTTCTTAATATGACTGAGGGTAAAGTCTCTCAATCACCGCCAGTTCCGTTTACAAGTTCATTCGCAGCCAAGAGTTACATAGACCGTTACGGTGAGAAGAAGACTACAGGGTTTTATGGAAACAACTTGCAAACAGCCATCACTTCTTTCGAGCTGGGCAAGGAAATTGACGGAAACCAGTTCTTAAATAAAAGCATACTTACAATTAACGGAGACTCTACAACTGGAGTAATTTCAAAGTTTGATGAGTTTGGAAAAAGGTTTGGGCCTCAAGAGACCGTTCCCACCAAATATATTCAACGTCTAAATGAAACCGAAAACTCTATGGGTTATTACGACTACAATCCTAGATACGACAAAAACCTTACCCTTCACAGTAGATACGCTGAATACATGAGGCTTTCCCCTTATGGTGGATATTACGTTCCTTCAATGCAGAAAAAAGAATCTGGAACATCTGCTTACGGCAAAGACGCAAAATTGTATATGAGTGAGTCAGATTGGGAAGATACGTTTACTGGAAGTTTTTAAGAAAATAATCATTTTGCTTAAAAAACATTGTGTGGTATTTTTGCAACAGTATAGGAGACTGTTTTGAGTGAAGGGAAGTTAATGGCCGAGCAGGCCAGAGGGGAACGAGCAGCGGCGCTGTTGCGTGACCCGTTAATTATAGAATCGTTTGATGCGCTCGAAAGCAAGTACATCAGCGAGTGGAAAAATTCCTCGTCAACAGAAGGACGAGAAACGCTCTTTCAAATGTACCAAGCACTAATGGTGGTGCGCGGCCATTTGACGGAAGTTGTCGAGACAGGCAACTTAGCGAAACTGGAAATTAACTTCCAGAATAAATCTTTGAGGAGATAAAGAATGGCTGATGAAACTACAACCCTGTTGGGTAGCGGTGATTCACTAACGAAAAGTCAAGCAATTGACGCACTCTTGAATGTTGACGCCCCTGAAGAGGCAAGCGAAGACGTACTAGAGCCTAATGCTGAAGCTGAGGCAGTCGAAGAGACTGAAGAAGTTGAGGCGACATCTGAAGACGAGTACGAGGAAGATGACGCTGAAGAGCTATCTGAATCTGAGTATGAAGACGATGATGAAGAGTATGACGTTGATGTTTCCGAAGTTGAGGAAGTTGAGGACGAAAGTACTTATTACACTGTTAAGGTTGATGGTGAAGAGAAGGACGTTACAGCTGACGAACTTGTCAAATCCTACCAATTAGAACAGGCAGCGCAAAAGCGTATGCAAGAAGCAGCAGAGGTTCGAAAGAACTCTGAAGCGGAAATGCAGGCTTTAGCGGAACAGCGTGAGAAGTATGGGCAGGCTTTGCAGTCTATTGAAGCCCAGCTTAACTCGGTGCAAGAGCAACCCAAAGAATACTGGGACAAGCTCTATCAGGAAGACCCGCTTGAATGGGCTAAACAGCGAGACAACTACCGCGAGCGCAAAGATGGACTCGTTAAAGTGCAAGCTGAAAAAACCCGTGTAGAGCAGGAGCAGCAAGCTCAGTTGGCGCAACAGCACCAGCAGTACCTTGTAGAGCAACAACAACAGTTGCTTGAGCGTATTCCTGAGTGGCGTAACGAAGAAACTGCCGTCCAAGAAAAGCAAAATGTAATTATGTATGCACAGCGTATTGGTTACAGTGAGCAAGAATTGGCAACGGCAAGTGATTCACGGGCTATCGAAGCTCTACGCAAAGCGTACCTTTATGACGAGCTTATGGCTAAGAAACCAGCAGCTCAAAAAAGGGTAACAAAAGCACCGAAGGCAGTTAAGTCTGGTACTCCAAAGACGAAAAAACAAGCTAATGCTAATCGCGGTAAACAGGCACTAGAACGCCTAAACAAAACTGGCAGCAAAGATGCTGCCGTTGATTTACTTTTACAACGAATGAGAGATTAAAATTATGGCTATTTACAAAACAAGCGCAGCCGTTGGTGAGCGCGAAGACCTGTCGGACGTAATCACACGCATCGACCCAGAAGAAACCCCCGTATTTTCGGCTCTGAAAAAAGAGACAGGAAACGGCGTATTTGTCGAGTGGCAAGTACAAGAGTTGGCTGCTGCTGCTGCCGACAACCACGTAAACGAAGGTGCTGATGCTGCTCTTGCCGCTCCTACAGCCACCACTCGTTTTGGTAACTACATGCAGATTTCCGTCAAAGACGCACAAATCTCTGGCACACTAGACGCCGTTGATAAAGCTGGTCGTGACAAAGAAACTGCATACCAGAAAGTCCTTAAAGGTCTTGAGCTTCGTCGTGATATCGAGAAATCGCTTCACGCTGATACAGCACGTTCGGGTTCCGACCCACGTAAAGCTGGTTCGCTTTCGTCTTGGATTACCAACGTAGACGATGCCTCTGGCACTTCGGCTGCAACTGGTGACGGTTCTGATGTTCCAGATATGGCTGGCACTAACCGCGCTCTGACTCTCGACCAAATCGACAACGCCATGCAAGCTGCATACACCGATGGTGGCCAGCCAAACATGCTAGTTGTTTCTCCTGCCAAGAAAGTTGCCTTCAGCGACTTGAACAGCGGCTCCGTTGCAACCAACCAAATCAACTACTCTGCTCCACGTGAAGCAGCTATCGTTGGTTCTGTTTCGTTGTACCTGAGTGACTTTGGTCAACTGGACGTTGTTATCGACCGCTTCGCGTCCGATGACCGCGTATTCCTGCTGGACAGCGACTATGCTTCTATCTGCACATTGCCAAGCCGCAACTTCGCTGTAAGCGAGTTGTCGAAAACTGGTGACAGCGAGAAGTTCCAAATCGTGACTGAGTGGACATTGAAAGTGTCTGCTCCGAAAGCTCACGGTGCGGTATACGACCTGTCGTAGTTTGACAAGTTTGGGGGTGGCGGCCATTGAGGTCGCCGCCCCTTTTACTTACGAGGAGAATTTATGACCAAGAGATTTGTTAAAAGGGACGACATTACTGGCAAGGAAACTTGGGCGCATTTTAAAGATGACGGCTCAATGGTTTTCGAAACAAGCCAAAACGTAGATGCTTTGCTGAAGTCAAACAGGGAACAGCAAAACGACTTTAGAAAAAACAGCCTAGTGGGAAACACACAGAAGCATCAACAGAAGGTTGCGGAAATACCTACAGCGTTGTATCATCAATTACTGCTTGAGTTGGGACAGCCAAAGGACAATCCGAATGGCTGGAAGAAATGGCTCAACGAATACGATAACAGAGCATTTAGAACTAGTGGCGGAAGCGTATAATGGCAATCGGAACCTTTGGTGAACTAAAAACTGCTATTGCAAACTTTCTTGCTCGTAGCGACTTAACTGACCGCATCCCAGAGTTTATCTCTCTTGCAGAGGCTCGTATGGGGCGGGAGCTTAGTACTCGCTCTCAGGAAAAACGCTCTACAGCAACTGTGTCTGGTGGAGATGCATTTGTTTCTTTGCCAACAGACTTGCGTTCTGTACGACTTGTAAAGCTAAACTCCAGCCCGACAGAGGTTCTTGAGTATTACACACCAGTACGTTTAGATGAAATGTACTCTTCTGGCGCGACTGGCAAGCCTCGTGCTTACACAGTTGTGGGCGCCGAGATTAAATTCGCACCGACACCAGACGCAGACTACACTGCCGAGATTGTGTACGGTGAAGGCGCTGATGAACTGTCAGACTCTAACACTAGCAACACAATTCTAACCCGTCATCCAGATGCCTATCTGTATGGCTCTTTGGCCGCTGCTGGTGTATATCTAATGGACGACCAGAAAACTAACCTGTATGAGCAACTGTTTACACGGGCTATCACTGAAATACGAAGAGAAGAAGATGAAGGCAAACACGCTGGTTCTGCTCTCTTTATGAAATCTGATTACGGAGAATAACCATGAGCGCAATGAGCGATTACCTAGAGAACAAGTTTCTCGACCACTTCTTAGGCACAGCAAGCACATCAGCTCCTGCTGCCGTTTATATTGGCCTGCACACTGCTGACCCTACTGACGCTGGTACTGGCGCAGAGGTAAGCGGAAACGGCTACGCACGTCAGGCTATGGCCTTCGGTGCGTCTTCTTCTGGCACAGCTTCTAACAGTGGTGCTGTTGAGTTCCCTGCGGCGTCTGGTGGCAACTGGGGTGCAATTACACACATTGGTATCTACGATGCTTCGACTGGTGGAAATCTTCTTTTTCACGCGGCACTAACATCCTCTAAAACCATTAATGATGCTGACATCTTTAAAGTTGCTGCTTCAGGTGTAGACATTACGGCAGCTTAATTATGGCTGACATCGTAGGGCCAACACTTGAGCAGTTAGATAACTGGGGAACGCTAGACACTCTACCGTATTCTCTTGACAGTTCTGTTTGGCTAACTGCGGCTCTTCGTGAGGGTGAGTCTGACGCTTCCACGTCATCCTCTGTTTCTGCTACATCATTCGCTATCCGAACTGGGGAAGCCGTTATGTCGGCCTCCTCAGTTGCTTTTGGTTCGGGGCTTCGTGTTGTAGTAGGCGAGTCGTCGCAATCTACACAAGTGGATGTAAGCGCTGATGGAATACGCATTCAGTTTGGTGCGTCTCTTGTGGTTGGCCCCGCAACAATGGTTGCTACGGCACTGCGTATTGCCTTTGGTGAGTCACAGCCACTTGCATCAACATCGGTGTCTTCAGAAGCATTAAGGGTTGTTGTTGGCTCTTCGTCCGTGTCTTCTTTGTCCTCTGTTTCTTCCTCTGGTATACGAATACAGATTGCCTCTTCGTCTTTGGCGTCAAGTGCAACCGCAAGCTCCGATGCTGCTCGTATTCGCGTTGGCGATGCGTCAGCACTTACAAGTGCAACAGTTGTGTCGGTGGGCGGATTACTTGCTACGGGAAGCGCATCTCTCGTTGCTTTCGCCGTAGTTCCAGATGTAACCGCAAACTTTGAAGTCTTCGCGACCTCATCTCCGCAGGCTGTCGCTACAATAGCTGTCGATGCAGAGCGTCTTGGCGAGTTATGGTCTGTCATTCCAGCTGGAAATGAGGTATGGTCTGAACAGGCTGATGAGGGTGAGACTTGGACACCTATAGCCGCTGGCTCTGAAACATGGTCTCAACAAGTAGTTGGCTCAGAGGTGTGGTCAAGCGTTACGCCTAGCGTTGATTTTTGGAGTGAAAGATAATGATTAATTTTGGTGAATTTTTACCTGACCAGTCTGCTTTTGGAAGTTCTGGCGCCACTGTTGCAAACAACGTGATTCCCTCCGCTAATGGATACGAGAGTATGCAAAGCATCTCTCCAATCAGCGGAGCTGCCGACAGCTCTATAGTCGGGCTATTTGCGGCGGCTGATGATGACAGCAACGTTGCTCTTTATGCCGCCGACAGAACAAAGATATACCAGTTTGATACAACTGATGGCTCGTTGAACAACGTAAGTAAGTCTGGTAATTACTCTACTGCGCTCGCTGACCGACCACGATTTGTTCAGTACGGGGAGACGGTTGTTTGCACAAACTTTGCAGACCCTATCCAAAAAATTACCGCCGCTGAAAGTGGTTTATTTTCTGACCTTTCAGCGGACGCGCCTAAAGCAAAATACATCTCTGTGGTGCGTGATTTTGTAATGACTGGGTTTACTAACACAACCGCTGACGGTAACAAGCCGTATCGAGTTCAATGGTCTGATATCAATGATGCAACCAACTGGGCAATCTCAAGCACTACTCAAGCCGACTATCAAGACATACAAGATATGGGTGATGTCACTGGGCTAGTTGGTGGAGAGTACGCAACTATCTTGATGGAGAAAGGTATTGTTCGCGGAAGCTACATTGGCGCCCCACTTATTTTTCAGTTCGACAAAGTAGAAACTGTGCGTGGCTGCAAGGTTGCTGGTAGTGTGTGCAATGTAGGCCACAGTGTTTTTTATCTTGCGGATGATGGTTTTTACATGTTTGATGGTGAGAAGTCTAATCCTATCGGAGCAGAAAAAGTAAACCGTTTTTTCCTTGAGGATTGGAACGGCGGCTACGCAGGGAACATGAGCGCGTCTGCCGACCCTCTACGCCAAATTATTGTTTGGTCTTATGCAAGCACGGCAGCAACAAATGGAAATCCTGATAAACTTATTATCTACAACTACGCGCTTGGTAAGTGGTCTACTGCCTCGATTGCAGTCGATGTTGTTGCTCCTGTTTACACTGCTGGTTATACTCTTGAGGGTCTTGATGCTGCTTTTGGGAGCATTGATGTTTTGCCTGCTTCTTTGGATGGCCCTGTATATCGAGGTGGCGAGTTCTTATTTGCAGCATCGAAAGACAACAAAATCCAAACCTTCACGGGAAGCGTCCTAGACGGCACTATAGAAACTGGCGAGTTTGAAGTTAAGACTGGGTTTCATTCTACCGTAAATAATATTGTCCCTTATGTGACTTTGAGAGAGAGCGCGCAAACAGGGGGCGTTAGCGCTCAAGTGGCTTCTCGTAATCGTCAAATTGACAACTACACCTATGGCCCTGTATCTCAGTTAAACTCTGACAACTTCTGTCCTGTTCGCTCAAATGGTCGTTATCATAGAGTGCGTTTAAACATGACTGGAGAGTGGGAAAAAGTTCAGGGGATTGATGTTGACGCTGGCACTATGGGGCGCAGATAATGGCTAATCAGTACCGCAGACTCCCTAACATGGGTGGCACACCTCGTGAGGTGTCTGAGGTTGTAAATAATCTTGTAGAGGGAAAGATTAACTCTACTGGTGTGTTGAACTTAACAGCGTCCTCTACAACCACTGTAGTTAGTGATTTAAGAGTAAACCCTAATAGCGTAATACTCTGGACACCGAAATCATCTAATGCGGCTCACGAGCTTACTCACTTATATTTAAGCAGCGTAGGCAAGCAAACTTTTACGTTAACACATCGAAGTAACTCAAACACATCAGACATTATTTTTCATTATGTCGTCTTAGGATAAAGTTTACAAACACTGTGTAAACCTATAGATTAAAGCCAGAGGTAAGTATTATGGTAGAAACAACAACGACAACCACTGAACAGGCTCCAAACGCCTTTTCGCAGCCGTTCCTACAGTACGGGATGGCAGAGGCTTTGCGTCAGTATCAAGAAGGTGCGCCGCAGTTTTATCAGGGCCAAACTTACGCTGGGTACACGCCGCAACAGGAGCAAGCTCTTCAGGCTCAAGAAGCTCGCGCTTTAGCTGGCAGTCCCCTTACACAGCAAGCCCAATCAACTCTTGGCTCCTTTCTAGGCTCTACTGGCGCGGAGGGGCAATATGTTCCACCAGCGCAGTCTGGTCTGTTAACTGGTGCGATTGACCGCGCCTTGGCTCCAGTGCAACAAAGCGTGGAAAGCGCTTTGGCTCAACGTGGACGCACAGGCTCCGCAGCTGGCGCTCGTGCCATGACAGAGGCTATGGGCAATGTAGCTGCTGATGTAGCTTATCGCGACTATGCAACGCAACGAGGATTGGGTCTACAGGCTGCTCAACTAGCGCCGTCTATGGCCGCTCAAGATTACTACGACATCGGCCAACTTGGTCAGGTCGGCGCAGAGCGTCAGCAGCAAGCCCAAATGGGTATTGACGAAGCTATGCAGCGCTATCAATATGAGCAGCTTACGCCGCAACAACAGCTACAGCAGTATCAAAACTTAATTGCTGGGTTCCCGATGGGTGGGACAACAACTCAGGTAACCCCGTACTACGAGCCTAGCCGTGGTCAGCAATTCTTAGGTGGCGCCGCAACGCTTGCTGGGGCTTTGGGTGATAATGCAACAACGCAAGAGAGAGCATACGCTGGTCTTCTGGGCGGTTACTTGGGGCAA
>TARA_R110000796_G_scaffold2842_6_pt1 | contig 13584 bp, 9 predicted proteins | sample TARA_R110000796 | Tara Oceans TARA_R110000796 (sample SAMEA4397815) | marine metagenome | biome: Polar Biome; feature: [SRF] surface water layer (ENVO:00010504); material: water (ENVO:00002006), including particulate matter (ENVO:01000060) such as... | depth 5 m | reverse complement strand
TTTATTTGTGCGTCAATTACATTTTTAGCGGCAATAAGTAGCCCAAGACCTAAAAAGGCACCCGGTGGTAAAATTGCGAGTAAAAATTGATTATCAAAGCTAAATACTTCAATGCGTAAGCTTTGTGCCCAAGGGCCAAGTAACAAGTCGGCGGCATCAAATAAAGTGCCTTGCCCAATTAGCTCGCGCATTGCGCCTAAAACAACAAGCACAATCATAAAGCCCAAACCCATCATTAGCCCATCAAACGCCGATAAGTGAACTGGGTTTTTAGACGCGTATGCTTCAGCGCGACCAATAATGGCGCAGTTAGTAACAATTAACGGAATAAAAATACCTAACGACTGATAAAGCCCATAGGTATAAGCGTTCATTAATAGCTGCACTATAGTTACAAAGCCGGCAATGATCATGACAAATACCGGTATACGAATATCTTTAGGTACCCAATTTCGCACTATTGATACACTAATGTTAGAACCCACTAAAACAAGCAGTGTAGCCAGCCCTAAGCCAAGTGCGTTAGTAATGGTAGACGTAACAGCAAGCAGTGGGCAAAGGCCTAATAGCTGTACTAGGGCAGGGTTGTTGACCCACATACCGTCTTTATATAGTGTTTTTAATTCACTCATTTAGTTACCTCCACACATTCGGCATTAGGTGCTGCAAAAATAGCATCAAATTCACTTTGAGCAAATAATACGGCATTTTTTACCGAGCCAACCACAGCGCGAGGTGTAATAGTTGCACCGGTAAATTGATCAAACTGGCCACCGTCTTTTTTAACCGCCCAACGTGCATCGCTACTGCTTTGTACAGTTAACGTTTTAAAGCTAGTGATCCACGGTGATTTTTTAACTTCTACTTTATCGCCTAGGCCTGGAGTTTCTTCGTGCTTAGTAGTACGCACACCGGCAATACTACCATCACTTAAAACCGCGGTTAGTAAGTTAATATCACCACTGTAACCACTTGGCGTTACGTGCCTTACAATAAGGGCTACAGGTTCATTGTTTTTACGGGCACGGTAAACTATTTGATTAGCGTAAGGGCCTAGTCGTTCATCTGAAATAATAACGCAATCTGTTGTTAGTTCGTTGTCGTAAGTACTAGGGTCGAGCACTTCTTGTAATTGTGAAGTAAGGTGCAATAGCTCTTGCTCTGCTATTTTATCGGCGGTAAGCATATTAATAGAGGCAACCAGCCCTGTAGTCACTAATGCAAAAGCAGTTAAAATAGCGCCGTTTTTAGCCATAGAGGATAGTATCATTTTGCTGCTCCGTGGCCATAAGTGCGCGGCTGTGTGTAGTAGTCAATTAAGGGAACAGCAATATTGAGCAGTAATACACTAAAAGCAACAGCATCAGGGAAACCACCAAAAGTGCGAATTAAATACACTAATAAGCCAATAGCTGCGCCATAAATTAAGCGCCCTTTATTGGTGGTGGCAGCCGACACCGGATCGGTAGCAATAAAAAATGCAGCCATCATAGTGGCACCACTTAATAGATGAAATATTATACCAGGCTCTGTACCGGGCGCTGCTATATAACCTATGCCACTGCACAGTGCTAAGCTTGCAATAAAACTTACTGGGATATGCCAGTTAATTATTTTTTCTTTTAAAAGGTATAAACCACCGGCTAAAAAGCCTAAGTTAACCCACACCCATCCATGTCCAGCCCACTCATTAAATATCGGCTTTTGCATGCTTTCGGTTACGGTTAAACCATGGGCAATATCTGTTTTAATAGTGTCCAGTGGGGTTGCCATAGTAATGCCATCTATACCTGCACGTACTTGATCTAAACTAAAACCGGTGGCAGTAAAGTCGGTAAAAACAACCCTAAGCTGCTCGGTAAAACCAATCGGAGTATTTAATAACTCGGTAATTGGCATCCACGCGGTCATTTGTACCGGAAACGAAATTAATAATAATACATAAGCGGCCATAGCAGGGTTAAATAAATTAAACCCTAAACCACCATAGAGCTGCTTAACTATAACGATGGCAAATAAACAGCCAATAATAACTATCCACCAAGGGGCTAATGGCGGAATGCTCAATGCAAGTAGTACTGCGCTAAGCCACGCGCTGCCATCACTTAACGCAGGCCAAACGGGGCGTTTGCGAAGTAGCATTACTGCAGCTTCAAATACACTTACAGCAATCAGCGCTAATATGAGCTGAATAAGCACACCTGTACCAAAAAAGATGATCTGAGCAATTAGCCCAGGAATACACGCAGCAATAACGCAAAGCATTAATCGGGTTAACGATTTATGGCTATGGCTGTGAGGCGAACTGGCCATGGTTAATTTCACGACTGATCATTTCCTTCTTTTTGAGACTTTTTGGCTTTTGCTCGAGCAATAGCAGCAGCTACTGCGGCTTTTTTCTTGTCATCGTTCGCTTTAGGCTCGTCGGCTTTAGTACTAGATGCGGCGTCGTTATTCTCAACAGCGCTCGTTACTTGCGCATCATCAGTTGTACTTTCAGCATCGGCTAATGCTTTTGCGGCCTTTTTCGCTTTGGCGCGAGCAATGGCTGCGGCTACAGCAGCTTTTTTGTCATCAACGGGGGCCTCGTTTTGCAGCGCATCATCAGTTGTACTTTCAGCATCGGCTAACGCTTTAGCGGCTTTTTTCGCTTTGGCGCGAGCAATGGCAGCGGCTACAGCAGCTTTTTTGTCATCAACGGGGGCCTCGTTTTGCAGCGCATCATCAGTTGTACTTTCAGCGTTTGCTAGTTGTGCGGCCTTTTTAGCTTTAGCGCGAGCTATGGCTGCGGCTACAGCTGATTTTTTATCATCAGGGCTTGCTGGCTCATCACTTTGTGCTTTTTGCTCTTTATATTGTCGAGCTTGTTCTTTACGCAATGCGCGTTCTTTTGCTACTTCGCTATTATCAGGTTCAAGTGCATCGCCTTGTTGCTTTTTAGCTTTAGCACGGGCAATAGCAGCGGCTACGGCTGATTTTTCATCGCTATTAGCTGATTTACTTTTAACTCTTGCTAAAGCATCGGCTACTTTTTGTTTTTCGTCTGGTGTTTTAACTGCAGGCTTACGTTTATGGCGATTTTGTCGCTCAGCTTGTTCGCGATCAAGGCGCTCTTTTCGCGCATCAAAACGCTCTTTAGCACGATCTGCTTTAATTTTTTCTGCCTGCTGCTCTTTTATTTCTACCTTGGCTACCCGGTAGTACTGCACTAGCGGTATTTCACTTGGGCAAACGTAGGCACACGCGCCGCATTCTATGCAGTCAAACAAATTGTGTTCTTGTAGTTTGTCGTATTCTTTTGACTTAGCAAACCATTGTAATTGCTGAGGTAATAAAGAAGCAGGGCAAGCATCTGCACAGGCACTACAGCGTATACAGGCTTTTTCTGGGCCGGGCTCTGCAAGCTCTTTATGATCGGGCGCGAGTATACAGTTAGTGGTTTTTACCACGCCAATACGAATTGTTGGTAGGGTAAAGCCCATCATTGGGCCGCCCATAATTACTTGTTGCTGTGGTACAGGCGAAAAACCTTGGCAATCGAGCAAGTGCTTTATTTCGCTGCCTAATAAAGCCCATACATTTCCGGGTTTATGAATAGTATTACCCGTTACTGTGACTACGCGCTCAATTAAGGGTTTACCTTCATAAACAGCTTGTTGTATAGCAAATAAAGTACCGGTGTTATGTACCAGTATACCAACATCTGCCGGAATGCCATTATTAGGTACTTCGCGATTAGTAAGCAGTTTAATAAGCTGTTTTTCGCCACCAGAGGGATAAATAGTGGGCACTTTTTGCACCAATATTAAGCTATTATGCTCCGCTGCTTGTATCATTGCAGCAATTGCTTCTGGCTTGTTGTCCTCTATACCCACAATGCATAACGTAGGATTGAGCAGTTGTTGCATTAGCTCAATACCTTGCACTATTTGCTTGGCATGTTCGCGCATTAGCATGTCATCAGCTGTTATATAAGGTTCGCACTCAACCGCATTAATAATTAAAAACTCGATAGGTTGCTTAGTATCGGCTTTAACATAAGTTGGAAAACCAGCGCCTCCCATACCACTAATGCCCGCTTGATGAATAATATTAACAAGTTCATCGTGGCTTAGCGTTGCTGGGTTTTTAATTGGGTTAAGCTCGCACCATAAATCTTTACCATCGGGCTCAATTATTACACTAAGTTCAGGTAGGGCCGAAGGGTGCGCCGAAGGCATTAACTTTATGTCGGCTATTGTGCCTGAGGTTGGCGCATGCATAGGCACCGACCAGTTAGCTTTAGGTATGGTTAAAGCTTGGCCTTTTAAAACGTGCTGACCTTTCTCAACAATAAGTTTACCGTTAGCACCTATGTGTTGTTTAAGTGCAACTACGAGTTTGTCGGGTAATGGCAAGCGAGTAATACTGGCACTATTAGAGAGTGATTTTTGTTGTGGTGGGTGAACGCCGCCAGGGAATGGCCAAACGACCCCTTTTTTTATTTGTTCAAGTAACTTATCCACTCAAACCTCTAATCTATTTGTGTAACGGGAATTGCATTTAACTGCCATTTCCAGTTTTGTTTAGTTTCGGCTACAGGGAGCATATCAATGCAATCTACAGGGCAGGGCTCTACGCATAAATCGCAGCCAGTACATTCGTCAATTAATACAGTATGCATTTGTCGAGTTGCACCAACAATGGCGTCAACTGGGCATGCTTGTATACACTTGGTACAGCCAATGCATTCGTCTTCGCGAATATATGCCACAGTTTTAATTGGTTCAGCTTGCTCTCCGCCAGCTAAGGGCTTGGGATCAACGCCCATTAATTCGGCGAGCTTTTTCATAGTAGCTTCGCCGCCAGGTGGGCATTTGTTTATTTCGTCGCCATTGGCAATCGCTTCGGCGTATGGCCTACAGCCAGGGTAGCCACATTGGCCGCATTGAGTTTGCGGTAAAATGGTATCAATTTGCTCAACAATAGGGTTACTTTCTACCCGAAAGCGGATAGCGGCAAATCCTAAAATTAGGCCAAAAACTAATGCCAGTGAGCCTAGTGCTATTAATGCATAAAACAAGGTCATATTAAAACTTCACTAATCCGGTAAATCCCATAAATGCCATCGACATTAAGCCTGCGGTAATTAAGGCAATAGAGGCACCTTTAAAGGGGGTAGGAACATCGGCCGCTGCAAGGCGCTCTCGCAGGGCAGCAAACAATACAAGTACTAACGAAAAACCAACTGCGGCACCAAAGCCATAAACCGCCGACTGTAAAAAGGAGTGATCTTCTTTAATGTTAAGTAATGCAACGCCTAGCACAGCACAGTTTGTGGTTATAAGGGGTAAAAAAATACCCAGCAAGCGATATAAAGTAGGGCTTGTTTTACGTACTACCATTTCGGTAAATTGTACTACTACAGCAATCACTAAAATAAAGCTCATGGTACGTAAATAGGTAATATCCAACGGTATTAAAATATATTGGTTAACTAAGTAGCTGGTTACAGAGGCAAGGGTAAGCACAAAAGTGGTAGCCAAAGACATACCTATAGCCGTGTCTAGTTTACTCGACACGCCCATAAACGGACACAAGCCTAAAAATTGTACTAATACAAAGTTATTAACCAGAACAGTGCCAATCAATAACAATACATATTCTGTCATGTGTGCCTCGCGCTATTAAAATCCAATGCATTATCCTTTTTTCTGCCGAGATAAACAACATGTGGAGTAGTTATCAGTCAAATAAATAAGGTAAAATAATTAACGCATAATGAAGATGTAAAATTACTGTAATTTGTTTGTAGAGTTTACTTAACGTTATGGTTTTAGTATGGGTTTAAAGTACTAGGCAGTAGTGAAAATAAAGCAAAAAAGAGCAACAAGTGCTCTTTTTATTAATTAAATAACCTGAACTTGGGTTAACTACGCCCTTATATCAAATGTCTTTAGGTTTTTCTATGTAGTAACCTTGTACACCATCTAAGCACAGGGTTTCTATAATGTGCTTTTCTTCTTGGCTTTCGACCCCTTCAGCAAAAACACTTACACCAATCCTGTGTGCTAAATCGACCATTAAGCGCATAAAATATTGATTGTTTTTATCATCTTCTAGGCCGCGGGTATAACTGGCATCCATTTTAATAAAGTCTGGTTTTAAATCGCGGAAAAACTTAAACGATGTTAAGCCAACGCCAAAACGCTCAACTGTTATGCGAGCACCCACGCGATGAATCATGTCAATAAAGCGTTTACTCGCTTTAATGTTTTGTTGTAGCCCAAATTCACTTACTTCAAAAACAAGTTTTGATGCAATATGGGTATCTTTTAATAATCGGCGTTCTAACCAAATTACAAACTGGTCGTTGTGCGCACTTGAAGGCGTAACATTTAAACCAAAAAACTTTTCTGAAAGATTTCGGCTTTTTATTTTCTCAAGTGATGAGTCAATAATTAGCCTGTCGATTTCTATAGCCATATCAAGTTTTTCGGCCATGGCTAAAAATGAGGCTGTAGGTAGCATTTGATTATCTTCGGTTTTAAATCGCACCTGAATCTCAGCATACGCTTTAATATTTTTGCCCAAAGGCATAATATTTTGCATTACTAAATGCACACGTTTTGCTTCAATTACTTCATTTATAACTTTGCGCCAATTTTGATTACCAAATCCAGCACTTACATTATTAATTAAATCGCTTTCGCGCTGTACATGCCAAGCGTTAGCATGTTTTGATTGCGCCATACTCATGGCGTTATCTACTACCGAAAGTAACTCACCAAGTGGTTTTGCTTTTTCGTAACCCACAATACCAGTATTAGCTACTGAGCTGAGCTCTTGGGTTTGTTGATACTGAGTAAAGCGAGATTGTAAGTTTTCACCAAAACGTTCGGCTTCTTTTAGCGGTATATTAGGTAATACAGCTACAAAATCAGAACTATTAAGTCTAAATACTTGGCTGCCAGTGTAGGTGCCACTAATGTGCTTAATAATATCAGCCACACCTTTAATGTATTCATCACCTTTTTGATAACCGCGGGTTTGGTTAATAGATTGCAGTTCACTACACCTAATTAAAGCGAGTGTACCAAAAGTGCTTTTTTCGCTGTTTTCTATATTTTTTTCATAATACTCAACAAACATATTCCGATTGCCTAAATCGGTTACACCATCTTTATAGGCTTGGTGTTTTATTGTGAGTGCTGCGTTTTGCAGATCTTCATTTTTACTTTTCAAAAAGTGCGATAAACGATTAAAGCTAGGAACTAAGCTCTTTCCTTGGCTTTTGAGCCTGCTTGTATCAAGGCTGACTTCTAGGTCATGATCTAACTGGTTTTGATTTATATAAACATCAATAACATCAGCCACGTCCATACTAATTCTTTTATTTACTCTATGAGAAAGGGTCTTCATTAACGCCATAGGAATAAGGACTAAAAAAGTACTAACAAGCACAATAATAAAAAACGCGCTTTGTAATAAGTGTGCAAAACGTTGCACATTAAGTGTAAATTCTACTTTTATATCAGTATTACTACCGCTTACAAACTGGGGACGTACCGAGTTAAAATTTGTTTGTACAAATTCGGCAATAAAAGGCAGTGCAGGGGAATGCGTTACTTTAAATACTTCAGCTCCTTGATTGTCTCTGAGGATGAAGTTTGCAAAAGTATCGTTATTAGTAATAGCGCGTTTAAAATTGTTTGTTGATATATCAGATAAAGTTAAACCATCTATATAATTTTGGACTGTAGCTTGTGCATTTTTTTGCGCTTCGTTAACTGTGTAATTAAAGCTAATAGCTATAAAATAACTACCAACGGCAACACATGCTAACCAAGAGAGTATTTGTATTAATATGAGTTTTTTAAAGCCTGCCATTTTTTCAATCTTTTAATTGTCAGAAAGGGAAGGAATCAAATCCTTGATTTATAAACTAATCGTAACACGAAAATTGAGTGAATATACTTTAGTTATTAATCAGAAAGGGTAGTAGATATTGAGAGGAATGTCTATGAAATTATTAGCAATTGGCTCCCCCTCCCCGACTCGAACGGGGGACCTGCGGATTAACAGTCCGTCGCTCTAACCAACTGAGCTAAGGGGGAATCGTTTATGGTTGAAAAACTTGGCTCCCCCTCCCCGACTCGAACGGGGGACCTGCGGATTAACAGTCCGTCGCTCTAACCAACTGAGCTAAGGGGGAAGCGTCTTGCCTTTCAACGGGGCGAAATATTAATGATCCAGCCGCAAAGTGTCAACACATAAAAGATCATAAATACAAAAAAGAACTCTATTCGTTGTTTTTGTGTTCGATCTGCACGTTTTATAGCACAAATGCCAAAATTAAAGCGCGTCATTTTTATGAAAAAGTACTTTTGGTTTTAAAAATTATTAAATTAAAGGGCGTATTTACTTAATTTAAAATATAAAAAACAGCCATTACACCTAAAAATAGGGCTCAATATTACAAAAACATTACCGTAAAGAGCTTACACAGGCAGAGTGGTTTTTAAAATTTAACGCTTAAAATCGATTTAATACTTAAATTCCATAAAAAACGAATACGGCAAAAACTAAAAATATCTTTATTTAATTACTTATTAGTTAATAATTAGCCAATCGCAAAGGTTTGTACAAAAACAACACAATCAATAGCTTAAATAATTTTATTTACACCTTTAGGTTGCTCAATAAGGTGGTGATTGCAGCTAACAGCAAGCTTTACATTAAAGCCCAAGAAAGTTTTCATATTGGTAACGTGGATAAGTTTAATACGGCATTTTATTTGATCCGCTGTAACCCCTTTATAAATGCGGCTTTGAATGAGTTATCCACGGTTTCTGTGGATAACTCTGTTTATTAAACTTTATGAACTTCAGTACCCCCAGTATTTTAGGGGGCTGCAACGATTTCAAGTCTTTAAGAATGTTTTTTTAAATCATTAAAAAACAGTGTGTTACGAATTGATGCTGAAAGCGACTCTAACGATAAGTAAAACTTTTCGTGACGATAAAGTAAAAAAATATGTTGTGTGATAATGCACCATTTATGAAGCGTTAAATGTTATAAAAGTAATTTAAATGATATATATTTGTTTTTTGGCGCTCTCAAGGTGAATTTATACGCTAAGGCTTGAAAACAAAGCTTTACTCCTTAGTTAGGTATTTAGCCCTCTATACTCAATAAAGCATGGCTTGAATTGCCCAGATGCTTTAAAATGTTTAGCTCAGTAAAAAGAGGCCAACTTATTCTATGCGCGTAATTTCAGAAAAACATACTCGCCCTGATTTACTCAATGATCCTATCTCGCCAACACTAAAAAAAATGACCATTCCAATGATATTTGGCTTGGTGTCGTTGATGATGTTTAACATTGTTGATACGTTTTTTATTAGCTTATTAGGAACAGAGCCATTAGCAGCCGTGAGCTTTACATTTCCGGTTACTTTTATGGTAATAAGCTTAGCCATTGGTTTGGGCATAGGCACTTCTGCGGTTATTGCAAAAGCCTTGGGCAGCCACAAAGTAAATGAAGCGCGTTTTGATGCCAGTATTTCTTTATTGGTGGCTGTGATTTTGGTACTTATATTATCTTTTTTTGGTTATGTGTTTATTGACCCCATATTTACTTTACTAGGGGCTGGTGAAAACGTATTACCGCTAATACATCAGTATATGAATGTATGGTTTTTAGGCAGCGTGTGTTTAATAACACCTATGATTGGCAACTCGGTATTACGTGCCAGCGGCGACACCAAAACGCCTAGCTTTGTGATGGGCGGGGCAGGGCTAATAAATGCCATTTGCGATCCTATACTTATTTTTGGCTTTGGACCTATTCCGGCATTAGGTATTGAAGGCGCTGCTATTTCCAGTGTTATTGCCTGGTCAGTAGCGGTAGTGATTATTTTATATATATTACTAAAAAAACGTTTATTGAGTTTAAAAGCAGGTAAACAAACGGTTATTGGCTCTATTAGTAAAATATTAAAAATTGGTTTGCCTGCGGCAGGGGCAAATATGCTTACGCCAGTTGCAATGGCAGTAATGACCGCATTAGTGGCTCATCATGGACCCGAAGCGGTTGCTGCATTTGGGGTAGGGAGTAAAATAGAATCTATTGCCAGCTTGTTAGTATTGGCGCTTTCGATGACATTACCGCCATTTATAAGCCAAAACTTTGGTGCTAGTAAATTATCCAGAGTGAAAGACGCCTACACCGGCACCTTAAAATTTGTAATGGTTTGGCAGTTTATTATTTATATATTACTAATTGCTAGTGCAGGCGTGTTAAGCCAGTTATTTGGTAAAGAACAAGCCGTTATTGATGTTATAAAACTATTTATTTACACCATTCCATTAAGTTACGGCTTGCAAGGGGTGATCATATTATCAAACTCATCGTTTAATGCTTTACATAAACCGATGAACGCATTGTTTTTAAGTATTATTCGTTTATTTATTTTTTATTTACCCTTTGCGTATATAGGCAACGAACTTGCTGGCTTATTGGGGTTATTTATTGGCGCTGCTGTGGGTAACTTGTTTACCGCTTTGGTGGCCTATAAATGGTTTATGAAAGAGCTTGAAACATTAAGTAACCAATCGTTACAGGAGTGCAGTCATTGAGCGATCATTTTCAACTAAAGTCACACTTTAAGCCTGCGGGAGATCAGCCCACCGCGATTGCGCAGTTATGCGAAGGACTTGAGGCCGGGCTTGCTCATCAAACCTTGCTAGGTGCTACCGGCACAGGTAAAACCTTTACCATGGCTAACATTATTAACGACTTAAACCGTCCAACGATAATAATGGCACATAACAAAACCTTAGCCGCGCAACTTTACGGGGAAATGAAAGAGTTTTTTCCTAAAAACGCAGTTGAATATTTTGTTTCTTATTACGATTATTACCAGCCAGAAGCCTATGTGGTTTCTAGTGATACGTTTATAGAAAAAGACGCATCTATTAACGAACACATTGAGCAAATGCGCTTAAGTGCTACAAAGGCACTGCTTGAGCGCCGCGATACTATAATTGTAGCCTCAGTGTCGGCCATTTATGGTTTGGGCGATCCAAAATCATACATGAAAATGATGCTACTTTTAAAAGTGGGCGAAAAAGTGGATCAGCGCGATATGCTACGCCGCTTAGCCGAAATACAATATACCCGTAATGATGTAGACTTTAGCCGCGGCACGTACCGAGTACGTGGCGAAGTGGTTGATATATTTCCTGCAGAATCAAGCACATTTGCGATACGTGTAGAAATGTTTGATGACGAAATAGAACGCTTAAGTATTTTTGACCCCCTCACAGGCGCAATTGAAAAACACATAGTGCGCACCACTATTTACCCTAAAACACACTATGTAACCCCGCGTGAAAAAATTCTTGGTGCTATCGAAAAAATACAAGAAGAGCTAAAAGATCGCCGAGCACAGCTATTAAGTGCCAATAAATTGGTAGAAGAGCAGCGCGTAACACAGCGTACGCAGTACGACATTGAAATGATGCGCGAGCTTGGTTATTGCTCGGGCATAGAAAACTACAGCCGTTACTTATCGGGGCGTACACCGGGCGATCCGCCGCCAACTTTACTTGACTATTTACCCGACGATGCATTAATGATTATTGATGAATCGCATGTAACAGTGTCGCAAATTGGCGCTATGTACAAAGGCGACAGAAGCCGCAAAGAAAACCTGGTTGAATATGGTTTTAGAATGCCATCGGCTATGGATAACCGCCCACTGCGCTTTGAAGAATTTGAAGCTATTTCGCCACAAACAATTTATGTGTCGGCAACCCCAGGCGATTTTGAATTAGATCGCTGCGTAGGCGCAATTGCAGAGCAAGTAATTCGACCAACAGGACTGCTTGATCCACTTATTGAAGTGCGCCCAGTGGGGGACCAGGTTGACGACTTGCTTTCAGAAATTTATAAAAGTGTTGAGAAAGGTGAGCGGGTACTGGTTACCACGCTAACCAAACGTATGTCGGAGGATTTAACCGACTACTTAAGTGAGCACAATGTAAAAGTGCGCTACCTTCACTCAGATATAGACACCGTAGAGCGAGTCGAAATTATTCGCGATTTACGCGCTGGAGTATTTGATGTGTTAGTAGGCATTAACTTACTGCGTGAAGGCCTCGATATGCCAGAAGTAGCACTGGTGGCAATTCTTGATGCCGATAAAGAAGGCTTTTTACGCTCAGCGCGCTCTATTATTCAAACCGTAGGCCGCGCCGCACGTCATTTAGAAGGGCGCGCAATTTTATACGGTGATCGAATTACAAAATCGATGGCTAAGGCGATGGACGAAACCGCACGTAGGCGCGAAATTCAGCATGCTTATAATATTGAACACGGTATTGAACCACATTCGTTAGCCAAAAAGATTCTAGATTCGATGGACGTAGGCGAAGAAGCAGGGCCAAAAGATAACCTTAGACTCATTCGTAAAGAGTCTAAAAAAGTCCTTAGTGCTAAAGAAATCACAGTGCAAATTAAGCAACTCGACAGTAAAATGCACGCTTACGCCAGTGATCTAGAATTTGAAAAAGCAGCCTCAGTGCGTGATGAAATACACGAACTCCAACAACAGTTGATAAATTAACTATGACCCCTAATTTTACTCCACTTATTGACGCATTAGCCGATGCCCCTTTATTAAAAAATGAGCTGTGCCGCGTGTTTCATGGCCGCGGCCATAGCGTAGAAGCGCTAAGCCATATTAACTTAGACTTTTACCCACCTAGTTTGTTTTTAGTGTCTTATGATGAAATAGATGAGCCAACGCTGAGCGAACTAACCAGTGTGCTGTGGCAATGGGCGCAGCAACATCACCCTGAGCTTATTACTGCGCTTGTGTATCAGCAGCGCGCGGGTGTACAAAGCCAAAATACTCTGGTTTATGGGCAATTGCCTAGCCAACATGTGGTAAAAGAAAACGGTATTGGCTTTTTAGTTGATTTAACCAGCCGCCAAAATACTGGAATATTTCCTGATATGCGCAGCGGCCGTGAGTTTGTGCAAGCAAACAGTAAACAGGCAAAAGTACTTAACTTATTTTCGTATACCTGTGGGTTTTCGCTGGCGGCAATGCAAGGCGGAGCCGATCATGTAATGAACATGGATATGAGCAAAGGCGTGCTTAGGGTGGGTAAACAAAATCATCAGCTCAATGGCTTTAATAAAGGGGTGAGCTTTTTACCGCATGATATTTTAAAGTCGTTTGGTAAATTAAAAAAAGCAGCGCCGTTTGATCTCATTATTGTTGATCCGCCAAGCTTTCAAAAAGGCAGCTTTATTTTAACGAAAGACTATCAAAAAGTACTGCGCAGATTACCTGAGCTATTAAGCGATACAACCCAGTTATTACTTTGCGCTAACAGCCCAGAGCTTAGTGAAGAGGCTTTTAAAGCCTTAATTACAGAGCACACAGAGGGCGCTATTGAGTTTGTTGAACGGTTAGCTGCTACAGAGCGTTTTATTGAAGTAGATCGTGACAGAAGCTTAAAAGCGCTTGTTTATAAAACATCGCAAACAGTAGCCTAATTTAAATTATGACTCTTAATTAATAACCAGTT
>TARA_R110000796_G_scaffold89313_1_pt1 | contig 13603 bp, 17 predicted proteins | sample TARA_R110000796 | Tara Oceans TARA_R110000796 (sample SAMEA4397815) | marine metagenome | biome: Polar Biome; feature: [SRF] surface water layer (ENVO:00010504); material: water (ENVO:00002006), including particulate matter (ENVO:01000060) such as... | depth 5 m | reverse complement strand
TTGATACCCGCCGTAGTAAGGCTGCTGTTGTTGGGCTTGTTGATATCCGCCGTAGTAAGGCTGCTGCTGATACTGAAATTGAGGGGCGTCGTACCAGTTTTGAGTCGGCGCCGCCTGCTGAACTTGTTGAGGCGCAGGGGTCGGCGCAGGGGTAAATTGGTCTTGCAGTGTCTGCGGTAGCTCCCCAGTTTGTTGCACATACGCCAGTTGCGACTGTTCTAAAGACAACGGCTGTAAGGATCCCGACGCTTGAGAAAGAGCCTCCAGATTTAGTCCCCCTTGGGAAGCTCGACGAGCGCCCATCTCGGCACCCATGCCAAGCGAACTAAACAAAGGATTTAAAATCGCGCTCTCGTTGCCTAATAGTTTTCCTTTGCTAGCTTGCAGTGTCGCACGTTGTTCTTTAGACAGCCCGCCGCCCTCATTGCGCAGTTGCTGTTTAGCGGCAGCTTGTGTTATTCCCTCTTGTTCAGCAAGATTAGCCGCTTGGTTCGAGAAGCGGGCTCTTCTTTTTCGAAGATTTGATACGTTGTTGTACGCATTCAGTATGCCGCCTTGCGCGGGGTTCTGTAATAACTGCGCTAACTCAGGTGACACGTTAGCGTCGTACCGCATCTGTTGAGCTTCCAACTGCTCAGGCAAACTAGAGGATTGCCCTGCGACCTTATATATTTCTCCGGGGCTTAATTGAGAGCGGCCCGCGTACTGAGGATTCATCTGCAAGAACTGCGGGACAGACATGCCGTACTTCGACGCGGCCTTTTCAAGGGACACAGGCTGGCGACCGGAAACCGAAACGGCAACATCTCCTAAGTCGGCTTGCCCCGAGAGGCCTTTCTGCACAAGCTGGTCGGATTTGCCACTCACGACGTTTCTCAGTTGGGAAAAGGGTTGAGAAACCTGCCGTTGAAGAGACTCAATACCCTGTCTTAAATCGCGAGTTCCCATACCGACAGCCGCAACGCTGTTCTTTCCCAGCGCAAAGCCAAGAGGGTCTGCTCGTTGCTGTTCAAACAACGCCAACATTTCTGGGTGAAAACCTTTTGGTTCACCCCGAGCTTTCAAATCTTTTCTTAATGCTTGCCTGTCGGCTTGAGACTGCTTTCGAAAATTCATAATAGCCTGTTCTCGCTCGGCTCTAGCTTGTTCTTGTTGAGCAATCTGCTGCTGTAAAGTTAACGCCATTTATGCACCTACAAGTCCGTTACCGTGACAACGCCTACCTGACCTACTGCTTCAGTGCCAGCCGGATGTGTCGAATTAAGTTGAGTGATCTTAACATAACCACCATAGTTAAAGATAGCCCCCGGCTCTAGGCCTATATCGTTTGTCTGTAGCCCAGTAAAAACGGAGAACGTGTTGCGCCCTTCGCCGGGGTTTGCATTCTGCTCAAAGTAAAATGATATCGCACGGACTACTTCTGCAAAGTACTGTTGATTGTACTCCTGTGGCGGAAGGGGGAAAAACGGTACTGGGACTAAACGATCAGACACTACCTTCTCCCATCCTGCCTAACATCAATCCTCGGCGCACCCAGTCTCCAACCAACACCTGTGGTGTCTGACTCAACGCGCAAAGCTATAGATCGACCCCTAAGCCGCACATTATTCTGCTGGGTAAACTGCTCAACAGGGACAGAAGCAGTCTTAACTACAGAACTGTCGTCCTCTTGTAGGTACTGACCTCCAGGATAGTTTCTAGCCTTTAAAGTAAAGGTGGCTGAAGGACTGGCCGCGGTGCTGTTCCTAAAAGTAATGTCCGGGATTAATTTAGACACAAAGCTAAAGTTGTTACCTTCACCTATTCCAACTTGCGAGGACTCGATGTACGCGGTCAAAGCACTAGCTGGGTTGGTACTTCCGTCGTCGAACCCGTCTTCGTGGTAATACAAGTAACCGTCCGTTCCCGCAGCAATTGGATTTTGAATGATGCCAACATCAGTCCAAGCAGTTCGGGCCAACGTCCCGTATGTCCACAAGTTAAGGTCGTAGTTGTAAGAAACGTACCGATCCACGTTTTGACTGGAGCTGGATGGGTAGAACCACCAGACTTCACTGAAAGAAGTATTGGTAGAGCAATACACTTTATCTGCTTGAGACTCGTTAAAGTCGCTAAAGACGTAATCCTTAACGGTGCAAGGTAGTTTCCGTACGGTTCCGTCGAACAGATAGAACTCATCGCGCCCCATCCAGAACACGCGGTCTTGCGCACTTGCTGCCGCGTTAATACCAATGATAGAAATGTTGTCGGACAAAAGGCTTAGACCAAATGTAAACGGCGGCCCGAGAAACTGCATCCCATGCAATGATGCGTCCGTAAACACCAGTATCTGTTGCCGAGTCTCTATTGCGCAAACGATTTTTGAGCCTACACCCACAACTAAATCACCCGCAGTATTTGTAACTTGCGGGGTCCACTCTGCTGCATTTTCTTGATCTGAAAACCTTATAAGAAGAGGGTCTTGTACAGAACTTCCTAAAGGGTTTGCGCCAAACGCGATAACATGCCGATCACGATCCGACACCATAATTTGAGTCGCCACAGTTGGCACGTTGCTGGCCCCTGCTAAACTAGACAAAGGCACTCCACGGTTTGTTTTCGGATTAGTGGCAGAAGCATCCCAATAGTACACTGGGCCATTGGACACGTTAAAGATCAAATCTTCCCCGAAGTTATCATGCGACCATACCCGCAAAGTATCCGCTTCGGCGTTAATATCAGCGCCAGAACCCCACGTTCCTCGGCCCCAAGCTCCAGCGCCCCAACCGTTCCCTGAGATACTGGTATCTACACCCACGTTGATTTGATACGCTCCAATAGTAGACCCGCCACCGTCTCCTGTGTCTGACGCATTGGCGACAACAGGAGTAGGCGTGTAAGTTCCGTCAATCGTTATGGTGCCTACACTAGCTACCGTTCTGGCGACAATCGTGTAGTTGTCCTCATCCACAACTAAAGCGACTTGATACTCTTGGTTCAGGATTTCAGTAGTTATATTTCCACCCAGACCGATGGCATCTGTAAAGGTTACAAAGTCCCCTGTTACCGCGCCATGATTTATGTCGTTCACAGAAATTGTAGAGGAACCATCCGTCGCAGAAAACAAAATCTCACTGTCAAAATCTACTGCTGTCGTAACAACATTTACACCGCCAACTGCAGCCGTCGCCTCCAAACCAATAACTTCTACAGGCAGCGTATTAATGAAAGTTCCGTCCCCAACTTCTCCAGTAGCAGAAGTCCCTGTTAGGTAAACAATATCCCCACCTTCGCTCTGCGCATCGACATAATTGATTTGGCTAAACGCCGTAACCCCGGTCAAGGTTACCGAAACATTTTCCATAGGAACGGAGACTTCTCCCACTTCACCCGTTGCAGATGCGCCATATATAGACACTGCAACATTTCTGGAAACAGGAGTGATAGAACGGATAGGGGTTATGTCAGAGTAGCCCTCCCCCTCTTCAATGTAGTATTTAACGCTAGTCCCAACACCAAGATAGTTGTTTAGGTTGATCGTTCTCCAAGAGTGCAAAGCACGACAAGACCCTAGAAACGAATTGGAACCGAGCTTGGTCCACCCGCCAATCTTTTCAGGCGAGCCGTCTCTAAAACGCACCATGTCACAGTCAAACCAACCGCCCTCGTTTGCATACGAGGTTGTCTCTCGGTTTACGCCGGGTCTAAACTGTAGCTTTGATAGTGGCATCTCTTGTTCCTCTAAGCATAGTATACACTAAGTTTTCACACTTAGTAAATCGGCGGATTTGCAGGGCGTAGTGCCATCGACATGGATACAAGTGCGCCAGTTGTGGTGGCTTCACGGAAAACAGGGAGGGCAGGTGTTCCCGATTTGTCGTAGTTTACAACTGCTATACTGGATAGGTCTTCTGTCCCACTACCAACGATTTGCGCGTAAAAACCAACTGGAACGCTTGTAGATGTGCCAAAGTTGTCCATAGACAAGTCGTTCATATTATTGCCCCCTACGTTTCCTGTTTGAATAACCAACGAGCCTTGAGTAGTTATGGTCAAGGACGGCGTAGTTATCGTACCTACGTTGTTTGCAGTGGCAGTTGTTGTTGTGACATCGAAAGGAGTAGATGTATCGACGTTTCTTAAAAAATAAACAATCACACTGCTCTGTCCGTCACTGTCACCGCTATAAACAATAGGAACATACACCTGAGTGTCTGGTGTTGCTCCCATAAACTTGTAAAATATTTTAACCTGACACCGATCGGTAGTCGCAGTATTCTCAGAACTCGCGTAAGTCGAGCCTGTATAGTCCCCCGCAGCGGCAGAGCTTTCTACGACCATGTCTGATTCTCCAGCGTTTGCTGTGAGGTCGGTATTAACCATTATAGCAACGGCAAGATCGTTTTCTTGCAGTGTCCTTGGCAAAGAGCCGTTGGTAAAGGACGCTGTAAGATTAAGACTACTACCTCTAGTCGAAGCTATAAAACCTAAGACCTCTATCCCCGGCCCGAATGTAGTGTTTGAATTAAAAAGGGTTGCTGCAAGAGACATTAAGAAGCCCCCTCTATTGTTTTCTTACCAATGTAAGAAGTGCCATTGTCTACCGTCAAGAAATTAAAGACATCCACCTTCCCGCTCGCCGTAACGGGGGGAGTTGTGGCGCGGTCCCAGTCAATCGAGGTCGGCCACGTTATCGCGCTACCATCCCCAGTAATTTCAAGTTGAAACGCTTGCCCAAACCCTGAAGGGGGAGGGTTACTAAATGTTAACGTAGTCGCTCCGCTTATTGTCTTGGAGAAGTAAGTTCCAAGATTTAAATCTACGTCTGTTCCTGAAACACTTACCGCTCCCTGACCAAGGGATTTAGCCTGTAAGCCGTGCTTTATCTTGAAGTTAGACATCAGAGTACCCCGCGTAGTAAGTAGCGCCGCCGTCATTGGTCGAGAAGGTAATCAGCTTACTGTTGCTGTCCTCGTCATATGTAGGCGCAACGCCCCCCGTAAAGTTCACCGTGTCCTGATACACTGGGGCATAGTAAGTAACCCCGCTAGTGTAGAACTCAAAAAGAGATTGGTAAAAAGTATCTACTACAGCGTCATCTGTTAAGACAAACTTATTTTCGGACGGGTACATCCCAGCTAGTTTCCATGTCGTTCCGATTCCAGATGGAAGGTCTATAGAGCCAACAAGTGCAGCGGATGTAACATCCCAAGGGGTTGTAAGAACGTAGTTGTATATTTTATCCGGGGCAAGATCAGTCCCGTAGTACAGGTGTTTGCCATCATCCGACAGGATAAACCCGATGTTGGTAACATCCGCCGCTAAAGTTAAGTTCTTTGATGCGTTTGAAGCAGTAGAGATATCCCAAGCGGTGGAGAGGTCAAACGTAGATATGGTCGAACTGTCAACTGGCCCCGTCAAGAAAAACCTAGTTCCATCCGGTTTGAACCAAAGCCTTTCTGCATTAACCAGACCCGTAGCCACGTTTTCTTCCGTAATCGTCCCAGTAAACGGAGGGTCTATCTCGTACTGATAGAGGGAGGATGCTTGCGTGGCGTAAGCATACCTGCCGTCATTTCTAAGATACCGACTCTTCGAGTCAAAACTCGGCGTGGTAACATAGTTAACTAGAGACATTGCCCTTAAATCAAAGGGCTTATCCAACTCCATCAAGCGGACTTGATTGTTTTCAAAACTAAGTGCGTGTCTGCCGTCAGGTGTGAGAGTAAACTCAAACGTCCCGGTATCTTGATAGTAGGGGATAGCGGAAGTGCCGGACGTAAAGTTTGCAGTCGCACCGACATCCAACCCAAAACCCGTTCCACCCTTCTGGAGTACTTGGAACGTCTGAGAAGCAGGGGGGTTTGTAAATGAAAGTTCTTCATAGCTAGAAGTGTCTACTTCAAAATAATTCCCTGTAGACAAGTCTACAGACAACACATCTACTTCGGCATCATAAGCGTACAGATTATCATCAATTCTATTTACAAAAATCACATTGTTTCCAGAGTCTCCGAACACAGGAGAGCGCAAATCTGTATCAATGTTAGTCTTGGTCTCTTTCAGCGTTGCGGTGCTGAGATCATACGCCGTAGACAAAGTGAAAAGCAGAAGGTTGTCGTTTGTTGTATCAAGCCACAGCATCAGAGAGCCGTTGTCTGCAAAACTTATTTGCCCGTTTCCAGTCGCCCCAGAAATTGCCTGCGTACTTTCCGCACCCACGCTAGAGATGTCATACGGAGTACTTAGGGTGTAGAAGGACATCGTAGTGTTGGTGCCCTCTGTGAAGAAGATTTTAGTACCGTCATCGTTAAACGCGAAAGAGGTAAACCCTCCACCGCCACCGGGAACAAAGGACTGGGACTGAGTGAATGTTGCCGCAGAAATGTCATACGCTGGATCAACGTCATACTCATACACCGTGTCTTCAGTTGTGGACAAAACAAACATATGCCGCCCCGTGTCGGAAATCTGAACCCATACAGGGCTAGTCGTTTCAGAAGACACAGAAAAGCTGTCTACTGGAGTTAGAGTGCTTGTAACGTCCCACGCCGTGGATAATGACAACCTCTCGACATTGTCGCTGGCCCCCCCGTCCAGAAGAAAAACCTGCAAGCCATCTGCTTTAAAAAAGATGTTAGCTGGAGTACTAAGACCGGCAATTGTGGAGGAAACCGCCTCATTGTCTAGGTCAGCTACCCGGTAATTCTCTTGAGAGGTGGAGGTTGTACCTGTTTTCAGAGTTGTCTGCCCTGATACCTGCACAATGTCTGAGACCTTAAAATCTTTTGTATTAGACATTACGCTGCCCCCTGAACGGCATAAGAACCAGAGTAAGCAACACCGCCGTCTGATGTCTGGAGGGTGATGACCCATTGATCCGTACTTATATCGTAAGTTTTAGTGTCGTAGTTAACGCCTTTATCGAAGTATATCTTATGCGTTCCGCTGTCTGCTTTCAGCACAAAGGTTGCGTAGCCGCGTGACCCAGAAGCTGGAGCATTAGACAAAGTCACTAATGTGTCCTCGGTTAACGTAGACGTAAAGACTGAAGCAGTGGACAAGTCTGCTGTCATCGCTCCAGAGGAGGATGTTAGTGCAGTTACCTTTTCGTAGAACGCTAAAGCCGTTACTCGATTCTTGGCCTTGAAGTCTTTGTCGTTTGCCATTTAGGTTCCCTTTCCCCTAAAACAAATATTCTTATACTACAGCAGACATCTCCGCTCCGCGAACAAGAAATGTCGTAGAGTTCGTGCTCGCAGGAGTTGCAAGTATCCGTATGTTTCCGGTGTTTATATCAACATCAAAAGTAGATAACGCCGTGTCTGTAGCCACTTGGCCGTACTCGGTAGCAACCGCCGTGACACCGTCATGCGTAACCAGAAGCTCGGTGATGTAACGCTCTGTAGCAACCGTGTCGGTGACTTGGATCAAAACCTTTAGGCCCAAGACCGTAGCCGCATCGTATGTACCTACTGCAACCTGAGACACGGAAGTTGTCGTGGTCTCCTGCGTATCGAAGCCGCCGCCACCAATCGTACCCCACGCACCGTCGGCATAACCCTCAAACTTAGCCTCGCTTGAGTTGTACCGGATCATACCGTTGACAGCAGTAGGACGCTGCCCCGTGGTCCCCGCTGGCATAATCATCGCGTCTGTAGAACTTGAGGTGCTAATAAGATTAGTTCCGTCACCTACAATAGCATGACCTAAAGTCGCCGTTAATGACGATATGTCCTGTAACAAGGCATCGAAGGCCTGAACGTCCGATCCTATAGCGAGGCCAAGGTTTGTTCTAGCCGCAGACGCTGAAGAAGCTCCCGTTCCGCCATCCGCAACGTCAAGATCGGTGATCCCCGTAACAGAACCGCCTGTGATATTAACACTGCTCATCGCGAAGTTAGCGGTTAAGTCGAACACAGCAGCAGACGCTTCGCCGCCGTCAAGATACAAAACCTTGCTGTCTCCATTGGCTACGGTGACGTTTGCACCTCCGCCTTGCGAGAAAATAACATCTTGCCCGGAGTTGTTGTAAACAAAATACAGCTTCTGAGCATTTGAGGGCGTCACAGTAATCGTGTTTGTTCCACTAGGCGAACCGCTCAAAACAAGCACTTTGTACATACCATCCGACAAAGTGCCGTTAGTCGTATCCAAGGTGTGGGTTGTGCCCGACAGAGTTATGGTCCCCACGCCATTAGTAATACGATCAAGGATATCCAAGTTCGTATTGGTGGTGTCGCCCCACGTGCCGGACTGTTCACCTGTGGCAATTTTTTCTATGCCACCGTTATCTGTGTATGTACTAGGCATGATAAATCCTTACGCTGCGACTTCTTCCCAACTTGTACCGGGGCTAGGCTCGATGTCAGTATAACTCGTTTCAGGGTCCGGTGCTATACCCGTGTAACTTGTACCCGGATTCGGCTGTATTTTACTATAAATTGTTCCGGCACTAGGTGATATAGGCGTATAGCTTGTCCCAGCGTCAGGCACAATGCGGCCCCAAACCAATGGAAAGCCTACTTGGCCCGTAGCAGATACGCCTGTTACAGTAACACGGGTAGACCCGACAGATACTGTAACTGACCCAACTTGTCCTGTGGCAGATACGCCTGTAGCAGACACCCCTGCTCCGGCCTTCGCAACTACACTGCCAACCCCACCAGTAGAGGCCAACCCCGTAATCGTAACACTAACTCCAGTGCCACTCGCTATTGTGACGGAGCCTACGTTTCCGGTGGATTCAGAACCCGTAACTGGGACACTTACACTCTCAGAAACGACTACAGTCGCGGTGCCAACCTCACCAAGTGCCGCCACACCCGTAACTGGGACACTTACGTTTTGTTGAGCATTGACAGATACGTCTCCGACCGCCCCTGTGCCTTCAACCCCAGTAACATCCACAATAACATCAGGGAAAGTAATCCCACCGACTTCACCCGTTGCGGACACACCTGTCGGAGTTATCGAGGCAGAACCTGTCGTTGTTACAGAGCCAACCTGCCCCGTACCTTCAGAACCCGTTGCGGTAACAGCAGAATTTCCTGTTGCAGTAACAGAATCAACCTGCCCCGTACCTTCAGAACCCGTAAGAGTTACAGAGATATTGGCTTTTGCAGTAACAGTGCCGACCTGCCCCGTACCTTCAGAACCTGTGGCAGTGACAGTAGAATTACCTGATATCGTTACAGAGCCGACCTGTCCCGTACCCTCAGAACCTGTTCCTATTACCGAAGAAGTTCCAGTAGTAGTGACGCTTCCGACCTGTCCCGTGGCTGTGGAACCTGTTCCCGTTACCGAAGAACCGCCTGTTACAGTGACGCTGCCAACCGCCCCGGTAGAAGTTACGCCTGTAACATTAACAACAACACTAACCGAAAAATTTAGATTAAGATTACCAAGCACAAGTGTCTGGCGACCAGTATCACCTGTGTTGGTGGTTAAAGTTGTAGTAGGGTCTCCAACTTCGTAAAAAGTTGCGTTTAACTCTACGCCGTCTGTCCCTGAAAATCTTTCAGAAAAATCACCGTTTGGAGTGACGTTTATAGCACCGTTGGACCCACCTGCGTAAATAAGCATAAGTGGCAGAGTACCCGCCGATGGCGTAGCATCTAGGCTAATGGAGCTTGTGGAACTTGCACCATCAGTGCCTGTTACAGACCCCAATGAAGAAAGGGTTGTGTCCGGCGTAAGAGAAAAGGCTGCGTAGTTATTATCAGTTCCGGGAAGCCAAGACAGGCTTGCGCCGTCCTCAGTGCCATCCGCAATCTTAGCAATGATGCCAAGCGTACCCGCACTCGTCCCGCTAGTGAGGCTGTTTATTAACGTCCAGCCAGAGGGAGTTGCCGGAATAGACTCGTTACTAATATCATAGTGCATGGCAACCAAAAGGTCGCCAGCCGACACTGTGGCAGGCAGCGTTATGTCAGCCTGTCGTCCACCGCTAGATGCGCTGTTTAGTGTGAACGATATAGCCATAACGCTGCCCTACACTTAGGCAATGCGAATGATAGCGTTACTCGCGTCAGCCGCTGGGAAAACAATCTCAAAGTCACCCGAAGTCGAGGTCTTGTCTGATCCAAAGTCCAGCACAACAACTGTGTCCGTTGTTCCTGTTCCAGCACCTGTTGTAGTGTTGTAGATCAACGCACCGCGAGCAGTGATAGTTGCTGACGTAAACGTAATGTCTGCAAAATCTGTGAACGCTGTCGTCCCAGATGTAGCAGGATCAATACGAGTTAGCGTACCGCCACCCGCTGAGTACGAACCAGACGCCGCTACTTCGTTAGTCGCCGTGTAGTCCGTAGTCGCCGCAGTGAATGAGGCGCTGTTGTCGTACAATGCAATCTTGAAAGTATCCCCTCCAGAAAGCAAAAAATTGTGTTGAGCCTCAAGCAACTGCTGCTTGAAGGAAGTACACATAAAGTTACCAGTAAAGGCCATGTTAAAGTCTCCTTATAAGTTCAGCCAAATCGGGTTTCCCCGCTTTATTGAGAGCGTTATACACGGATGTGCGATCACTTTCGATAGCTCTTTTCATATAGAAAGTAACCACCTCCTCAATATTGTCCGCAAACGCTTTGGCTTGCTCTCGAATGGCCGGGGGTGCTGTGTCCGATACAGACACGATTTTTTGCACACACACCTGCGCCACTTCCTCCGGCGTAAAGCCCCTGTTTTGCGTTGTCCGAACCTCAACAAGTTGTTTGTGTTGAGGAATACCCATACTTCCTAGTGACATTATTGTTTTGCCCTTATAACCATGCCCGTTCGATACTGATCGGTGGTTTCTTTTGCTTCACCAAGCAGCTTAACCCCAACCAAGGATTCTTGAAACCGTTGATTGTACGCAGCCATCACGTCCGGCTCGCCCTTCATAAAGATGTACGCTTCAATCAAAGCCCCGTAAAGAAGGGACATTTCAGCGTTTATACTCAACCAAGTGGTGCCATCTTCAGCACCCGCCGTGATGCTCACAGGGCGATACAAATAATGAAGCTCCATTGTGTAAGTGGTGTCAGGCGTCGGTCCAAGCAAAAAGTTATCCAAGTCAAACTGAGAGTAGTACTTCGGTGCACCCTCTGTAGTCGTGTCTGGCGTATACGTCTGTACAAAGCTGACGTCCTTAAAGTCAACAAAAACTCGATCCCCATCAGCGCCACGGAAACTTAAAGAAAACGGTGCCAAGAAATCAGAAGGGGCGGCCAGAAATTGATTGCTAGCGGTGGCCGTTGCAGTGGCGTTCTTACGGAACAGACTTAACTGCACGTTTTTAAGAATACGCTCCTCAGCCTGCCTAATAAACAAAGGCAGGTTATTCACGAATGTCGTTTCGTCGTTATCCGTGTAGTCCTGAAGAGCCTGCTTTAGCTCTGCATACGTAAAACTCATGTTGTCACCACCGTAACTTGTCCTGACTGACCTATCATACGAACACGCTCAAGGCTAGGTGCCTCGACTGTTGGCACATCAACATAAACCTGTAAGGCTTCTGGCTGATCAGGGCGGGGATTTTTAAGAGCCTGCGGATCTGGACCCGGCCTTGGCGGGTAGAGCTGGGGATGCTTTGGCTCGTACTCATCAGGGCCAACGAGAGCGCCAGTCCACTCTTTACGCATATCACGCAAACGATACCGGAAACCCGAGCGATCTGATATTCCAAATGCGTTCTTGTCTGAAGCAAACGACATGGCTTAGACCCTCAAGTAACGGATACTAGGAGTCAACATCAAAGGAACCTTGTCCTCGTCTTCATTGGCCGCCCGCTGGAACTCTTCTTCATAGATCGACTTCATCATCTGAACACGATCCGGCGCCCGCTTCATAGCTAAATAATATGCAAGTCCTGCAACCATGCAAGGGTAGAACCGGAAGGGAACGGCTGTAGTGTTTGTAAGAGTGTCTACGTCCTCGATGCGCTGCACATAGTAGTAGACCAGCTGATCCGTGCTGTTCTCTGGAGTTTGCCAGAGTGTGATCTCAGGGGCAATCTGCCGGTCAAAATAAAACTGCGATGGCCGGCCCTGGTCTGTCTTGTTAGGAAAATCAAGGTAGTCGCCACGGCTTATCCTGGTCATCTCGTAGTCAGTGCCGCTGCGACGAAGTACCATGTCCAACAGGTCAACAACGTCTTCAGCAAGGGTATACTGTGAAGTACCCTGTGTAACCGTTGTGGTCCCTGTCGCCACGGTCCAAAGGTTTAACCCGCGGTTTGCCCACTCAGCAAACATCAGGTTCATAGAGCGACGAGCCGTCTTAGCGTCGTAACCCGTCCGCACCTCAAGACCGATGCGCTCATACGCCTCTTCGATCGCTTCCGCGACGTCGAGGTTAAAGTCTCTTGAACCAGATGTTGTCATTTTATCAACTTACGTTATCATTGGTTTTTGGTTTGTCTTGACCATGACGCACCCACCGTTTGCGTAGCCTTTGACTGTGCCGCCGTCTTTATAGCCGGTTTTAATCATGCCACCTTTTTTCTTCTCAATTACACCGCGACCAATCAAGACATCTTTCTTAGTCACTTTGCCGTCTCCACTTAGATCCTTCATAACATATTCCTTTCGGTTATCAAAACACCTTTACCAGGCCGCCGTTTTTCGCCTTCCAACTTATCCGCTTAGAAGACTTTTTCTTCTTCGCAGCAGATGTGCACTGCGCCATCGTTGGACGACAAGCAGGATACCCCTTACGCTTCTCGCCCTTCTGACGACCGCAAGGCTTGCCAGTCTTACAATCGACCCAGCCCTTCCCGTCGTTCTGCGAGAACCATTTGCGTAAAGAGTTTTCCTTAGCCATTAAAACGTCCTCGTAGTCTTGCGGCGTTCCTCCTCAACGCATCCGCAACCAGAAGCAATTATCCCGCCATCCTTATAGCGATTACGAGCAGGCCGCTTAGGGTTGTCAACTGCAGTAATCAAACCACCCTCAGCTTTCTTCTGCTTTTTAGAAGATTCGCCCCAGTTTGCCGCGCCGACCTTGCGGCACTTCGACAGTGCTCCGCTTGCGTACGCGCTCGGCCACACTTTGTACCGAGCTTTCACCTTGTGATAACAAGCGTCCTTCTTTGTTTTTTCGGCCATTAGACTTTTTCTCCGGCGGCTTAGTCACTTGAAACGACATGTTAGTGCGGTTCATATTACTGACCCACGTTATCTTTGAACGACATCCATACAGCACCCGCTATAAACAACAGCAGACCACCAGTGGCAAGCCTGACAGTAGTCTGCCATACCGCCTTGCGGGTGTCACGCCATGCGGACAAAAGACTGCGTAGCTCGTTCAAATCCTTGGGAGCCGTGTCGTCATGCAACCCGAGCTCTTCAAGCGCGGCCCTTGCTCCTCGCTTTGCAGAGCGGTCGAGCATCGCTTCAAGCTCCTCGGCGGTTATTTGAACTTGGCTCATAGCAGTCACCACATCTTACACGACCAGTAACGAGCCGATAGTTTATCCAACTTCTTCGTATCACATCCATGACGCGCTCGGAAAGACTTCCTACGCTTGGGGTCTGACTTCTTGATTGTCATGTTGGCATCACCAAAACGAATGATCTTTTCCTTGCCGTCCTTACAAGCCTTCACAACAGACTTCTTCCCGCCAGAGATCTGGCGTTTCGGT
>TARA_R110000796_G_scaffold117582_16_pt1 | contig 13691 bp, 8 predicted proteins | sample TARA_R110000796 | Tara Oceans TARA_R110000796 (sample SAMEA4397815) | marine metagenome | biome: Polar Biome; feature: [SRF] surface water layer (ENVO:00010504); material: water (ENVO:00002006), including particulate matter (ENVO:01000060) such as... | depth 5 m | reverse complement strand
AAAGGACCAAGTACTTGCGCGCATGGATACAGATCAATTGCAGGCCAAGGTAAACCAAGCTAAAGCATCTCTTGACTGGGCAAAAGCGCAGGTTAAACAAGTTGAAGCGACCATTATCGAAACCAAAAACAGCTTAAGTCGTTCCCGAGAACTCGCTAAAACGGGCATGTGTTCAGTACAAGAATGTGAAGCATCACAAGCGACATATGATCGCACTGTAGCCAATCTTGCAAGTGCTAAAGCCCAAGTCGTACAGTCGCAAGCAGCGCTTGATTCAGAGTTAACCACACTAGCAAAAGCCACCATACATTCACCGATTGATGGCATTGTGTTAATTCGTGATGTTGAACCAGGGCAGACCATGGCTGCCTCATTTCAAACACCGGTGATGTTTACCTTGGCAGAAAACCTCACTCAAATGGAATTACACGTAGACGTAGATGAAGCCGATGTTGGCCAGATTAGCGTGGGACAAGAGGCATTGTTTACTGTGGATGCTTATGCCAATCGAAATTTTCCAGCCAAAATTTCTGAGGTTCATTTTGCTTCTCAAACCGTTGATGGTGTGGTGACCTATGAAACCGTACTAATTGTCGATAATTCAGCCTTATTACTGCGTCCTGGGATGACGGCCACCGCGGATATTTTAGTTAAACAAGTATCCGATGCATTGCTGGTTCCCAATGCAGCCTTGCGTTTCAGTCCTCCAGAACAGGAGCAACAAGCCGCTAGCAGTGGCGGCTTAATGAGTAATTTACTTCCACGACCTCCAAGCAGCTCACAACCTCAAGAACACGCAGTAAACAGCAACAAAAATCAACAACACATATGGACATTACGCGACGGCCAACCCATTTCCATAGAAGTCACCACCGGATCGAGTGATGGAATTAACACTGAAATCACTGCTGGCGACATTGAAACGGGCATGGCATTAATTATCGATACCATCAGTAACAAACAGTGAAGGATATGATGCAAAGCCAGCAACCCTCCCTGATTGAGCTAAGGGACGTCACCAAAGTTTATGGCTCAGGACAAGCAGAGATGCAGGCCTTGGGCGGAATAGATTTAACCATCGAGCGCGGCGAGTTTGTGGCGGTGATGGGGCCTAGTGGATCAGGAAAATCAACCTGCATGAATGTGCTAGGTTGCTTAGATACACCAACTGCAGGCAGTTATAGGTTTGATGGTATTGATGTTGGTTCGTTAACTCGCGATCAATTAGCATTACTAAGACGTAACTATCTCGGTTTTGTGTTTCAGGGATTCAATTTACTTAACAGAACATCTGCACTGGAAAATGTTGAATTACCACTCATCTATCGAGGCATGCCAGCTGCTGAGCGTCGTGAGCATGCATTGAATGCACTCAAAGTAGTAGGCCTTAACGGCTGGGAAGATCACACCCCGGGAGAATTATCTGGTGGCCAACAACAACGAGTAGCGATTGCCCGCGCGATTGTGACTCAGCCCTCGGTGTTATTAGCCGATGAACCCACGGGTAATTTAGATTCATCGCGCAGTCGAGAAATAATGGAACTGTTAAGCTCATTTAATCGCGACCAAGGCATCACCATCGTAATGGTGACTCATGAGCCAGACATGGCAGCATTTGCCAAACGCCAAATACACTTCCTCGATGGCTTAGTCGCTCATGATGCCAACAACCAAGGACACAGCTGATGTTATGGAATGCTTTATTATTGGCTATGCGAGAAATTCGTCGCAATGTTATGCGGTCATTTCTTACGGTTTTGGGTATTGTCATTGGCGTAGCGGCGGTGATTATTATGGTCACTATTGGTGGCGGTGCAACACAACAGGTGACACAGCAAATTTCGAGCCTGGGCAGTAACCTGTTAATGGTCTCTCCTGGTCAGCGAATGGGAATGGGCCAGCGGTCCTCAGCATCGGCATTTCGTCTCGATGATGCTGAAGCTATCAGCAGAGAAATAAGCAACATCAGCGCAGTTGCTCCCTCCGCATCGCAGAGTGTTACCGTCGTTTTCGGCAATGAGAACTGGAGTACCAGTATTAGCGGTTCAACCAATCAACTTTTTGAAGCCGGAAACTGGGAATTTAAATCGGGGCGTCAGTTTGTCGAAAGTGAATTACGAGCAGGCAAGGCTGTTTGCATAATAGGTGAAACCGTTCGCAAGGAATTGTTTGGGGAACAAAACCCAATTGGACAAAAAATCCGCCTAGAAAAGCTGTCATGTGAAGTCATAGGGCTACTTAATTCCAAGGGGCAGTCAACAATGGGAATGGATCAGGACGATTTGGTGGTGATTCCGTTACGCACTTTTCAACGACGACTAGCGGGTAATCAGGATGTCAGACTGATCCAAATATCAGTTAAAGATGGCGTATCAACCCAGAAAGTAGAACAAGCTGTGACTGAATTGCTGCGTGAACGTCGCCATATATCAGCCAATGAAGATGATGACTTTTCGGTAATGGATCTAAAAGAAATCGCCAATATGCTAAGTGGTACAACACGAGTATTAACTATGCTACTGGGTGCCGTTGCTGCAGTGAGTTTACTGGTTGGCGGCATTGGCATTATGAACATCATGTTGGTGTCGGTCACTGAACGAACACGAGAAATCGGCATTCGTCTAGCCATTGGCGCACTTGAACGAGAAGTCCTATTACAGTTTCTGGTCGAAGCCATTGTGCTGTCTTCACTCGGCGGAATTGTCGGCATTATACTGGCATTGGCAGGCTCAGTTGCGCTAGCAAATTTAATACAAGTTCCGTTTGTATTCAACATGAGTATTGTGGTGGTATCGTTTCTATTCTCTGCAGCTGTAGGCGTCATCTTTGGGTATTTCCCTGCCCGTAAAGCCGCGCAACTAGATCCAATAGAAGCCCTGCGTCATGAATAGCCTTTATCCTCAACGCAAATTCGGTTTATTGTGCTTCTATGGTGTTAATTACGTCCCAATCAGTGCGAGATAAATCAACCGGTTATACTGGAATCTAGTTAACAACTCTAATGAACTCGAAGAGTGAATGTCACCTTTAATGTCAATAATCCACATTGTCATTTGTTTAAGCAAATTAACTCAATATCTGACCACACAGAAATGCTTTACGGACAATAGCAGAACAGCAGTGCTACTATAGCGAATAACCTAAATAGATTATCGTTTGCCTTGGTTACATCACTATCATTACCGGTTAATAAATGAAGATAACTAATGGCCTCTGCGACAGCGATATATTCGACCACAATGTCGAACGTCAATATTGTCGTGTTTACTCGTATAATGCTAAATAGATATTAACAATTCTTTAGTCATCACAAACTAGCAGGTCTATTCATGACAGCCGAAGTACTCGAAATTCAGAGCTTTATTGCTCAGTACGCCCCCTTTGATCAGCTTCCAGAACAAGTCTTAATTGACGTTGCCAAAAGTGTTGAGATTTCTTATTACCGCACAGACAGCATGATTGTTAACTTTAATGACAACATTAAAGAGCTTTATATGATCCGCAGCGGAGTCGTAGAGTTATATCGCCGTAAAGGTGAACTTTATAATCGTTTAGACCAAGGTCAGTTATTTGGGCAAATGGGCTTATTAACCAATAATAAAGTACGTTTCCCCGCTAAAGCAGTAAAAGATACGCTGGTTTACTGTATTCCTGAGTCTGTATTCAATGACTTATGCGAGAATTATGATGATTTTGCTGATTTCGTTGAAGCTGAGGATACCACCCGTTTAAAACAAGCGGTAAAGGGTAAAACCGATGATGCTAATGCACTAACCACCTCAAAAGTGAAAACCTTAGTTACCAGAGAGCCTGTGGTTCTATCTTGCCATAGCTCCATACAAGTGGTGGCCAAAATAATGGCCGAGCAAAACATTTCTGCGGTATTAATAAATGACCCTGATATAGATGATCAACAAGATAGCAGTTTTGTGGGTATTATTACCGAACATGATCTCTGCGCTAAAGTCATCGCTGCCGGAGTTAATGTAGATAATCCTATTTCACAAGTCATGTCGACCAGTTTAATATCGCTGGATCATAACGCATACATTTTTGAAGCTATGTTGCTTATGCTGCGCAATAATATTGATCATCTACCTATCTTAAAAAATAAAAAACCGATTGGTCTTATTGAAGTTGCGGATATCATTCGCTACGAATCACAAAATAGTTTGTTGTTTGTAAGCAGTATCTTCCAACAAAATAGTTGCGAAGATTTAGTGCTACTTTCTGCGCAGTTAAAAAACTGCTTCGTACGCATGGTTAATGAAGATGCCAATTCACACATGGTCGGACGGGCAATGTCTGAAATTGGTCGTAACTTTAAACAACGTTTGTTAGAACTAGCAGAAGAAAAATTCGGCCCACCGCCTGTTCCTTATTGCTTTTTAGCACTGGGGTCGATGGCCCGTGATGAACAGCTAATGGTGACCGACCAAGATAATGCCATTATCCTTGATAACAGCTATAACGCTGCGTTACATGGTGAGTATTTTGCGAAGCTAGCAGATTTTGTTTGCGATGGTTTAGCCGCCTGCGGTTATAGTTACTGCACTGGTGATATTATGGCAAGCAACCCAGAATACCGTAAAACTCGTGCTCAATGGGAAGATTGTTTCGGTGATTGGATAGAAAATCCTAACCCGCAAGCTTTATTAAACTGCTCTATTTTCTTTGATCTTACCGGTGTTTATGGCCGAGTAAAATGGGCGGAACAGCTAAATGCATTTATCTTAAGTAAGGCCAAGAAAAACAACCGTTTTCTAGCCTGTTTAGCGCACAATGCCCTCAACCGAAAACCACCACTTGGATTCTTTAAAGATTTTGTGATGGAAAAAGATGGTCGTCATAACAACTCTATTAATTTGAAACGTCGTGGTACTGCACCATTGGCAGATTTGATCCGAGTACACGCATTAGCAATCGGCTCGCAATCGCAAAACTCATTTGAACGTTTAGAAGATATTATCGACGCAGGCATTCTGCCAACATCAAAGGGCGAAGATTTACAACATGCTATGGAGCTTATCTCTCTGGTACGTTTACGTCATCAATCAACGGATATAGAGTCTGGGATTGAGCCTGATAATAATATTGAACCTGAAAGTATGTCAGATTTTGAAAGACGAAATCTTAAAGATGCCTTTTTAGTGTTAAGCAATGCGCAAAACTTTTTAAAATATCGCTACAGTTCGAACAAACTTTAAAGGTTAACTCATGACTAATTTCAGTAACCAGGCGATTTTAAACTGGCAAGCCTTTCTAGAATTAAAAGTGCAAAACAGTAAAGATAGACGCCTGCATGATTTCTATCATGCGGGAACTTATCACAATGAAACACCATTAAGTGATATTGAGTTTGTCGCATTGGATTTTGAAACAACTGGTTTAGATTCACAGAAAAACAGCATCATTAGTATTGGCTTAGTGCCATTTACCTTGCAGCGTATTTTCTGCCGTAAAGCAAAAAAATGGTATCTCAACCCTAAAGATAAATTACAAGAAGACTCTATTATTATTCACGGTATCACCCACTCTGATTTACAAGATGCGCCTGATTTACTATTGATTTTAGAGCAGCTTTTAAATGAATTAGCCGGTAAAGTCGTGGTAGTGCATTATCGTCATATTGAGCGTGATTTTCTTGATCATACGCTACGCATGTTGATTAATGAAGGCATTGTGTTTCCGGTTATCGATACCATGCAGATTGAGGCTAATGTACAACGAGAAAAATCGCAGGGATTATTTAATTTCTTTAAAAGAAAACGCACAGAATCAATTCGCCTTGCAAATAGTCGTGAACGTTATCATTTGCCCGCTTATGCCCCTCATGATGCGTTAACTGATGCCATAGCCACCGCAGAGTTATTGCAGGCTCAAATTAAATATCATTTTAGTCCCGACACTGCGATTAAAAATTTATGGTTATAAAGTTTAGCTGAACAGAAATATTTATGAAAAAAAAGCCGATGAATTAATCATCGGCTTTTTTGTGTGAATTATTAAGTCCTGAAATGTGTTTGCACTTTAAGGACTTAATTTCAACAATTAGCTTTTATTATGCTTTTCGGTACGCATACCCATCAACAAACTGACACACATAACCAATAGAATAATGGTAAAGGGTAATCCAGTTGAAATAGCACCCGCTTGAAGTGCTTCAATCGCCTGAGTACCACCAACCCAAAGTAATACAGCTGCAATAGCACCTTCTATTACAGCCCAAAAGATGCGTTGAGGGATCGGAGCATCAATTTTACCACCAGCAGTAATACTGTCGATAACTAGTGAGCCTGAATCCGAAGAAGTAATAAAGAAAACCAGCACCAATAGCACAGCCAACATTGATAACAGATTACCTAAAGGCAACGAATCAAACATTTGGAACATAGCTAGCGGAACTTCTGTTAATCCCTTACTGCCCAATGTACCCACATTATTGATAACTTGATCAATTGCGATACCACCAAATACAGACATCCATAAAATAGTGACTACGGTTGGCACAATCAATACAGTGGAAAGAAATTCACGTACTGTACGACCGCGTGAGATACGAGCAATAAACATACCCACAAATGGTGACCATGAAATCCACCACGCCCAATAAAACACAGTCCAACCGTGCATCCAAGCTTCGTCTTCACGACCGATTGGATTACTCAATGGAATAATATTCTTTATATAACCCATTACCGTTGTTGGAATTGTACCCATTGAAACAGCAAAAGTAACAAGTGCTACAAAAATGAGTAAAGCAACAGCTAGTAACATATTGATATTACTAATGACTTTAACGCCGCCTTCAAGGCCGCGTACTACCGAGATAACAGCTAACAACGTCACTACTACAATAATAGTGATTTGTAGGGTTAAGCCGGCTTCAATGCCAAACACATGATGGAACCCAGCTGCAGCTTGTTGAGCACCTAAACCTAATGAGGTTGCTAGACCAAATAATGTGGCTAATACGGCGAAAATATCAATGATATGTCCAGGCCAGCCCCATGTGCGGTCACCCAATATAGGGTAAAAAGCCGAACGAATAGAAAGTGGTAAACCTTTGTTATAAGCAAAGAAAGCCATAGACAGCGCTACCACGCCATAAATTGACCAAGGATGTAATCCCCAATGGAACATTGTGGCACCAAGTGCAAGTTCTGCAGCTTCAGGTGTATTAGCAACCACATTCAATGGTGTTTCATACCAACCGGTGTAATATGCTAAAGGTTCTGCAACGCCCCAAAACATCAAACCAATACCCATGCCTGCAGCAAAAAGCATTGCTATCCATGAAAGTCTTGAATAATCAGCTTTTGCATCATCTCCGCCTAAGCGAATTTTACCAAAAGGAGAAACGATTAATGCTAAGCAAAAAATCACAAAAATATTAGCAGACCACATAAAGAGACTGTCAAATGTGCCGATAATTTGCCATTTTAAGCCATCTAAAAACTCTTTTGATGTTGCCGGATCGATAATTAAGATTGCAATTAAAAAAGCAGCGATTAACCCTGCGCTTATCCCAAAAACGGCGTTATGAATATCAAAACCCCATTTTTGGATGTTATCCTGTCCAACAGTATAATCGGTATTATCTATACTGTATTTGTCCTTATTTATCTTCATAAACCCTCGGTTAGAGCCGCCTTGCCCTATTGATTTGATACTCGATTGCATCTTAGATAAGGATTTTAACAAAATCGGAAGGTGATTTCAGTCTTATTTCATTATCAGGTTAATTTTAAAATATAAAACATATAAATAATCATATATTTAAATAACACAAGCTGCATTTTCACTTAACCGAACATGCACCGTTCATCGAAATATCCGCAATATCTTTGCTCTTCCTCAGAAAATAGCTACTTGCAGTAAAACATTAATGCCGTTTAGGTGTAGTGTTTGTTTGATGTTTGCATAAGCAATTACCGCTCATTCATCAATCACTCTGATCCACCAAACAGCACATCGTGGACATTGTGAGTTTATACAGCTTCGCCTAGAGGAAATTTCTGAGTCAATCTTGCTACCACTTTCACTACAATTTAGGCCTAAATTTAGACATCCTCAATTATGTAGCCAAGCTACCTTTAACTCTTAATGAGTTAATAATAATGTTCTTATGGGTAATGAAAAAACGGTATGGTTCAGGGCTATTTCTCAAAGGTATTAATTTGACCTTATTTGAATTTTTATTTTTAAGCGGGGAATGTTCAATGTTATTGGCGCACAGCAACTAAATATAATTTTGGCTGCTGTTCATTAGATCTTTAGTCAATGAATTAACAACATAATTCCAATGTGTAGATTTTTATTAGTTGCATGCACATAAAATAATAATCATGCGCCGGATAGCGCTAATTATTTATTACTCTTCTGCCTTGTAACCAATTCTAAACCCACCCCAATGCTTTCCATTAACGTAAATAGGTGCAGACAGATCATGCATCACTTCACCGGTATCACGCTTATAAGTTTGCAGTAAAAAAGTTTCGGTGTTGCTGCCGCATCGCTTGCCTGTTGGGTCATCAAAAATACGCTTGGTGCGATTACCAGCAAGGTCTTGTTCCCGATTTCCGGTTAAAGGCTTAGAAAATTTGAGATTATGGGTAGGGAAATAGCCTCTTACATCCACAGCTCCTGCATAAATAATATCTGCGTTATTTTTTAAAATGACCTCTTGAATGTTAGGTAAATTTGAGTCTGTAAAACGGTCAAAACCGGTGGTGAATTTTTGCGGGTCGGTTTTAGGGATTGGTTGGTAATTTGAGTCAAATAACTGTGCTTGTGTAAGTGAACCTTTTTCCAAAGCGTGTTCAAAAATGGTTCCGACATCAGCCGCTGCATTAAGCGCGACATTAGCAATAATTGCGTGTTTATCCGATAAATCGAAACTCTGCAGATGACGAAAAATCTGTTCGGCAAAGCCACTAAGTTCAAGAACGCGATCTGAAGCTTCTATTAAGTCGGTATCAACTTTGAGTATAGAGGCCCCTATTCCTTCAATATTTGCACCAATACCATTGGTATTATCAACGGTTAACCCTACCGTTTGATCCATTTGCAGCATTTCGCTTGCTGCACCGGCCATACTTTCTTGGCTCGCTTGTGTGAGGATATAGATCTCATTCATGCGTTGAGAGAGCTTCCCCCCCATCTCACTCACTCGTTGCATTGCTTGTACTGATTGAATGCTATTCTCGCCAATTTCTGACAACAATGATTCGATACCTTGCGTTGCTTCAGCCGTTTTATGTGCCAGATTGCGAACTTCATCGGCTACCACGGCAAATCCTCTGCCTTGCTCACCGGCTCTGGCGGCTTCAATTGCAGCATTGAGGGCCAACATATTGGTTTGATCAGATAGTTGATTAATAGTGTCGGTGATACTGCTTATAGCATTGGCTTTATTTTTAAGTTCGATTAATAACACTGCCGTTGATTCAATCTCAGTAGACAGGATGCGTTGCTGTTCATCGACTTGTTTTATTTCTTTGGCGTAGCTGGAAGCTTGGGTATTTGCTTCTTCAACCAGTAAGCGTACTTGGGCGGATTGGCCTAGAAGTTGTTGAGCACCTTGCTCTAAATTACCTGCTCGTTCTGATATTTCTTGAACATGCTTAACTTGTAAACCCATTGCATGTGCTAGTTTTTCGATAAAAAATGACACTTCAGCCCCACCAATGGCAATCCGAGTGGCAGCTTTGCTAATACCACTAGCAACATGCTCATCTTGTTGAGATGACTCAAGGATTTCTGGGCTAGTTTCTTTTTTGTGGGTAAGCAGTAACGTGGCCACAGATGTGAGTGCGATCAACAATGCATACAGCCAAGGAGATAGAGTGAAATAACTCAGTAGCACAGTGATAGCAAATACCACTAAACCATTAATAAAAATTGTTCTATTTAGCATGAATACTCCAATCCTTTTTTATTCAGGTTAGCATTGTCTATGTCATTGTAGGCTATCGACTTTGGTCTATGGCTAAACGGTCATCTCAATCTAAGGCTTAAACCGTATTTATGACGCAATAGAGCCACAGCAAGAACTTGATATTGCATTTATTTGTGTACAAACCACGACATTAAGCATCAAGTGATCAATTCGAGCATTTTAGTGTAGTTTACAGATGCAACGATTCGACCAAAAATGCTGCTCTAATAGCAAAAGAAGTGCTAATGAACCGTTGTTTGTTATTAATCGAACACATGAATAACTTCACGGTTGACCGCAAAGAAATCCCTGGGAGTCATTCAGACAAAACCTCTTCACATTTGAGTTAAATAAAGTATTGTTGCTACATCAATCGATGTAAAAGTGTAGTTGATGGATTTTAAACCTTAGATTTAAACCTTAGATTTAAACCTTAGATTGTAAACGTCAGATTTTTTAACGTTAAACGTTAAACGTTAGGCGTTAACCGTTAAGCTGCATTGTGTATTTGTAACTTCTTGTCACTTTTAACGCTAAACGGTCTGATTATTCAGGTTGTGTGGGAAGGAATGATTATGTTTTATACTAATAAATAGAACTGTTTTTAATGTCGAGCAAAACAGCAAAGGTAATATGAGTGATTACTATCGAAGTATATTGTTAATGCTTCACGCACTGTAAGTGCTGCATCAACATTTATGCACCCTCATGTGTATTATTGTTATAGGCAAAATTTCTACTTCCAGCGCCCGCTTGACCAAATTGAGAATAATAACCAAATTCCACCGACGGCAGCACTCAGAAATCCAAGTATGCCGAATAACGGCAAACCAAATAATGTTGGCCCACCATCAACAGTCATCACGATAGAAGATCCAATAATCATAGCCGCTACCACATTACCAATTGCCACTCGACTCGCTGCCCGGTCAAGTTGATTGCCAAAGGCTTTTAATCTCGTTACATCAACATGTAACTGAAATCTACCGCTGCGCGCTGAGCGTAAAAGTTGTTGTAAGTCTTGCGGTAATCCACTTAACAATTCACCGGTATCGACAATGGCTTGCCAACCTCTTTTGGCCAATGCGTCTGGTGCATATCGTTGTAACATTAGCTGGTGTAATAATGGTTTCGCTTCAGACACCATATTAAAGTCAGGATCTAACTGCAGGGCCACACCTTCAAGCGCAATCAATGCTTTGATCAATATAATAATATCAGGGGGTAAGCTAAGACCATATTCTCTAAGCAGTGATATCAGTTCAGTCAACATCATGCTCAAATGGAAATTTTTTAACGAAACGCCATGATACTTATCAACAAACTCTTCAACTTCAAAAGTAAGATTTTCACAATTGAGCGGAGGATCGCCAGCCCAAGTCAGTAATACATCAATAACGCGAGGTGCATCCAAATCAACCATGCTATGTAAAAGCGTTACCACTTGATGCCGACGTTCAAAAGACAGTCGTCCAACCATACCAAAATCAATGAATGCGATTCGATTTTCAGGCATATAAAAAATATTACCTTGATGGGGATCTGCATGATAAAAACCATCAATCAAAATCATTTTCAACGCAGCTTGACCGCCATACTTAGCTAACAGTTTTCTATCTAATCCTGCCTCTTCCACGGCTTCTACATTTCGCCCAGCAATACCATCAATAAACTCTTGAACATTGACGCGTTCACTGCACCACGACCAATACACTTTAGGAATAATGATGTTAGGATTACTTTTGAAATTTTTAGCCACCCTTTCAGCATTGCGACATTCAGCCAGTAAATCCAATTCCCGCCTTAGAGAATGGGTAAATTGGCGTACTACCTCACGAGGTCTAAAACGGCGCAATGTCGGTGACTCTGACTCCATCACCTCGGCAATACGGGCAAGTAAACGTAAATCGGCTTCGATAACGGGCATTATGCCTGGCCGGCGAACCTTAATAATCACTTCAGCGCCATCATGTAGACGAGCTCGATGAACTTGGGCAATCGATGCGGCAGCAAAAGGAGTTGGATTAAATTCGGCAAAAGCCTGTTGCGGACTACATCCTAAGTCTTCATGTAATTGTTTACAGATCAATTCAAATGATACCGGCGGTGCATGATTTTGTAATTTTGCAAACTCTACAGTCCACTCTGGTGGAAATAGATCTGAACGCGTAGCAAGGATCTGTCCTAGTTTGATAAAGGTTGGCCCCATTTCAGCTAATGCATGACAAAACCTGACCGGAGATTCTAACTGAGTGATTTCGGCAGCATGCTTCCAATGCAGAGCCTTACCGGCGACATTGAATACATTCGCGAGTCCAAGTCTTCGCAGTACATCGCCAAAGCCATAACGGATTAAGACCGAAGCAAGTTCATTCAGTCGGCCGATATCTCGAGCTGTACCTAACGTCTCCCAAAGCATGCTTCACCTGTCTATTTACTTTTATTTTGGAAAGAATTAGATGCTGATTTCTCATCCATTTTTTGTGCAAATGCATCAAGAAAACCTGCTGCCGCATAAGCAAGGTTACTTGTTATTTTTGCTGCAGAATCTACTCCAGCAGTCACAGTATCGCTTAACCGTTCACTGAATTGTTGGTTTAACAATGTTGAAATTTCAGTTACTTTCTGGCCGACTGCGGTGCCGCTTACTCGACCATGACGAGCCAAATCATTTAAGGTACCGGATACAGCCTCATTAGCCTCTTTGGCTACGTCTTTCAACGTATCTAAAAACATAACTTCAAGCTCACTAAGGTCATTAAGGGTGCGCTGTAAATCCTGTTTACTAAAGGTGTTAGCATGAGAACTTGCTTCTTCAACGGCTAATTTGGATGCTTCTGCCGCAGAACACAAAGCATCATCAAGACCCGCAACAGCCTTCACTAACTTGTCTTGGCTATTGCGACCATGAGCACCTAAACCCGCGCCTTTAACCACGCGGCCTGCAATCTGAGTGATCTCATTGAGATCCAGTTTGCCTTCACTCAATGCTTTAAGAGTAATGCAACGAACGGTTTCCCGAATATCCTTATCTGCCTCAACCGCCTCTTTAATGGATCCTTCGAGATTGTCACAATGATGACTTGTATCACTTTTAACTGTACTCATATTGATCCACCTATAAAACGTCAGGTTGCTAGAATAATCCATTACTATCAGAGTGTTAATAATGCTATTTAACATTTTTTGCTAACCAGCTTTGGCTAAGAAAAGCTGAACGATTCTGATACATAACAGCAAATAAAAATAACACTTACCTAATAAATCTAAGTCAAATGTACTAATGAAACCTTGATGCATCTCAAAAATGTAGCGAATAGCGGACAATATTCACACAACGCTGGAAACTCACTTTTTCTACTGTTCAAATTTGAGTGAATGTTAAACTACATGTGTATATCGAAAGTGCTTCAATTGTATATAAGTCTGGAGTCAGCTTACAACTTGGTAGGCTTAGCTTTATATTCTCCTCTTTATTAAATCAGTAGCTAAAATGTATGCGCTTCAAAACCTAAACTTTGACATACTTTTGGCGGGATGGAAGGATAGCTTGCTTGTGATATAGAGAAACCTAGGGCTTAACGCCCTAGCTTTTGCTCAAACACAAAGGTCTGTAATGGTCAGATAAAGCTTAGTCATTAAATCTTGAGGAGGGATAGTTTGCTTGTATTAAAGAGAGGCCGAAGACTCAACTCCCTACCTTTTGCTCAAACACAAAGGTCTGTAATTGTCTGATAAAGCTTGGTCATTA
>TARA_R110000796_G_scaffold159025_1_pt1 | contig 13699 bp, 4 predicted proteins | sample TARA_R110000796 | Tara Oceans TARA_R110000796 (sample SAMEA4397815) | marine metagenome | biome: Polar Biome; feature: [SRF] surface water layer (ENVO:00010504); material: water (ENVO:00002006), including particulate matter (ENVO:01000060) such as... | depth 5 m | reverse complement strand
TATAGGTCAATTCGATTCAACTGTAAAAACAATATTTAATACAAATCCTTCTTTAATTAAAAGTTTTCAAACAATAAATTATGAAGGTGGAAGTAATTGGCAGATGACAAGTTTAGTAACTAACAGTGGAAGTAATGCTCCAAACACCAATCAATATACCGATTCAGATACTGCAAATCCAATAAATGTTTTTGAAATGCCAACAACATTAGCCGCACTAGAAAACAGCTTATTTAAAAATAAGTTTAAACAAAAAGAGGATAAATATTTTGCTAACCTTGTAAACACTTCTGGGTTTACACAAGGTGAAGTTGTTTACGGCAAATCTATATCAGGCGTAAAAGGATTTTTTGCTACTGTAGACATGAAAGCAACTAACACAGCAACTTCAGGTACAAATGAATTATTTTCTGTATCTTTAGATTATAACGAATCATCATATTAAATGATAAGAAATATAGATCTTGACTTAGATCTTTCCACTATTAGTGATTGGTGGAAAAGCTATAACAAGATAGAATTAAATAAACGTTTACTACCAAACAATGGTAAAGATGGTTTAGTTGCTGTTGTTGACAATAAAATAGTTGCGGCTGTCTTCATGTTTAAAACTAATTCACCGGTTTGGTATTGCGACTTTTTAGTTGCTGATCCAAATTATAAGAAAGAAAATAGAAAAGATATAATAATAAATTTAATTGACTCTGCTGTACAAAGATGTTTTGACAATGGTGCAGAGGCTGCGTGGTGTACAACACCTTATGATTCAGTATTAGAAAAACTTCAAAAATTAGATTATATTATTGGAAAAGAAAAACATAACATAATATATAAAATAAAATAATGGGTGGAATGGCACTAGGAGCAGGAGCTTCATTAATCGGCGGAGCAATTACCGCAGGCAAAGCAAGAAAAGCAGCAAAAAATGCTGAAGACGCGGCTAATGTGGCTAGAGGCGAAATGGCAGCTATTAAAAATTCTAGAGTTCCTATAATCAACCCGTATTCTGGTTCATCTAATTTATCCGCTTTGGCTAAAGATTTAAGTAATATGCTTACAAATCCTTATGCAAGTTTAGGTGTAGCAACTCAAGCAGCTGAAATCCAAATAGAACAATCAAACATGGCATTGTCAAATGCTTTAGATACTTTAGCTACTACAGGCGCAAGTGCTGGTGGTGCAACTGCTTTAGCTCAAGCTGCATTAGCTAGTAAAAAAGGTGTGAGTGCTAGTATAGAGCAACAAGAGGTGGCTAATGAAAAACTTCGAGCGCAAGGCGAATCTCAATTAGAACAAGCAAAAATGTCTGAAGCCCAAAGGTTACAAAAAATTCAAATATCTGAAGGACAAAGAATGCAAGGACAAGATGCTGCAGGTAAGCAATTTGTTATGCAAATGAAAGAACAAAGAAGTAGTGCTGATTTAGATTATGCAGCTGGTAGAGAATCACAAGCAATGGCTAATTTAGCTTCCGCTAATCAAGCGGGTGCTGCAGCGTGGGGAAGTGCTATTAGTGGTGCAGTGGGTGCAGCAAGCACAATAGGCGCTGCAAACATTGATCAAGGTAGAAATTTCTTTGGAAATAAAACTTTCGATAGTGTCAATAATAAATGGCAAGATATAAAATAATAAATCATGGGATATAGAAATCAACCAGTAATAAAAGATCTTTATGGTATAGAGGCATTAGCTAAATCAAGCTCACAATTAAGTCAAACAATTGTGCAGTCAGCTCAAATGTTTGCAAATGTTCAAAAAGAACAAAGAGTAAAAGCGGAAAAATTAGAAGCTAGTTTTACTACTACCTTTAACCAACTAACCACAGCATCACAAAAAAGACAAGATGTCTATGCGCAAAACATGGTTTCAAAAGGTGCTTCCTTGGAAATGGTAGAAGCTTATAGAAAAAACGCAAGAACTGTTTTTAATGGTGATGGTACATGGAACGATGGAGATGATATAACTGACACTAATGTTGGCGTGATAAGAGCGCAAGCAATGATAAACACTAAAAGATTTAAGACTCCAGCAGAGAGAGAAAAATTGCAAGAGATTGTAAACAGTGGACCCACCGTGTTAGATTGGAGTTTAAAAGTGGCAGGGGATTTTGGTTCTGAAACAGAAGAAATTGATGCATGGCTGGAAAACGGAGCCGATACAAAAAACATGAGTTTAATGGGTTTTAGTGATGGTGATCAAATGACTACTCTTTACACTGCAACTGCTATGACTAATAGAAAAATACCAGGAGTAACATCAAGTATGGTATTAGATCCAGATACAAAAGGTCAAGTTTGGACACATACTATAGCTGTTGATGACGTAAAAGTTAAAGATTTAGATTTAATTGAAAGTAATTTAGAAGCTATTACAGTTAAAAAAGAAGGTGGCAAATATGTAATGACTCAAAAATTTGACGCTAATTCTAAAGGAAATATTTTAAGGACAATTCCACTCGCAACAGATTGGCTAGCACAAGGTAAGGATGTTGTTATTGTAGATAATAAAATTATACAAGACTATGTGTTAGATTTAGGAACTACAGTGAAAAGCGTTGGTAATGGATTTGTGCAACCTACATCAATAAGCTATGTGTCTGACACGGGTTTAACTGCTGACATGATGGTAAAAATAAATCAAGCCGCTGGTAGAGTTGTTGGTGGACCAGGTGGCGAAGGAGGTATGGATAGACAAGGCCAATTTAGTTTCATGAGAAGTAGGCATGGTGTTGATATAAAAGAAGCATACCCTAAATGGTTTACCGACATGACTTATGAAAAAAAGCTTGGTATAGTAAAAGGTTTTGAGCGTGACTCAATGATGGCTACTTATGCTAATGGTTATACAAGACAAAAATTAGATAAAACTCAAATACAAACTATATTAAATAAAAAAGCTGAAGGTGATGCAACTCTTCAGGCTATTCCTGAGCAAAACATTGTTGATCCAACTGACGCTAATAAAACAATAGAAAATCCCTTGTTTACAGAGTGGAAGAACGGAGAACATTATGTTAAAATTACAAAAGAAGCAACAAGAAATTCAGTAAGAGATGGTGTTGATAAAGATTTATCAACCTGGAACAAAAAATCTAAACAATGGTTTAATGATCCAAACTTTGGAAAAAATAATACTAGATATTACACACCAGGAAAACCTGCTGTTGGAGTTAAAGGTGATGTGGGTTACATCGCTGCTGTTTCGCCTGTAAATGAAGGATTTGCTAATATTATTTATGGAAGACCAGACAGAGAAGGTGTTGGTTCTAGAAGTATAATACAAACTGGTGAAGACACTTGGCAAGCAATGAGTATAATAAACTATGGAAACAACAACTTTGGTTATAAACCGATTGGTGAATCTGTAAAGAAAACAGATTTATCTCTTAAACAATGGTTAGGAATTAATTAAATAAAATAATAACATGCCGTATATAAATCCGAGTGATCCTAATAATTTTTTGTCAGATGATGAAATTGAATTGTTAGCTAATCAACAAAAACCTCCGATCAGTATTCAACAATACAAAGACAATAATAATTTAAAATTTGTTGAAAAACCTGATAGTCCATTAAGCTCTTCTAATTCTCAAGTAGATTTAGAAAATCAGTTTGAACAACAAAAAGATTTTATTGATAGACAAATGGAAACTGGAGAACTTTTTCCAAAAGACGTTGTGCCTCAGGGTGCAAGTGCAGCGTCAACGAGTGCGGATGTGCCCCAAGTTCTTTCAGATACGGATTTACTATCGGGAGATGTTTCTTCGGAATCATTATTAAAAGATAAAATTGATCCTGCAGAAGAAGAGTTCAAAGCAGCTCAAGTGGAATATGATAGAGCTAAAGCTGAGATTGTTAAAGCCCAAGAAAAATATAGTTGGAATGATATAAATCCTCAAACAAAAAAAGAATATAAAGCAGCTGAAGAGGCTCTTAAAAATGCTAATCGAGGTTTAAAGTATTCAGAGATAAATCTTAACGTTGAAGAAACATGGGCAATTGGTACTAAAGAGCCAAGCGCTATAGCTAAAGAATTTAATAGTGTAGAAGATGGTTTTGGGGAAATAGGTAATTTTAGTGTGTTACAAGAACAAGGTAAAGCTCCTGTTATTGAAGGAACTCTATATGATGGTAGCATAATTCAAATACCTTTAAACATTGATAGTTTTTGGACTAGTAGTGATAAAAAAAGATCTGAGTTTGATGAAAACATGAACAAACTAAGAGATCTTTCTATAGGTTATAAAAAATCTGAGGCTTACACTAGTCTTGTAGATGTTGTACAACCTGGTCAAGTTTCTGATCCAGTTCAGTCTTTTGAAGAAAAAGATTTAGATCTTAATACTCTTAATAGTATATACGCTCCAATAGGTATACAAGTTGTACCTATTTATGAAACTAGAGAAACTGACACGTTTGGTGGAGTTAAAGAAAAAGAAGTACTTACTGGTTATGAATTGTTAAAAGATGGAGCACCTGTTGTTGCTGGAGAGTTTGGAGCTATGGGTAATTTATTTCAACCCGTTGGAGTACAAAAATTAGGAGGTAATTTTGAAGACAATGTCATCCAGGATTGGATTAGAGAAAATGTAACACCTGGAGAAGTTCAACAAGTAACAATGAATTTAGGAGGTGAATATAGCAAATGGGTTCGACTTAATCAACTCAAAAAAGTTGAGGTTGAGAAAAATATAGCTTCTAAAACTGTAGATAGAAAATATGTACAAGACAATGTATTAGGGCGTCAGATAGTTGCTGACTTAACTAGTAAAGGTAATTTTACGCCTGAAGAACTAACAACAATAAAAGAGTTTTTTGAAGATAGAGTTAGTCAGTCTGAAACTGGAACAACAACTGGTAAAGGAAGAGACGCACACAGGTCTTACCCTGAGGGTAAAGAAATGTTAAAAAGATATTTAAGCTTAGGTGAATTAAAAATAGACACTGGAGTAGGGTTTGACAGCATGGCTGTTTACGAAGGTTTACCAGAAGATCTTAAAGAAAAAATGTTAAATTCATTTGGTGGGAAAAAAGGGTTAGAAGAGTTTATAAGAAGAGGAGGTATTAAAGTTAAAACAGAAATAGAAGATGCTAGGTTTAAAACAATATTAGAGAAAACAATAAAACAAGATGGTGGCAATGTTCAAGAAACATTAAGATTAGGCGAAGCACTAAAAACCACTCCAACAGCTTTATTAAACAAAGCTTTATTTTATAAACAAGAATCTATAGAAATAGCTTCAAAAGCTTTAGGTGAGATTCCTGAAATGACTTTACGTGTAATAGGTGATGTTATTGATGATATACCTGGTGCTACTATAAAACATGAAAGTGTAAAAGGTCAAGGTGAATACTATCAATTAAACGCTGCGGAAAAATTAAGTGACGAAGATCAAGCTAGATTTAATAAAGCTCAAGTTTTACTTAACAAAGTGCAAAACACTATACAGATTTTAAATGATGATAGAAAAGAAACTATACAAAATTTTATTAGTGAAGTTGTAGATTTAAAAAGAATACATCAAGAACAAGGTGAAGAATATAAAGAACTTTTTAATAATGAAGTTCAAGATTTAATGATCACTGAAAAAGAAGATACTGGTGTTAACTATACAAAAGAAGAGGCTGAAGAGCTTATATCATCTTCACATAAAAAAGAATTAAACCTTTTTGATGCTCTTTATAAAGAGTATGATACTGGAGCACTTATGGCTAAAGATTTTAGTGATGCCAGTTATGGTATTGTTTTAGCTCTACCAACATTATTTAATGCAGATTTTGCTTTAGACGAACAAGCTAGATTAAATTCTAAGAACAGTATGTATATGGATATGTTATCAGTAGATAACATGGAAGGAAACTTTGGTTTATTTGCTTTAAGAACGTTATCTCAGCAAATGCCTAACATTATGTTAGCTATAGGAACAGGTGCAGGATTAAATATGATTAAAGGTTTAAGCCAAGGTATGGCTAAAAGCATATTAGCCTACGGAGCTTTTGGTTTACCAGCTGGTACAGAAATGTATAGAAATCTTCAGATACAAAAAACCTTAGTAAACACAGCTTATGACCAAAGAAAATGGCTAACTAAAGCTTATAATGAAGGACAAATAGATAGATTTGCTTTTGCTAATGGAATGAGTGATGCCACTCAAGCTATTGCAATGGGTGATCTTAGTAACTCTCAGATAATTGGTGCATCTGTAATGACGGGTATGGTTGAAGGAACTGTAACTAGATTCATAGGTAGTGCAACCAATACAATGAAAATACTTAAAGATGTTAAAGGTATCAGCCCTATAAGCCAAGTTGCTTTAGCGGGTAAAAATACTGCACTAGGTAAATACGGACTGTTTGGTGTAGAATACTTAAAAAGAACTGGTGGTGAATTAATAGAGGAAAGTACTATATTATTAGGTAATCAATTTTTAAGTGAGTACGCTATATTAGATAGAGATTTTAACATGGATCAACTAGACGATACGTTGATGTCTACACTTCTTACTGCTGGGTTTTCTAATGGACCAAGTTTAGCTTATTCAGCTGTTGTCAATGTTTCTTTATCTGAGAAAATGAAGAAAACTGCCAGCGAGCAATACAATAAAATAAAGTTTTTAAAGCAAGCGTTAACACAAACCGATGGCAAGGGAGATCTTATTTTAAGCGAAAGTCAATTAAAAACTATCACTGCAGACATAAGTGAAAGATTAATAAGTTTATCTGAATCATCTGGTCAAGCTGGTGTTGATGCTATGGCTTTAGGATCTACCAAGATAAAACAATTACTACACTATAAGCAGATTAGAGATGACATGATGCTTAGGGCTGGAGTAAATTTTAATACAAAAAATCCTAATCAAGTTATAGGGCAATATAAAAGAAGAAAACTAACTAAAGATCAAGCAGAGGCTTTTGATTCAGAATTAAATGGCGTAAACAGCGCTATGAAAGATATAAGAGAAAGCGACAAAGATTATGCAAACGTTAAAACATTGCTAAATGGTAATGAAGGTGAATTTGGTTTACATGATGTAGCTGTAAAAGAATTAGACGTTAATCCAAGTTCAGAATGGAAAAGAGCAAAAACTCCTCAACAAAAATTAGCTGCTGTTATTAGTTATTTAAACAATCAAACCGCAGACGACAACACTAAACTAGCTAAAGAAGATTCGCAATTACAATTAGAATGGGCTATTGAAGTTCAAAGAGCTTTAGATAATGGTCAAGAAAAACCATCTCAAGAATTTGAAGATAAATGGTTTAGACAAAAAGGTAAAATTGAAAATATGCGAGCTGGAATGGTTATAACTTCAGTTACGCAAAGCATGAAAGCAACTGACTTAGTTAAAAATACTAAAGACATACAATATATAGAATCTAGCGGAAATTTAAAAGAAGATCTAGAAAAATTAAAAATACTAGGTGTTAAAAAAGGAGGAATAAGTGTTAAAAATTACGACAGAATGTTAAAGGCTCTTAATGAAGGGGCAACTGGTTTTGTGGTTGATAATAAATATGTTGTAAACAATGTTGGAGATGCTAAAGCAATGTTAGAAACTGGAGACTTTAGAAAAGGAGTTGTTGTTCTTCATGAATTAGGTCATATACAAGATGATAAGTTTTTTGGTAATGTAGGTAGTAAACTGTCCACTGAAGGTAGAGCTTATGTTAATAATCTATATTCCGCTTTAAATAACAGTGAAAATATAAGTTTAAAAAATCTAAGTACAGACGCACAAAACATAGTTAACGAACTTTACCCAAGTTTAGTTAAAAATAAAAAAGGTGAAATAATACCTTTTGAAGATAGATCAGACACATATAAGGATGAGTACTCTAAAGAGGTTCAAACGTTATTGTTTATAACTGAAAGTGAGTTGCAGTTAGAAAAAGAAAAACAAAGCTTTGGAACTATAGACAATATAATAGATAAAGTTTTTGGAGGTAGTCGATATAATATCAACACACCTGAAAAAGCTTTAGCATATGCTATTGGTAATAATGCTGCCGCTAGAAGAGGTGAAACTAGTGAGTTTACTCAAAGAGGTATTGATAGACGAAAGCCTTTAGAAAATAAAAAAAGTATTAAAAAATCAAAAAATGTTTCTATTGTTAATGAAATAAACAATAAAAATAAAGATGTAAAAAACTTTATACCTATTACACAAAAGCAAGTTCAAACAACGGTTGATAAAGTAGCTAACAGAACCTGGAGTAGGTTTGGTAGACCAATACCTGCAAATATAAGAGAAAAGTTTATTGGCAGCAAAGGTGATGAAAGTGGTAGAAAAAAATGGGTTAATGATGCTAAGCAAATACTAAATACAATAGCGTTAAAATTTGACGCAAGTCAAGCTACTTTTGGTAGCTACATGGCAAACACAGGAATGCAAAGAGCAAACGCTTGGGCTAAAAATGAATTTGGTATTCCAAGTGCAGAGCAAGGCTCTAGAGTCAATGTAGAGACTTCTAAGGAAGCTCAAGCAAAAACAGATGATAGTTCAGATCTTACAGAAAGAGCTGCAAAAGAAGCCAAAGAAATATTACCAACTTTAAAAGAGATTATCAAGTCTCCTAGTAAAACTAATATAATTGATAGCATTAAGAGAGGTGTTGAAAGAGAAGTTAAACAGAAAATGCCACGTTATGGTGTTAAAGAAACTGTTAAATCAAGCTCTATATTAGTTAAAACATTTAATAAAGATTTACCTATGGTTAAGGTTGATGGTAAAAACCTTTATGCTAAAGTTATAGATGATATAGGAGGTAGAAACAAAACCGTTGATAAGTTTGATACATTTTTATCGGACAACTATAGATCACTACTAGAACCAGGTGGTTTAACTACTACATACTTATCAAAGGCGTTTCCACAAGCTATTGAAAAATATATTGTTGGTGAAGGTTGGGTTAAATATCCTGGATGGAAAGGTAAAAAGAAAGGTAAAGCTAAAGGAGATGTGGATATATGGAGCTCTACAGAAAGTGGTCCATTTCAAGGATCAACCTCGGGTTTACAAAAAATAAGAAGAATACCTAATATTAAAAACGTTATTCCATTAGCTCAATTTAAAGGAAAATATGTTGATGGTATAAACAATAAAGTTAAAGTAGCCCCAACAGAAGCTTTAGCAAAACAACTAACTCAAGAAATTGGATTAGATATATTTAATGAAGAAATTCAAAAAGATCAAAGTCTTGTTAAAGATTCTTTTTTAGAAAGACAAGAGCTATTAGGTACGTTGATTGGAATAGGAAATTTTGAAGCTCAAATAGATAAAGAAATAGAAAGACCAGGTATTAAAAATAGTTTAGCCACATTGTCTCCAGCTAAACTTGGAGAATGGGTTGTAGGAAGAAGTAATTTTTATCAAACTCTTATAGAAACTGGAGTTGATTTAGATGCTAAAAATATTGAAAGACTACACCGCGCAGCTTATGGTGACAATTTTACAGCTGAACAACACAAAGGAATTGCTTTACAATTTGGTAGACTTTTAAAGCCAGTTGCAAAAGCTGATAAAAAAGTATTTAAAACCGATTCTGAGTTTATAAGTTATTTAGAAAATGTAGCTACTGCAAACGATACTAATGAAAGTATAGTTCAATTTACAAAATCAGGACTTACCGTGGCGTCAATGGTTGACGATCCAGGTTACATGATGATAGGTAGAGATATTGTAAAAAATAATATAGCACCTAACTTGATTAAAGACTATGGTAAAGACAAAGCTTTAGACATGCTTGTAGCTTTTTCAGCTACTTTTGGTCAAGGTCAAGAAAAAGCGGGTGGATTTAGACCTGATAACGGTAAATTAATAAGAATAAAAAAAGATGAAACAAGTAGGGTTGGATTATTTGGCAAGGTAAATATAGATTATTTAGAAAATGTTATACAGCCAAACTTTCCAAACGTAGTAAGTATTAAAGGTAAAAAAATAACATTTAAAGACGGAACCACTCGTAATATAACTATTAATTCCAGTGCGACTGTTCAACAAAAACATTTAAAAGGGCTTACCAAAGTTCAAATAGATAAAGGAAAAGTTGATGCTAAAATAGCTAGAGAGTTTGTAGAAACTATAGTGGATTCTGTAAAAGAACTTAATCCTGAATTCCAAGCTCTTATTTTAGCAACAATAAATGCAAGTTCTGATAGTGCTCTTAGATTAGCAGCGCCAGTATGGGGTAAATCAGCTGTTATGGATTATAAAGATTTAAAAAGTCCAAAGCTTGCTACAGCTAAAGATGTAGAAAAAGGAGATGCTAAAAAAGTTGGTGACAAAATGTATACTCCTAAGAAGAAAAATAAACGTGGAGAGATTACAGGAGGAGTGCTTAGAACAAAAGCTAACTATAGGTACGAGCATGCTTTACCAGCTAGAGTTGTTTTATGGTATCTATATGATTCTAAAATAAACAACAATAAGAAAATAGATTTAGATGCGTTGTTTGATGACTACAGGGTAACCATAATACCTATTACTGAAATGGATGATGTTTTAAGAGACACAGGTTTTAGTTCTATAATGCTAGCTAATTATATACCAGGTGAACAAACTTGGTGGAAAAGATATTTCAATAGGTTTACTAAAGGTAAAATTCCTTATGCATTAGAATCATATGAAACAGGAGATAAAATTGGTCAAGATTTTCAGGACTATTATGAGTCTAAAGGACCTTTTGTTTTTAAAAGTAATTCAGCAACTGTAGTTGCTCAAAATAGAAATACAGACGTTGCGATTAAAAACGCTACTAACAGTATGAAGTATTCTAAAGAGATTAAAAAAATTAGAGTATTTGATTTTGATGACACATTAGCTAAAAGTAATTCCAAAGTATTGTATACAATGCCTGATGGCACTAAAGGAAAAATGTCTGCAACTGAATTTGCTAAAGACGCTGCATTAATGGAAGAGCAAGGTGTTGTTTGGGATTTCACTGAATTTAGTAAAGTTGTAGATGGTAAAAAAGGACCACTTTTTAATGTAGCTAAAAAAATACAAGATACTAGAGGCTCTGAAGATACGTTTGTATTAACAGCAAGACCTCAAGAAGCAGCAAGACCTATTCAAAAGTTCTTAGCTTCTATAGGTTTAAATATACCTATTTCTAATATAACAGGTTTAGAAAACGGAACGCCTAAAGCTAAAGCAGATTGGATGGTTAACAAGTTTGCCGAAGGTTATAATGATTTTTATTTCACTGATGATGCTTTTAAGAATGTTAAAGCAGTTAAAGATGTGTTAAGCACGTTAGATGTGAAATCTAAAGTTCAACAAGCTAGAGTTAAGTTTTCAAAAGATTTAAACGTTAGATTCAATCAGATGATTGAAGAAAATAAAGGTATTTCAGCTGAAAAAAGATATTCTGCTGTTGTTGCTCAAAGATTAGGTAGAAATAAAAAGCGTTGGAACTTTTTTATACCTCCATCAGCAGATGATTTTAGAGGACTAACTATGTACATGTTTTCTGGTTCAGGTAAAAAAGGGGAAGCTGATATGGAATTTTTTAATGAAAGTTTAATATTGCCGTATACAAGAGGTATTTCAGCAATGGAAACAGCTAAACAAGCTATGTCTAATGATTACAGAGGTTTAATAGCTGGTTTTCCAAAAATTAGAAAATTATTAAGAAAAAAAATAAAAGGAACAGAGTTTACACATGATGAAGCCGTAAGAGTTTATTTATGGGATCAAGCAGGTTATACAATTCCTGGAATATCTAAAAGAGATCAAGCTGAATTAAGTAAAATAATAAGAGAAGATTCCAATTTATCTGCTTTTGCTGGTGGCGTTTTAGCTATAACTAAAAAAGAACAATATGCAGAGCCTTCAAACAGTTGGAGTGGTGGAACTATATTATCTGATTTAAGCTCTTTAACTAATAACGTTAACAGGAAAGAATATTTAGATGAATTTAGTAGAAACGTAGATATTATATTTAGTGAAGAAAATTTAAATAAAATTGAAGCCGTATATGGTAGTAGAGTTAAAGAAGCTTTAATTAACACTATTGAAAGAATGAAAACCGGTAGCAACAGAAGTACTGGAACTGACGATAGAATAGTTAATAAATGGAATGATTGGGTTAATAATTCTATAGGAGCTATAATGTTTTTTAACAGAAGATCTGCACTACTACAATTAATCTCTTCGGTAAACTTTATAAACTGGAGTGATAATAATCCCATGATGGCTTCTGTAGCATTTGCTAACCAGCCTCAATTCTGGAAAGATGTTGTTAGATTATTTAATTCTGATAAATTAAAACAACGTAGATCAGGTTTAAAAGGTGATATTAATGAAGCTGAAATTGCTGCCGCTGTTAAAGGTGCTAGAAATAAAACCCAAGCTTTTATAAGTGTTTTACTCAAGTATGGTTTTACATTTACACAAATAGCAGATAGTGTCGCAATATCTACAGGTGGTGCAACAATGTTTAGAAACAGAACTAACACTTATTTAAAAGAAGGTTTTAGTTTAGAAGAAGCTGAGTCAAAAGCTTTTACTGATTTCTCTTTAATATCTGATGAGTCTCAGCAATCAGCAGATCCTATGCTTATATCGTCTCAGCAAGCAGGTACGCTTGGTAGATTTCTACTAGCTTTTCAAAATACACCTATGCAATATACTAGGTTAATGAAAAAGGCTGGTTTGGATTTAATAAACAGAAGAGGAGATCCTAAAACAAATATGTCTAAGATTGTTTATTATGGATTTATTCAAAATCTTATATTCTCTACATTATCAAACGCGTTGTTTGCGTTAGTTCCAGGATTTGAAGAGGATGACGATGAGTTGACGGAAGAAGAACAAATAGAAGCTTACGGAGAAATATTAAGTCGAAAACAAGATAGAATCATTCATGGTATGATTGATACTCTTTTAAGAGGATCTGGTATAGCTGGTGCCGTAATTTCTACTATTAAAAATGGAATAAGAAGGTATCAATTTGAAGAAACTAAGGGCTTTAAAGCTGATCACACTTACACTATCATAGAGCTTGCTAATCTTTCTCCACCTTTAGGTTCTAAGCTTAGAAAAGTATATAGTGGTATAAAAACTAAAACTTTTGAAAGAGATGTAATAGCTGAAAGAGGTTTTGACGTAACTATAGATGGTAAGTTTAGTTTAAGCCCATCTTATCAAGTGGTAGGAGACATTGCATCAGGAGTGGCAAATATCCCTTTAGATAGATTAGTTGCGGAGGTCAACGCGGTTACAGAAGCTTTAGACGCAAGAAATACAATATACCAAAGAATAGCTTTAGCTATGGGTTATAGGACTTGGGATGTTAATGCTAAAAACGAAGAAGGTGATAAAATAAAAGTTGAAGGAAAAGCTAAAAGAAAAGAAGAAGGAAAAATTAAATCTGCAGCAACTAGAAAAAGAAAAAAAGCTGAAAAAGATGCAGAATTTAATGCTTTGTCTGATTGGGAGAAAAGTTTAATACAAGAGGCAAAGTTTATTAAAAAACAAGAAGCAAAGATGAGAGCTTTAGATAAAAAAATGCAAAGTTAAAATTATTTTATGGAAAACATAAGTAAGAATATAACCTATGCCGAAGGTATACATTCTAGCACAGCCAAGCGAGAACGAATAGACAATACACCTAGCCCTTCACAAACAGAGTGCATGAAATTATTAGCTGATAAAATATTTCAACCATTAAGAAAATGGGTTGATGGACCTATAAAA
>TARA_R110000796_G_scaffold52833_4_pt1 | contig 13737 bp, 13 predicted proteins | sample TARA_R110000796 | Tara Oceans TARA_R110000796 (sample SAMEA4397815) | marine metagenome | biome: Polar Biome; feature: [SRF] surface water layer (ENVO:00010504); material: water (ENVO:00002006), including particulate matter (ENVO:01000060) such as... | depth 5 m | reverse complement strand
GAATCGGACGTTAGAGTTTCCTAGCGTTGGGGTGGATAGAGAGCCATCTGTTTCTATGCGAAAACGCTCTGTGTTGTTTGTATCAAACTTCAACGGATGATTAGTTGATGTTCCTACTGTCGTGGATAAGTTCGCAGCTTCTAGAAATAAAGTTGTTGTGTTTGTTGTGTCAGTGATGGTCAGCGTTGGATTTGTGGAGTCACTGATTATCAAATCAGAGTTAAAAGTTGCATCACCAGCTACTGTTAAAGTTGTAGCCATATCTACAGCACCATCAATGTCAACGACATCAAGGTTTGTAGTACCATCTACGTCTATGTCTCCAGAGATGTCAAGCGATGCAAAGACTGAAGTGCCTGTGCTTGTAACTGTGCCAGTAACGTCGATGCCTGTGGCTGTGGTTTGCAGCTTCGGAGTTGCTCCGCCATCATAAAATAATTTAACAGCACCATCTGCGTTGGCATGAATCATTGCTTCTGTCCCAGCAGTGTTCCTTACTCTGAAATCAGTCGCGTCTAGTTGTAAATTTCCTGTTCCGTTGTCTACAATAAAACTGCCGTCTGTTGGGTGGTGATAAATCTGTAGATCAGACCCAGCACCGAAGATGGCTTTAGAAGAATCTGCAAAGGTAATGTCATCGCCTGTGCTAACAGCGAGGTCTGTGCCGCCTGTGGTATTGCCAAGTGCTAAGACTTCAGCCAACGTATCTACAGTATCTACTTGAGCATCGACGTAGGTTTTAATTGCCCCTTGCGTTGCTAACAGCGTAGCACTTGTACCAATGGTGCCATTATCAATCCCTGTGACAGTCGCGCCTGTAGCAAGTGCCAAGCTAGCGGCTGTGGCTGTTCCTGTGGTGGACAGATTCTCGTTACCGAAACTAATGGAACCAGAGCTGTCTGTGACACTGCCCGAACCAATCGTCAGCGTTCCTGCTGTCAGGGTATCGAACCAACCCTTTAGCCATCTAACCGCCGTAGAACCTAGACTATCTGTGCTGTCTGTGTCACTGATAATGTCTGAACCACTGGTGATACCACCCGTTGCTACTTGTCTAGCTGTCGTGGTTAAAACACCTGTGACCAGTGCAGTGGTCGCCATGTTCACGGCGCCATCAATATCAACAATGTCTAGGTTTGCAGTGCCGTCTACATCTATGTTGCCTGAGATGTCTAACGAGGCTGCGATGATCTCACCGCTTGCATTGATTGCACCATTAATATCAATGGTTGTGGCGGCTATCTGAATTTCTGTATCAGCGACAATGTCTAGCTGCCCATCGGCACTAGAGTTGATGTATATTGCGGCATCGCGGAACTGGACTTTATCGGTTGTGGTTGTCGCAATGTCTGTCCCGCCAGTAGCGTTACCAATGGCTAAGATTTCAGCCAGGGTATCCGCTGTGTCTACTTGAGCATCCACATAGGCTTTGATGGATTCTGATGATGAAAGTGTTGTCGCACTAGCCCCCGACATTGTGTCAGAGTCTAGTACCGCCGAACCACTGACCCCCGTATTTAATACCGCCGAGGTAATCGTCTTGTTGGTCAGCGTTTGAGCGTGGGCCTCAAAAACAAACGTGTCTGCTCCTGTGAGCAGCGGTAAAGTGACAGTCCTGTCTGCTGCAAGGTTAGCAACAGCAAACACATACTGGTGATCTGCCGCGCTATCGTTTATTTGTGGGGTGGTTAATACCGGACTCGTTAGAGTCTTATTCGTTAACGTCTGGGTCGCAGTCGTCCCAACAGACTCGTACCAGGTTCCCAAAGACCCGCCATCGTCACTGTTCCACCAAAGCCCATTGGACTCAGTGATTACAACCTGACCGTACCTGATTTCACCAGTAGCCGCTGTATCCCTGACCGCACTGATCACCACCGCCCGATCTGTAGATGGAGCGTTTGAGCTTGAGGCTTGTAGTGAATAGAAGCCTGATTTTTTTAAGCTGGTAGCACTCGTATCACTGGCGTCGGATATAGATGTATTGCCAGCGTTGGACGCATCAGCATCATTTAAAATCGTCTGTAATTGTGTTGTTGTTTGAGTTATCTGGCCCATGTCATCCTCTTAATATTTGTGCGTCAATTGCCGCGTCAAGAAAGTCTACCTTTGTATTACTGCTGGTTTCTACGCGCACAATAATCTCTCGACTTTTCCCGATCGAATTAATGCCGATAGTCTTATTACCATCCACATCCAGTGTATTGATCGGAGAGAAACTGATTAAGTCTTTTGAGACTTTCAGGGCTACGCTTGAGCTTGCAGACGTATCAACATGCACCTTGATCTTATCAATAACCATTTCAGCCCCGCCAACATCCATCAACTCAGAACTAATCAATGGCAGGTCTTTACGCCTAGTCATGTTTGCGCCATCTTGCTGATAGTTTGAAAAGTCTAACCTGTAGATTTTTTTGTTTGCAGAATGAGCCGCCAAAACGAGATCATAATCTTGAACGATTGAGGTGGTCATAAAGTCTTTTTCAAACCACGTTTGGGATGTAACGTGATAGCACCATATTTGACCCTGATCACTAAAGATGAAATCGACAAAGTTTTCTTGATGCAGACTGTATGCAGAGACTCTTGCTGTCGCAAAGTCTGTTGCTCCAAACGAAGCCCACTCCTCGCCTATCGCGGGAACAAATAACGGTTGGTGATTCTCACCTTGGATCATTCCAGGCCGTCGATTGCCGTCAATAAAATAGATAATGCCGTCAATCGAATCTACTGCGTAAGTGCCACAAATGCCCTGCTGTAGAACTGCTTGCCGATTCAAAGGCGGTCTACCTGTGCCGCTGGTAAACCATATCTCTGTCGTTGTCTCACCGAATAAATAAAGAAGCTGGTTAAGACTGAAGACTCTCACAAGATCATCGGGCAAAGCCTCTGCTTGGGCAAAGTCTAACGTGGCAATCGTGGCGCCATCGTTCAAAGCTGAAACAACAAAGTACCCGTCCGGCTGTTGATAAATAAACCGAGAGTCGAGAAAGGCAACGGAACTGGTCGTCAGTAGATCAGCATCAGTCACCACGGCCAAGCCAGCAGCTACCGTATAAACGTATACGTCTGGTGTCCCGCCCGTGGTAATAATGAGCTGAGTTGCATCAGTCGCCATCACGACAGGACTCGGAGTATTGCTAATATCCCCGAGGAAAATGGCATTACCGCTGGAATCAATCGAATACAATGCAGCGCCGGTGACCTGATATAAAAGACCATTCGGCCCGTTAGCAATCAGTCCTCTGTCTGCGCCGCCTGGCGTTAACGACACTTGAACTGGATCTCCATCAGAATCGGTAACGGCAGAAGCGTTAGAGTCTGTCAGCGCCTCACCCGCAGATTGAAAGCTCGCGAATGTAACATGCCCTGGAAATTGCCGATAGCCTCTGATCGTATTCGGAAACAAGTTAAGCGTTTGCTGCCGATTAGCATCCAGGCGAGTGCTTTGATAGCTAGACTCTAGCGGAGCCATGACTCTCATAATGTATTGATGTCTGCTCGCGGGCTTCGATTTGCCCAGCGAAGATCAGAGGTTACAGATAGGTCGAGAGTGATCTCGCTTTCCAATCTGTTTTTTGTGTCGCTTGCGATTTCAAAAACCACTGGCGATGGGTCTATACCAAACTCGGCAGACACCTCCACGGCTAGGTTGTAAGCAAGCCCCCTGACTGCACCGTCAGGGATATCTAACGTATCACCGACCGCGCTTGGAGCGGGAATGTTTAACAAGCCATCCTCGCCGTATTCGTTAATAAGGTTCTGTAACGCGATGAACACATCAGCGTTTTTGTTTGAATCATCAGTGCTAAAAGTAACCCCTGACGTTCTTACACGCAAAAGGCTCGTCGCCTGATCAATAATGTTTTGACTGGTCGCCATAATGCACCATTAAAAAAAGGGACCGAAGCCCCCAGAATTAAAAAGGGGGCCGAAGCCCCCAGGGTTAGTCTAGTTAATACCAATCCGACAAGCCGTTTCAGGTCTGACAGTCTTGTAACCGTACAGAATATCTATTCTGCATGGGAACGTGTCAGCACTGATTGAGTAGTCACGAACGATTCTCATAGAGATCCCGTCCATCACTTCTCTGGCAGCAAAGTCGATACCTTCTGGCAACACAAGGTCAGCCGTCGCAAAGACAAAGCTGTTCTTGCTGTAGGCCAGATCATCAGTCCAATCAGCACCACTTGCTCCACCCAACTTGACAATAGCTGCATTGTCGGCAGGGACTGCGCTGACGTTTTGAGTACCCGTCGTTGCGCTAATGGATGGGCTGATCGACAGCGTGGTCGCAGAGGTGCCTGAGTTTGCAGTGATAACGAAGTTCTGTAGAACTCCAGTATCGGCCTTAGTCTCAGGGTGAACTCTGTTAACGCCAGCAATCGTGACCAAGTCACCAACCAGGAACGTAGTTGTACCGCCATCTACAGTCAGGCTTGTACCTGTCTGAGATGCACCGTTGACCACATAACCAGTAGTAGCTGCTGCTGTACCGCAAGTATGAGTTGGAACAAGCGTGTTTTCATAGTGATCGAAACCAGCTATACGTCCCAACATCCCTTCTTTGTACTGCTTCGCAATAGAGCCAGAGTCTTGGAACAGACCCTTCGTATCGGCGAGCATGTCAACAACGGACTGAGGATCGTGCATATAATTCCTGTCGGCATATGGAGCCAGGCCAAGCGTCAACTGCTTCTGAGCCTCGGTTACATTCGCAAAGGTATTTGCAGATCCTACCCCGTCAACAAAGTTGTACACATCCTTCGTCATTGAAAACGCATCAGATTCGATGTTGGATGCCAACACAGACATTGCCGGTTCAATGTATCGCTCTTTGAAATTGTCGATATCCATTGAAAGTTCTTCGGAGCTAAACGTGAAATCTACACCCTTCTGGGTGGCTACGCTTAACGTGACCGAGCTTTCCGTAACGTCCTGGGACGATAGAGCCGCTCCAGTTCGCACAGTAAACTCGTTTGGCAAACGAATCTTGAGATCGTTGCCGATTTTAGCACCTGATTTTGCATACTGGTCATCGTATTGACGGTCTATTGAACCGACGAAATTGAGTTTCTGATGCAAAATAGCCAGGGCTTCTTTGGTTATGACACTTGGTGTCAGTAGTGAATTAGCCATTTTAGTTACCTATTTATTTTGAGTAACCCCGATACTTTCGATATTCATCTGGTGTCATCTTGTCGGGGTTCTTTGAAACCTTCCCGCGAGGTGACACCGTCTTTGAAGGTGTTGGGGCGTTAGTGGTGTTGGCAGACCTTTTTCGGGAGTTAATCGCTAGTGCGGTACTGATCTTGGTTAAATCTTTCAGAGCATCCATGCTGCCTTTGCGATTGATTGCGTTGGCAATAGATGGATTGTTTGACAGGTAGTAAGCAACGGCTGGGCCATTGTCCATATCAACAATTTCTCCCGCCACAAAGTCAGACTGGTGGAAATTAGGACTTCCCACCTTTTGCTGAAAATCGGGGTAGTCCACAGAAAAGTCGTTGGACCTTTCCACGAATGTTGCCGACGCGATCTGGTGTTTGGTATTGTTGAGCTGGGCTATCTGGGCAGCTTGCTGCTGACTCATTACCTGCTGTACGTTCTGTTGATTTAACTGTGATGTGTATTCGAGAACCGCTTGCTGGTGCCTTCCCTCGTCGTAGTCATACTCCTCTAACCTCGGGTACTGCGTTGGAACATTCTGAGGTTGTTGGTACTGCGATTGAAGATAAGCATTTTGCTGCTGTAGTTCCTGCACTTTGCTATTAGCTTCGTTCTTTTGTCGTGCCAGTTGTGAGATTCTTTCCTGGTAAGAGTTACGCTTTTTCTGCTTCTCCTCTTCCCGCTTTTCGACGGTCTCCTCGTCGGATAGCTCTGCTGCTTCTTGACCACCTTCCGGTGCCTCAATCACTTCAGAGGTTTCGCCCTGTTCAGGCTCTTGAGAATCTACATCGGCATTCTCGATTCCGTTAGGCAATAAATCGCCCTCAGCGTTAGCTGCATCAGTTGTCATGAGTTTCGTCTCCACGAATTTTTACCTTGCTTTGAAGGGCAGCAAGTAGGCCCACGCTTTACGGTGCGTTAAACCGGAAAATTATGTATACTTAGCCCCCTCTTGGGAGGTTGCAAAATGGCAAAAGTTACTAAATTAGGAAATGGTTGCTTCTTCAGAGAAGGTAAGCTGTTTTCTTATCAAGAAGATGAGCTTTACGGCAGAATGAGTCCTAATAAGATTCTGCTGGCTGATCATCGGAAGAATTTGTCGGGCGCATCAGTACAAGTCCAGCAGCAAAAGAAGGTAAAATAACCCCTGACTTTACGGCCTTTTCGAGGCGATCAAGCCAGCCTGGACCTTTGCCAATAATTTCTCTAGCCGCCTCGATATCGGATCTTGTTGCGCCGTACTTACTTTGCAGTTCTTTGTCTCTAGCAATCCTATCAACAGCAGCTTTTGGAATAGCTGGGTTATCGTTCATCGCTTGTCTGGTACCGGCTGGGACGTTCTCAAACGCGGCTAACAGCTTTTTCGTCGCTTGACCGGACCCTGGCGTGACATCTTCAAACATGCTCAAGTAACCGCTATCAATCTTAACTCTATCAATGTTAGAGCCAGGCACCACCGTTTTTATATCTGATAACAGCTCGTTGAGGACGTTTCTTTTTAAAGCCGGTGCGCCTTCATAAAAATTGGTCATCGTGTATCCATCGCCCCGGTCAATTACATCACCCAGGCCATATTTCCCGCCAATCGCTTGCAATTCTTCCATTTGCTCCATGGTCGTGGGACCGTCTCTTGATACAAGCAAGCTATTTGATTTGCCTGTTTGCCCTCCGACCCAAGGCTTATGCCAAGCACCAGCCCCCTGCACATCTATGTAGGCTCTTGTCGCCTCGGCTGCATCTAGTATCGATCTGTCAGCTTCAGGGACGCTTTTTACTTTGCCTGAATCAAACGCAACTAAGGGTCGCGCTACAAAGCCGGGATTAAACTCTCTATCTGCGCCATTTGGCGGGTCATAGATGCCTTGCATCTCTTGTGTCGGCCTAGTGCGAACGGCATATCCTGTGTCTCCAAGGCGTGTCCCAGCATAAATTGCATCCCGACCGCCGGGGGCGTTATCCCATCTGGATCGCGGATCATTGGCAAAAGCTAATTTCTCAGCCGGACTTGCATTTGCCAACCCTTCTAGCTGTTGAGCGCCAACGTATGGCTGAGGCTCATGGGTGGCAAAGGCCGTATGCTTATCAAAAGAGTCGCCAATAGTCTTGTTTGCGTCTTTAAAAGCCAAGCCTCTAGCAACATCTTCCACTGAGCTACTTAATCCATTTTGTTCAATTAATTGTTCAGCCGCTTTGTGGTAGCTTTTTTGTTGCCGCGCATAAAGGTCGTCTCCTTTCTGAGCAACCCAAGGAGCTGCTTGAATTTGCTCTCCCTTCCAGTCACTTCTGCCAGCAAGATTTGATTGATTCGCCCGGTCTACAGCTAAGGCCGTTTCATAATCCATAAATTTGTGCGCTTGTGGGCTTAAACCTTCACGTTGTGCCGCTCCCGATACCTCGGTATAGCCTATGTTTCTTGCATGCCTGAAATCATTAACGCCAGTCGCTGTTGTTTCAGATCCAGATGCAGGGTTGATTCTTCTGGCGTATTCACCAGTTTTAGGTCCGAGCTGAAATTGCGAAGGATCATTTTGCTCTATAGCCCTTACTGACGCTTGCTGCTGGGCTGGACGTGCCGCTTTAACCGGCGCTCCTTGAGCAATTGCGGAATTTGTATCTTTTAACGCAAAAGCTAATTCAGACTGTGGCGCGACACCCGCAGAATATTGTCCTTCTAAAGAGGACATCCATTCATTATCTTTTAAATCGCCTCCGGTCACTTCATCTATTGATGCCCTGTAACGGTCATACCAATCCCCGCCATCTGCACCTCTTTTTATTATTTCATCTAGTGAATTTCTCATAGGGGCAAGATCACTTCTGTTTTTAATGTTTCTGGGACCGCCTATAAATGCGCCCTCTTCTTTCGCGCTTGAGGGGATCAAATGAGGCTCATTACGAGCAATGTTTATTGCTTGTTCAGCGTCAACCCCCCGAATACTAGGAACGTCCATCATGGTTTTTGGAACCTTTCGCACAAACGGCAACGCCATCATCACGCTTGAGCCAATCTCTCGCGCACCTTCTTCGCCAAAGGTTTTTTGGAGGTTAGGCACGATTGTGTTGTTCAGGTAGTTAATCGCCTCATCAACACCAAGCGTGTCCATGACCTTCATCACACCGTTGGTCAGAGACTGTAACCCTGCTTGCCCTTCCATCGTCCTGGGGCTGTACGTCAGCATCTCAGAGACTTCCTCAAACCGCCTCAATCCCTCGCTGGGTAGTCCGGTCTGGTTTAATTCTGTCATCCCTGCTGCGTAGGCTGGAATCTCTGCGAGGATGTTTGACCCCGCTGTCATTACTGGTTCAACCACGCCCGCAAGACGATTACTACCTCTAGGCATTTCCGGTGAACGGTTCAGCCTTAAAAGATTTTCAAGCTGATTAGCCACGCGCTGACAACAACCCCTTCAGCCTGTTCATCAACTCTCCACCGCCCTGCGGAGCGCCACCTGGCTGGCCTTGCCCCATCTGAGGGCGCTGCGGCATTGCTCCTGGCATACCTTGCGGTGCTACCTGACGCTGCTGCTGCGGTTCACGGTACGGAATGAACGTCTGCAAGCCCGTCTTGGGATCAATCACCACCTGGTATTTTGCGCCATCCTTACCCGTCACCAACTGGCGAGAGTTCGGCATCTGAGGCATTCCGGTCTGCGGGGTGGAGTTAGGCAGCGCCATGTTTGGTCGCGGTCCCATTTGGTTGACCAGAGCTCGCGCTCCACCAGTGCCGGTGCCAGGAGTCTCACGGCGCGACATAAGCATGTCTTCAACTGGGGGTCTTGTTTGCATGTTCATTTGTCATACCCGCCTTTTTTGGGTTTTGATTTCTTTACAACTTTGGCTTTGTTAGCCGCCACTTTCCCTGCTGGGGTGTAAGGGTATTTCTTTCCATCAACTATCGGCATAAAAGCCTCCTATACGATTGGTAGACCAACGCTCTGGCGTAATCTCATCTGTGCAATTTGTTTTGACTCAAGGTCTGACTGCGCTTCAGCCAGATTTAACTGTTCTACGGCTGACTTCACTGTGTTCAACATCGCCTTGGATTCACGTTCTTTGGCTTCTGCTTGCTCAGTGACAACCTCTGCCTGTTTCAGCGCCAGCTCTAATTGTGCTGCCTGGGCTTCAATTTGCTGCTGCTGCTGTATCTGCCCCTGCATCGATGCCGCTTCTTCTTCATTCGGTTCGATGACCCCAGACTTAACGCCAGCACTTCTCAGCCTCTTGATGACCTCATCACCGCCGACAAGATCGAGGTTTTGGAACAAGACATCCCCGACAAGCTCAGACATCGCTGGATTCTGCGCGATGATGCCCGACAGTTGTTCAGCCGTTTCCTGCTTCCTGGTGGTGAATGATGGGCCTGAAGAAACTTTTATGTCATAGTTCCCAACGGTCAAATCCATTGTCTTAACAAACTCTCCGGTGGACCCATCCATCAGCGTTTTATTGACCGCAATGACCTCTTCCCGCTCGTCCTCACCAATGATGCGAATAGTTCGCTCCGTATCATAGACTGATGGGATCATGTCGATGATCACCCTGCCAGCCAACTCTAGCGAGTCAACCAACTGGTCTTGGTACTCAAAGTTCGCCATCTCTCCCTGGAACTGTCTGCCACGGATAGCTACACCGGACGTTTCATTGCCTTGAGCGCCCATGTTGGCATCAAAAATACCTGTCGTGCTTTTGATGTCCTCTGCCGCTATCTGCGCGTCCTGCATCAGCCCCGGTGAACCTTGCGCGGGTTGCTCTCGAAAAGGCTTCTGCCCGTTGTCAAAGTTGAACATCATGACCGGGTCATTGCTGACCATCATGTTTTTCCAGCGTGATTCATGCCCTTTGATCATCGCAGGAGTAACAAAGTAAGGCTGTTTGGGCGTTAGTCCAGTAACCTCGACCGCTACGCTTCGCGAGTAGTTGTAAAGCCTCTGAGCGTCCTTAGCTTTGCGCACCAGCCCTCTGGTGATATACCGCCCGTTGATGTTGCTGGTCTTGCCGAACATCGGGATGATCGGGATAAACCTGCCGACGCACTCAACCTCTTCAAGCACTTCCATGCCAGTGATTTTGAACCGTTCTAACTTGCGACCCTGAACCTTTCTGGTCTTGCCCAGGGTAATACCCATCAGGTTTAACTCGTCCCTGACAGGCTCAATTTCTTTTAAGTCTACGACGCGACCATCTGACAGTTGAACCAGCGTCTGCTCTTCGTTCACTATCCGAAAGTAGTCTGCAACACGCACTGACTCATCACTGACCCAACTGGCGAAGTTGCCAACGCTATCGAAGTCGGAGTCGCTTCCAGATGACTCGGCATCGGGGTACATCCTCTCGAACTCTTTGCGCTCCATATCCTCAAACAGAAAACCAAACCTGGCCTCTTGGACATGCTGCGCCTGAATAATTGGGTCAATCAAAACGCTAAACGGGTTCTTGATCTCCCTGATCAGAATATCCTGGTCCAAGGAAACGTCATCAATGTAGTCGTGATCAACTAATACGCAGCCGAAACCGCCTTTGACCGCGAACTTAAACGCCGTCTTAAACGCTTGTAGGCCACGCTGGTCGATCTGTTGTATTAATCCTTGGTAAACCTCTGCAATGGCCTCGTCGCCCTCCTCAGCCGCTCTAACCTTCACGCTGGGCATGTTAGCCAGTTGTCCACCAACTACCCTGTCAACAGAGCTACTGAGCTTGTCAAACGTCAGGCAAGGACGATTGTGCCTTGATTCTCTTGCAGAATCCTCCCACTGACCGTCATCATCATCGACAAACTTTACGTCTGATATTGATTGATCATAGATTTCTGACCAGCTATCAGCCGCAGTTTCAAACCGATCCAGAGCCTCAGTGATAATCTTCTCTTGATCTTTTTTTGATCTTTTTTCCATTACCACTCGCTCGCAAATTCTAGGTTGGGACTCACAATGTCGTCCTCGTATCCCTGGGCAAACATCCTGAATGCATCAGATCCGTTGGATGCCCAATTGTGTAATGGGACTTTTCTGAACGTCTGATAAGAGTCGTCGTATTGATACTGATAGTTAGCCAAAGCGTCTAGCCCCTCAGCGCAGTTCTCTTCGTGGAACCAGCAGCTCTTGAACACATCCCTGACCATCGCAATGCCATCCTCGACGCTGCTGATCCTGGGAACCGTTGTGATTGGGTTAACGCCCATGCCTTCAAGAATCTCTCTGCGGCTTCGGTTGTTTGAACCTAGCGTCTTGACCTCAACATCGTGAGGCAGGTAGTGCGTCCCGTACAAATAGCCTTTGTCTTGTAGAACCTTTGCGTAATGATCCAGGTCAACTAAACGATGCTCGTAGTAATCTACGAATCGGCGCTCTTTTCCTACTGCTTGCATGAAGAATATTGCGGTGCTGTCTGATCTTCCGAGATCCCAGAACGTGTGAACCGGCACAGACTCTATTGGCATCCAGCAAACTCTGCCTTCCGCTCTAGCGTCTTTAAGCTGCTTCTGGTAGATCGAGCCATCACTGAACTGCTTTAGTTGACCCTCGTAAACGTGGTCATACTCTTCTGGATTCTGATCTTTCAAGTTACGCATCTCTGCTGGAAGCGTTGTCTGATCAAAGTATGGGTTATCTCTAAACGACACCTTCCTCACCATCGCGTTCTCTGGTGGATGCTCTACAAAACGCTGGTAAGCCGGGTCAGACTTTAGCTCTGGGTTAAAGCTGATCCAAATCTCGCTGTTTGGCTTTCTGATGCTTGGTATCAAAGTTCTCCAAGAGTTCTCACTGACGCGATTGCCCTCCTCTACCCAGCAATAATCAACGCCTTCAATACTTTTAACCGATTCAATATTCTGGTGCAGACCAGAGAAGATGATCTGAGTGCCGTTAATGCCTCGGATCTCGTTGTTTGTCACCTCGTAGAAGTGGCTGAGTCCCAGGGCTTTGATCCTGCTGGCTAGAAGCGAGTGAACAGAGTCCTTGATGCTTCTCTGGATCTCTCTGGCGCAGAGGATGCGCTTTGGCTCGTTCCCTGCGCCCAGAAGTAATAACGCTGATGCGAACTGTACTGACTTCCCTGCGCCGCGCCCTCCCCAATAGACCTTGTAACGATGCGGTTCAAATAGCTCTCGAAACGCAGTGGGTATACTAATCTTCGGGGTCGTCGCTAAATCTGATTTCATAGGCTGCTATAGCAATTGGGCTGTCTTCATCCCCGGTAAGCTCAATGCTCTTTAAGGACGGCAGGTATTTGTCTACTAGCTTCAAGCGGCTATCAATTGCGGCTCTGATGCGCTGGACTTCAGTTGCGTCTAGTGCGCTGTCCAGTTGTTCAAGTTTGTTAATTGAATCAACAACGTGTTGAACGTGGCCCTGGCTACTTAGCTGCTCCCTGAGAGCTTCCTGCCTTACCTTTTTGTTCATTTGGGCGCGTGTCATTGCCATTGGGTTTAATACTCTGGTTGTCTATTTCTTTTTGAAGCTCGTCCACCGTTGCCAGCAGCACCTTCAGCTGGCCGCCCTGGATAACGCATCGGTTCATTGCGTCATTACGTTGGGCTTCGACCATCTCTAGCCTCCCTCTCATCTCGTCATCGCTCAAGCGTATTGCCTCTCTTCTGGGTTAGTGATGTTCAGTTTGATGAATTGCGCGTCTTTTTTGCCGCTCGCATAGGTTGCCGTGACTTTGATCGTCCCATATCCGCTAGTTTCTGAACTGGCGTAAAAGGAAACCACGTTGCTCGTTACACTTGGAGTTGTCAGGGTCAGTGCGCGAGAGCCTTTTGACTCAGCGGCTGCACTGGATACTGACGTTGATAGATCGCTTGCAGAATTGGAGAAATCAACTTTAAAGAGCATCTCTGTCGTTACTGCTTGCGAGTAACTGCGATTCTCACTGTTGTTTCTGTTCGGATTGATCAGGATTCTGCGCATGGTGCATCTCGTAGGCTGGGGGGTCAAATCTTGCACTATGACAATAGTGGCACCCTTTTTTACGTGCTACAACCCCGCTCCTGTTCTGCCTCCATGATTGCCCTGCCTATCACTTCCACTACCTGCGGCACTACCGCGTTGCCGAGTTGTTTAAGTCTGTCCACCCGTCTGGGAACCCCATGAGCCACTCGACCCACGCCGGGTTCAGGGAGCCAGTTTCCTGGTTGGCTACGTTCACCGCATCCGGTAGGGAGTTCTTCTCGTCCCTTCCCGCCGCTTTCAGTGTTTCCAGCTTCCTCCCCCCCTTGTAGTCCCTGGTGCATGGTGTCGGCCACAATGCTACCGCTCTGCCTAGAGTCACTTGCATATGTTTCCCCGTTTTCTTGCTGTATAGCCTCTGATTTGGCTTTGCCTCCCCCTCTATTTGATCCAGCTTTATCCTTCCCGCTTCTTGTGAGCTCGGAGTGGGCCACATCTGCCCAGGCATCCAATCCGTTTGCGCTACTTCCGCCGTTGTCTTTGGCCCCTTTGTGTTCGAGTTCTTGTTGGGTGCTTGGGCTACCGCTGGGGTCGGTATTAGCCAAGATCCAGATTCTGTCCCTGCGGTGGACGGCACCGACGGCGCAAGCTGGTATAAGAAATGTTTGGCATTGATACG
>TARA_R110000796_G_scaffold60246_1_pt1 | contig 13765 bp, 15 predicted proteins | sample TARA_R110000796 | Tara Oceans TARA_R110000796 (sample SAMEA4397815) | marine metagenome | biome: Polar Biome; feature: [SRF] surface water layer (ENVO:00010504); material: water (ENVO:00002006), including particulate matter (ENVO:01000060) such as... | depth 5 m | reverse complement strand
CTGACGTAGTTTCCTGCACTTCAAACAAAAATGCTAGGGTAGAGAAATGCCTAACCCAGCAGTGCCTTTAGAGCAGAAGAGACTTTTAGGGAATCCTGGTCAGCGCAAGTTGCCTGCGTTGTCTGAGACGTTTGAGCTTGAGGGCGGTTACATTGAGCCGCATCGTCCGCTTGGCGCTGCGGGTCAGTTGTTGTGGGATCGTGTCTTTGCTCATGGGAAGACGTGGGTTTCTCGTCAGACGGATGTTGAAGCGTTGTTGATGGTGTGTAAGCAGTTGGATCGTCAGGTGATGTTGGAGGAGCAGGTTGCGTCTGCGCCGGATGATTTTCACTTGTTGCGTCAGTTGTTGGAGCTGGAGAAGGCGATCATGTCTAATCTGGGTTTGCTTGGGTTTACGGTTGATGCGCGTTCTCGTTTGGGCTTGGCGGAGATCAAGGCGAAGTCTGCTTTTGAAACCTTGATGTCTGAAAGGGCATAATGAGTTCACCGGCTTGGCTAACGCCAGTCCCGGAGGAAGCTATTGCTCGCGGTGATGGTGATTTCATTGCACGCTTTTCGGATGCGTTTGCGACTATTACGAAGGATTCGGTTGCTGGACGATCTGGCACTCCTTTGGTTTTGCGTGATTGGCAGAAGGAGTTGCTCGGTCAAGTTTTTGCGCGTGACGAGGACGGCGGGCTTCGCAACCGTATTTCTCTACTCGGCCTTCCCCGCAAGCAAGGGAAATCGAGTCTCGGTTCTCTTATCTGCGCTTTTGCTTTAGTTGATATAAAGACGCAGGGCGCGGAGATTTATTCGGTTGCCGCTGACCGCAACCAGGCTCGCATTGTGTTTGAGGACACGAAGCGGATGATTCAGAACAGTGAGCTTTCTCAGCACGTCAAGATTTATAGGGACAGCATTATGGTTCCCGCAACGAACAACGTTTACCGCGTTTTGTCTGCGGATGCCCCCCGTCATGAGGGCCTTAGTCCGACGCTCGTTTTGTTCGACGAGCTTCACGCCCAACCCAATAGAAAACTTTTTGATGTTATGTCTTTGGCTCAAGGTGCGCGAGGTAAGCAGGCGACTCTCATAGCGATCACGACGGCGGGGGTCAAAACAGAATCGCAAACCGGCAAGGACTCAATCGCTTACACGCTTTACAACTATGGAAAAAAAATTGCCCAACAAGAGGTAGAAGATGACACTTTCTTTATGGCGTGGTGGGAGGCTCCGGCTGAGGCGGATCATCACCTGGAAAGCACTTGGCGTGCGGCTAACCCTGGGTTTGATGACATTGTTGCTAAGTCGGATTTTGAATCGGCGGTAAAGAGGACGCCGGAGGCAGAGTTTAGAACTAAGCGTTGCAATCAGTGGGTTTCTTCGCAGCAGGCTTGGCTGCCGACTGGTTTGTGGGACGAGCTTGGCGAAGAAGTTGATATTTTGCCCGATGAAGACTATGTGCTTGGCTTTGACGGTTCTTACGCGAATGACTCGACGGCGATCTGCGCTGTCACCTTGCCGAAGGACGATTCGGTTCCAAAAGTGAAACTTATCAAAGTGTGGGAGAAGGACTTTGACAGGGACGATGATTCTTGGCGCGTGTCTATTGACGATGTAAAGCAAACAATCATTGACTATGTGCAGCAGTTCCCTAAGTGTAGGGAGATTGCTTGTGACCCGTTTCGTTGGGCTTCGATGATGCAGGAGCTTGAAGAGATGGATTTGCCGATTGTCGAGTATAAGACGAACTTATTGAATTTGATGATCCCCGCTACTCAAAAAGTCTTTGAAGCGGTTACTGAAAAACGGCTTGTGCATGACGGCAATCCGATATTGTCACGCCACATGAACAACTGTGTTATCAAAATGGACCATCGAGGCCAGAGGGTGACAAAAGAGTCGTCAAACTCGAAAAAGAAGATAGACGCTGCGATTGCGTTTATTATCGCATACGATAGAGCGACGGCAGGTAGAATAGATGATGGAGTTCCCGAGTTTTTCTTCTAAGGACATGATGTTAGTAAACTTGTTGCAGATATGTGGGGCGGTTCTAGTCTCCGTCGGTTTTTCTATTATTTTTCTTCCCGCTGGCATGATTGCAGCAGGAGCCTTCGCTATATTGTTCGGTCTCAGTTTGGAGCGTAAGTAATGCTTGGTAATTTATTCGGCGAGGAGCGTGCCGTATCGTTCCAAACAATCTGGGGCTCTGGTGACATCGCGGATGTAGAGACCACAGCCGGAACAGTCATCAACAACGAGACTGCTTTTCAGGTAAATGCGATCTTCTCAGCCGTAAGTCTGATTAGCGACACTATCTCTACTTTGCCGGTAGATTCTTTTATTCGTCTTGATGGGCAGCGCACCCCTTTCCGCCCTCGCCCAGCCTGGATTCAAAAACCAGATGTAGATACAACCAAAGAAGCCTTCTATGGTTCGGTCATTGTGTCAATGCTTCTCGATGGCAATGCTTTTATCCGCGTTTACGCCTCTCGCAAGGGTGAAATCACAAACTTGGTGGTTTTGAACCCTCAAAGCGTAGAAATCAAGCGTAATGGCGTCGGAAGGGTCATGTTTGAGGTCGAAGGCGAGAAAAAACTGCTTTCTTCTGAAGAATGTATCCACATTGCCGACGTTGTGCGCCCTGGCAACATGAGAGGCGTCTCAAGGGTCAATGCTCTTAAGGAAAACTTCGGTTTAGCCCTTAGTTTGGAAAAGTTCGCCTCAAAGTTCTTTTCGCAAGGTGCTTCTACGCAAGGAATCATTGAATATCCCGGAAAACTTACAGCGGAGCAAGCAAAACAGCTCCAAGAGGGCTTCGATGCGCGTCACAAGGGCTGGAGACGCTCTCACAAGACTGGAATCTTGTCCGCCGGGGCAACCTACAAGCCAACTTCGGTTCAAAACGATCAAGCACAGTTTTTGGACTCGCGCCGCATGGCAATCGAGGATGTTGCACGCGCTTTCAACGTGCCACCGCATCTTCTTGGTCTTCCTGGCACGAACTCATATGCCTCTGTGGAGCAAAATAATCTTGCTTGGGTAACTCACTGCCTGCGACCTATTGTGCAGAAGCTAGAGGGCGCCCTGTCGCCTCTCATGGCACGTTCCGCCGGTGGCGACACGGCTTTTGTGAAGTTCTCGCTCAATGGTTTGCTTCGCGCCGACATACAAAGTCGCTATACGGCTTACAGCACTGCTTTGTTGTCTGGATTTATGACGATCAACGATGTGCGACGGCTTGAAGACCTCCCTGACATCCAAGACGCCTCGGCTTCGACGGTAAGAGTGCCTCTGGCTAACGTAAACGTGTCTGCCGCGAACTTGAAAGAGCAGACCGAGCGTGTAGACATGGCTCAAAGGCTAATTCAGGTCGGTTTCGATCCGGCAGATGTTCTTGACCGTCTCGGATTGCCCGAAATGACACACACCGGCTTGCCTTCTGTGCAGTTGCAACCAGTGAGCCAGATTGACCTTGAGAATCCTGAGTCTGTGTATAAGGACGAGGTTAGCTAATGCCGATAACTAACGCGCAACATACAGTCGCGCAGGACACTCGTGTCAAGATTGCTTCGGCTGACAATATGCCACAGCAAGTGATCGTCCACGAGGCTGATCACGCATCCAGCACAACAACGTTCTTAGGCGATAGCGCGGTGACGGGTACGACTGGTTTGCACATTCATAACGGCGAAACTTTACAACTAACTCTGCGTCCTGGCGACGAGCTTTACGCTTATTCAACACAAGGCGCTCCCGTGGTTCACGTTCTACAAATACAAAACAATGACTGAATCAAGAGCCCTTCCCGAGAACTATCGTCCTGCGACAAGCGACGATGTTCCCGAAGGCCGCGCGTGCGGTAATTGCATTTTCTTCAACGAGGAGAACTTGGACGCCGAGGGTCGCGCGTTTTGTGAGCGCTGGGATGACTATGTTGAAGGCGGGCAGTATTGCAACGCTTGGGAACCTAGCGAAGATGGCGAGCAACGACAAGTTGATTTGTCACCCCCCAGTTACATGAAAGCAGCAGCACGTCAAGGTTTGAAGTATTACGAAGAAGGCTTCGCTGGCGACGGGCTAACAGAAGCAACCGTTCGTGAGGCGCGAGCGATGGTAGCGGGAAACGTTAGTAGCGGGAAATGGGTTCGTATAGCAGCTTGGATTGCACGCCATATGCCTGATCTTGACGCCCCTGCCGCAAAACCCGATGACGAAAAATACCCCTCTCCGGGGGTGGTGGCTCACCTTCTTTGGGGATCAGGGCCATCAAAGCGTGGCGCGCAACGCGCAATGGCGTTTGCGGAAAGAGTTGTCGCTAAACTAGAAGAAGAGAACAGAACGCTTGTCAGCGTGGAGGCTAAAGACATGGCAAAAATTGAAACAAGAACTAACGCTACAGACTTTGAGGTACGCGAAAGCGAAGACGGCAACGGCATGACTTTCACTGGCTACGCTGCAGTGTTTGACTCGCCTAGCGAACCGTTACCTTTTACCGAGCGTATTCAGCGTGGCGCTTTCAGACGATCTCTGGACGCTCGCAATGAAATCAAGATGCTTTGGAACCACGAAAGCGGCTCTATTCTCGGCTCTACTCGCGCAGGCACTCTTCGGCTGGAAGAAGATTCTTATGGTCTTCGCGTGACCGCTGATTTACCTGACACTCAACTTGGGCGGGACACTGCCTACCTTCTAAAAAGGGCCGATGTCCAGTCAATGTCTTTTGGATTTTCTGTGCCGAAGGGCGGAGACGAATGGGTTTCTGCTAACGAGCGCTTGCTGAAGTCGGTTCGTTTGTTCGAGGTCTCTATTGTTGGATCGCCTGCTTACGAAGCGACCACAGGCACGACCATGGTTCGCGGACTTGACAAGATTGCGGAGAGGGCTTTGGTTGATAGCGACGCCCTTGCTGACGCAATGTTGAAGATTGAGTCTGGGGCAGACTTGACCGATGACGAAGTTGAAATTATCAACAAGGTTGTTTTAGAACTGACGCCACAGTCAGAAACCGTTGAAGAAGAAGACGAGACCCCTGCTGAGGATTCGGTCAGTGCCGAAATGCTTGCTTTGAAAAAGAAGAAGCTAGAGCACCTCCTGAAGAATATCTAGATATGGCAACCAAAGAAGACATAGCCCGCCTTATTGCGGACAGCGTTGGCTATCCTGTTCCAACGTTAGCTGAGGCTATTTTTCGTTTAGATCACCCTGTCGGAACTCCTGAGATTCAGCGTGAAGACATGGCACCGACCAAAGAAACCCGTATTCTGTCAGCAGCAGAGACGCGCTGAAAGGGTTTCCCCCCCAGCCCCCCTCTTTCGCTGGGGGGTCTTTTCTTCCTACTGACAAAGTATTCGGTAGAATAAAGGTGTAGGCAGTGTCAGCACGTCTGCATGAGAGTCTGCGTCAGCGCGACTGATAAATATAACCCATAACAAGGAGATAAATTGTCTGAGTTTGTAAAGTCTCAGCAAGAACTTCGTGCCAACCTCACGGCACAGATTCAGGAAACCCTGGATTCGGCTGAGGAGCGCGGTGGACTTGATGCAGAGACACTGAATAAAGTAAACGTAATCGAATCTGAAATTCGTTCGGCTGATGACGCTATTGCTATTGCACAGCGTCAAGAAGAGCGCAAGGCTGAAGCGGCTGAAGCTGCTCGCGGTTTTGTTCCCTCAGAGTCTCGTGAAGAGCGCTCCTCTGGAGACATTCTTCGCGGCATTGCCAATGGCGAAATCCGCGGACACGAATTTGCACAGGAACAGCGTGCCACGCTCGTTCCTTCCGCTAACACCGTTCCTAAGTCGTTCTACGACCAGGTATTCGATGTTGCCCGTCTCGTTGGACCCATGCTTGAGGTTTCGGATGTAATCCGTACCACTTCTGGTGAAGACCTGACCCTGCCCACGCTCACCGCTTACAGCACTGCCGCGAAGTTCGCTGCTGGTGCTGCTATTGACGAGGCCGAGCCTACTTACAGCTCGATCACTCTTGGTGCGTACAAATATGGTCTGCTAATCCCAGTCGCATCTGAACTGGTAACGGACGCTGGCTTCAACATTGAAGCACACCTCGCCGAGCAAGCTGGTAACGGAATCGGAACCGCTGTGAACGCTGCCCTCACCACTGGTGACGGAACTGGCGACCCCAACGGTATCGTGACTGCTGCTTCTGCTGGCATTACTGGTGCTGCTGCTGTTGCTGGTGCGTTCACCGCTGACGAACTGATTGACCTCGCCTACAACGGCGTGGATGGATTGGTTCGCCGTCTTCCCGGAACTGCTTACATGGCTTCCGGTCAGGCTATTGGCGCAATGCGTAAGCTGAAGGACACCGCCGGGAACTACTTGTTCCAGGTTGGCGTTGGACAGCCAGACCAGTTCGCCGGGTTCGATGTAATCGAAAACCCGAACGTTGCTGTTCCTGCCGCAGATGCAATTTCTGTCCTGTTCGGTCATATGCCTTCGTACAAGGTGCGTATGGCTGGCGGACTTGGGGTTGCTTCTTCCGCTGACTACGCTTTCAACACCGACACCGTGACCTACAGGTTCACGATGCGCGTTGATGGCGACCTTACTCACACCTCGCACATCCGCAAGTTCACTGGTGGAGCTGCTGCGTAGTAGGTAAGTAAAGAACGGGAGGGTCGGAGTCGTAGGTTGCTCCGGCCCTTCTTCTTTTGTGCCTCACAAGCGATAGACTAGATGAGGAGGTTTTTTAGATGGCAATTACCGATGGCTTGGCTACACTAGCTCAAGTAAAAACTAACCTGGATTTGACCGATTCGGTTGATGACACAATGCTGGAACTGTGCATTGAGTCCGCTTCGCGCCAGATTGAGCAGTTCACGGAACGTATATTCACTCAAGTAAGCGCGACTCGCATTTATACGCCTAGAGATTCTTACGTTGTTGAAACTGACGATATTTATTCGATTACTCACCTCAAGACTTCTACCGCCGCTGACGGCGTTTTTGACGAGACCTGGGCGGCTTCAGATCGGCAAACAGAGCCCTTGAATGGGATCGCTGGCGGTATCGCCTCACCAATTACAAGCATTAGGGCTGTGGGCGACTATTTGTTCCCGATTTCTGGCGGAGAAGCTACTGTGCAGATCGCTGGGACTTTCGGTTGGGCAGCAATCCCCACGGCGATTACGCAAGCTTGCATTTTGCAGTCCTCCAGATATTACAAAAGGGCTGACTCCCCGATGGGCGTCGCTGGATTTGACGCCATGGGAGTGGTGCGTTTGTCAAGGATTGACCCCGACATCGCTACGCTGATTGAGCCGTTCTGTAAAATACGGATGGCGTAATGACTGATATTACGGCTCTCCGGGAAGCGATTGCCACGAACCTTGCTACGATTTCTGGGCTGAGGACTGACTCTGAAGTACCGGACAGCCCAAACCCGCCAGTGGCGATTGTGGAGCTGGAAAGCATTGACTATGACGGTGCTATGCAGCAAGGGCTAACCACCTTGACGTTCAAGATCATAGTAATTGTTTCTAGGCAATCAGATAGAGTCTCTCAGCGATCATTGAATGATTATGCGTCGCAGAACGGGGCTCGGAGTATCAAGATTGCTGTAGAATCGGATAGGAGTCTAAATGGCAACGCAATGGACTGTAGAGTTCAAGGCCTAACCAGCGTCGGCTCTCTGGAACTAAACAACACCGAATATAGCGCTATAGAGTTTTCTGTAGCGGTATATGTATAAGGAGAAATAAATTGGCAAAATATGTTGTGACATCACAGAGCGTGACCATCAACTCTGTAGACCTGTCCGCTGACTGCGCTAGAGCCGAATTGGTTATCAACTCTGCCGACGTAGAAACAACGGACTTTTCAAGCGGTGGCTTCGTGGAGCTTCAGGGTGGCCTGAAGAGTGGGGTTTTGAACCTCGACTTCCACGCTGACTATGCTTCAGGCGGAGCTTCCGAAACACTCGAAGCCCTTGTCGGAACCGTAGTAACATTCGTACTTATCGCCGGAGGAACCTCCGCTTCAACCGATACGCCCAGCTTCTCAGGGTCGGTTTTGATCAACAGCTTCACCCCCGTCGCGGGTGCAGTCGGCGATTTGGCTACGTTTAGCGTTTCGTTCCCAACTTCGGGAGCAATCACCAAAGCAACAGCCTAACTAGGAGCACCATAAATGAAAATCAACCTACACATTCAGTTCGACGATGGTACAGCTAAAAACGTAAAGTGCAACGCTGCCGATCTGGTTGCTTTCGAGAGAGAGTACGACGTTTCGGTTGCAAAGCTTGGGGATGACCCTCGCGTTGGATGGTTGTTGTACCTGGCTTGGCACTCTGAGAAGCGCACTGGTTCAACTAAGGAAAGCTACGAGAAGTGGCTGGAGAAGGTTGAAACGGTGGGTGAGTCGGACGAAGACCCAAAATCCAAGGGCTAGGCGAAAGCTCGGCCCACTGGTTTGTAGCAGGTCTAGCCGTAGAGACAGGTATCAGTCCGAGAGAGTTGCTGGAACTTGATCCAAGAATGTTATGGACCATGCACAGGTGGTTAGTAGCAAAGAACATACCTAGGTAAGGAGACCGCCCCCCTGTGGGGCGGTTTTCTTGTTAGGTAGAATAGTAGAGAGATTGGCGGTGTGAAATGGGTTTAGATTACAAAGCGACTATTGCTACGAGTGATTACAAATACATTATCCGCGAGTTGAACAAAGTTGAACCTGATTTGGTAAAGGCTTTGAAAAAAGATTTTCGAGAGATTGGCAACACCGTCCGGCAGGGCATCCAGGGCAACATCCCTGTCGAGCCCAAGCTTCGTGGCATGAAACGTAAGCTTTCTCCTGTCGGCAAGACTTGGAACACGACAAGAAGAGCAAAAACCGTCAAGGTTGTTTTGCGTTCTCCTAAGCGGGCACAAGACAAGAACCAAGCCATTGTCCAGTTGCAGGTTCTTTCCCCGGCAACAATCATTGCGGACATGGCGGGTCGCGGTAACGCAAGCATTGACGGTCAGATGACCGAGCTTTACGTTTACCCCCGCGCGGCAAGCGGAAAGCGCAAGCACAAGGTCAATGGTCAGGGCAGGGCGATGATTAGGAAGCTTGGCGAGAGCCCTTCTCGTTATGTTTACCCTGGGGCCGAAGAGAAAATGCCGGAAGCTTTGCAAAAGACTAAAGATGTTGTTTCGGGAGCTATCCAAGAGATTGAGAACAAAATAAATGGCTAGTAAGAGTCTAAAAGTAGACATAATCCTCGGTACAAAAGGCAAGGGTATCGAGCAGGCGACAAAAGACTTCAAAAAGCTTGGCAAGCAGTTCCGTGACCTGACTGGTACTGCGCTGAAGCTTGGGGCTGGTTTTGCGGCTATCAACCTGGGCACTAAAATGGCTCGCTTCACTGCCGGGGCTATTGAGGAGTCTCGTGACCTTACAAGGAACTTGAATGGTCTGAGTACGGTTTTTGAGGGCACTAGCGCAGAGATGATTGCCTTCTCAAGGAACGCTTCGAGCATGGGTTTGTCAATGTCTCAGGCGGCGAAGGCTTCTACCTTTATTGGTTCGGTTTTGAAGCAGTCTGGTTTCTCTATTGCTGAGACCTCTGATTTGACACAGCGTTTGGTTGGTTTGGGTACTGACCTTGCTATTACTTATGGTTACGACGTTCAAGAGGCGTTGCTGGGTATGACTGCCCTGTTCCGTGGTGAGTATGACCCGATTGAGAAGTTCGGTGTCGCCATGAAGCAGTCTGAGATCAACGCTGAGATGGCTGCTAGGAAACTAGACAAATTGACTGGCGCTTCTCGGCGTTTGGCTGAGCAGCAGATTCGTGTCGAGTTCTTGTTTGATCGTGCTTCTGACGCTGTGGGGATGTATTCAAAGCAAGCGGGGACTTTGTTTGTCGCTCAGGAGACTTTGCGGGCGACGTTTGCGAACTTTGAGGCTGTGGTTGGGGCGGCTCTTACGCCAGCGATTGCGGAGCTGACGTTAGCATTGACCCCTCTTGTCGAGACTTTGATTCCGGTTATGAAAGCCGTTTTTGAAAGCATCATCCCGGTAGTCAAGTCTTTGACGGCTAACAAAGAACAGTTTGCGAACACTCTTATTGAGGTTATCAAGCTTGTTTATGTAGTTGTGCAGGTGATGGTTAGCTTTGGCCGGATTATTGTGGACAACATTGGGGTGGTGTCTAAGCTAACCGCCGGGGTAATCGCTTTTGGTATTTCGGTCAAAATCTTTGACGCTTTGCGTGTAACCGCTTACCTTGCTGCGGGCGGTTTGAATGCAATGAATATCAGTTTGATCAGGACTGCTAAATCGCTCAGACTGGTAAAGATTGCTTTAGTTACCACGGGCTTTGGCGCGATTGCAGTCGGCTTGGGCTTTATTGCTGGCAAAGTCATGGAGGTCGCTGACAAAACCAATGACGGTCTTGCGAGCTTAGACGAGGAACTCAAAAACTTTGATTTTGATGCCAACTTGCAGGCTGGCGTTGAAGTCAATGAAATGCTTGAAGACAGCGCGACTGCGATGGACGATCTGGGCGCTTCTGCCGGTAAAGCAAAAGACACGGTGGGGGACTTCTTCCGTGGGCTTGCTGACGATGCCGCGAAGCTGTCTGCGAAGTTGCAACTTGAGACACTTGGCGCTTCTGAGGGGCTTATTACCAAAATCCTCGGCTCTGGTGACGAGTGGTACAAAGTCTTTGAGGAAGTCACCCGTAACGGGATGGTTTCGGTCCAAGAAGTGCAAGCAATGTTCTTGCAAACCGCTGCTGGGTTCGACGAGGCTATGGATGCTTGGCAGGCAGACTTTGACGCTTTTACTGAGTTCAAAGAGGCCGCCGAAGAGTCTATGGGCGCTTTTGTGGCTTTTGTGCGCGAGATGGACATTCTTCCGACGGTTGCGGCGGAGCTTGGAAAGTTTGAACGGTCAGCCGTAGATCGCCTCACTTCTATTGAGGAGAAGCTGAAGGAAGCTTTCGATAACGGGCAACTGCTTGACGAGTCGTATCAGAACCTTTTGAGCTACTCTCGTGCCGAGCTTGCTGTGTTGCAGGGCATTGAGCGCCAACGTGATCAGTTGTTGGCTCGCCGTGACGCTGCTTCGGCACTAATAAATTCGGTTCAAAAGTCTGTCCGGGAATCTGCCAAGATTGCGTCAATTCTTGGGAATGTGCAGGATGCGGCGGATGGTGTTGATGCTGTCCAGTTTGCTTCGAGGGTTGTGAACTCGGGTCGTAGCCTTAAAGAGTTCTCTACTGCTCTTATTACTAACTTTGCTGATCCGATTGAGACAGCTCGCAGTAAAGCTAATTTGCTTGTTGATGGCTACCGGGCTGTTGTGGAACGCACAAGGGAGTTTGTTACAAACCTGAAGGCTTTGAAGGCTTTGGGTCTTGATCCGCAACTTTTCAATCAGCTTGTGCAGGCTGGTGTGGCGGCTGGTGGGGAGACGGCTCAGGCGCTTGTTGATGGTGGTTCTGAGACTGTTACAGAGATCAACTCTTTGTTTGGCGAGTTGGATGCTTTGGGAGCTGAGCTTGGCGAGAACACTGCTCAGGTGATGTATGGGCAGGGTGAGAGCTTTGTTACTGGCATTGTGGAGGGTTTGGATTCTCAGCTTGAGCAGTTGGAGTCTATGGCTGATTCTTTGGCGGATTCGTTTACGACTACGTTTGAGGATGTTTTGGTTGCTGGTATTGAGCGTGCGATTGCTGCTGCTGAGGCGGCTTTGGCTCGTATGCCACAGGCTCCAGGGTTTGCTTACACGCCGGGCTCTGGTGGCGGTGGCGGTGGCGGCGGCGGTGGCGGCGGTGGCGGCGCAACAACAACTAACGGCTTTGCAAGAGCAGAGGCTAATCGTTTCGCCCAACTAGCGGCAATGGCTTCGCCTGCACGAGATATGGGCAATGTCCCCTTACCCGATGATTTTATTTACGGCGGCTCTGGTGCTTCTGTAATGCAACCAAGGGTGTCCTATCCGTTGTCTGTTGGCGCAGCGTCAGTTCCTCGCGGCAACCAAACCTATGTGAGCATTTACACGTCGTCTTCTCCGCAAGCAACGGCCAACGCAATTAGCCGATACACGAACACGAATACTGGTTTCAATTTTACTTCTCAAAATAGGCGAGACCTGAAGTGACAGCGCCCACGCCCAAAGTAGAAGTCGGGTTTGACCTTTCAAGCAACCCCATTGCGCCTTTATTCAAGCTGGATGATTCGACGCAGGGGCGACTAGACAACACAGAGTACCGACTCGGTGGAACAATTTTCTATGATGTGACAAGTTATGTGCGGAACATAAGCCTTAGCCGTGGACGCACTCAAGCGTTTGCAACGTTTCCGGTAGCTGAAGCTCAAGTGGATTTCAACAACCACGACAGAACTTTTGATCCGCTATACGTTTCGTCGCCTTATTTCGGTCAGATTGTTCCCAGGCGAGAAATCCGCGTTTACTTCAACAACATTATTGTGTTCACCGGCTTTATTGAGGACTGGGACTTGGGTTACACCCCCGACGGGGATTCTCTTGCGTCCGCTAAAGCGTTTGACGCTTCCTACGTTTTGAACACTCAAGTTTTGGATGGTTTTACCCCGACGGAGCAGCTTGCTGGCGCACGAATCAACGCTGTGTTGGATAAGCCGGAAATTGCTTGGCCTTCCGCGTTGCGCGACATTGACGCCGGTATTGTAAACATGGGGACTCAAGCTGTCGAGGATGACACGAACGTTTTTTCCTACATTCAGAACATTGCACAGTCTGACCCTGGCCATGTCTTTATGACTAAAGATGGCAAGCTCGGCTTTAGAGATCGCTTGAAAGCTCCCACGTCTTCTTCACTTGTGTCGTTTGGCGCTGGCGGGATTGCTTTTGAAAGCGTGCAGGTCATTTATGGCTCCGAATTGCTATACAACTCGATACATCTCAGCCGTAAGGGTGGAGGCGTAGCGCTTGCTGTAGACAACGCTTCTGTGAACGCTTACGGGAGGCGTGACCTGAAGATTGAAAATATGCACTTGGCTAATGACGCTGACTTGGTGGACATCGCTGTCGGTTATGCTTCGTTGTATTCTCAGCCGGAGTACCGCTTTGAGGGCATACAACTGTCTTTGGCTAAGCTTTCAACTTCGGAACAGAATGAGATTTTCGGTTTAGAAATAGGCGACATTTGTGAGGTGACTTTCACGCCGAACAACATTGGTGATCCTATTTCTAAGTATGTGGAAGTCATTAGGATTGCGCGGACAGTGGATACTGAGTTCAACACGGTTGATCTTGGTTTTCAGGAAACGCGCTATGCACCGATTGTGTTGGACGACACTGTATTCGGTAAACTAGACGTAGGCACACTTAGTTGGTAAAGGATAACCATGCCATATAGAGATTTTCAGATCAACGAGATTTTGACGGCGGCGAACGTCAATACATATCTTATGGATCAAACCATTATGACTTTTGCGGATGCGACTGCTCGGGATGCTGCTTTGACTTCGCCTTCGGAGGGGATGTTTGCGTACCTTTCTGGGACTAACTTGCTGACTTTCTATGACGGTGCGGCTTGGCAGGAGTTCACTTCTGGCGGTGGCGGTGTTACGGTTTCGGCTACGGCTCCTGCTACTCCCGATGATGGGGCTTTGTGGTGGGACTCTGATGACGGCGAACTTTACTTGTACTACAACGATGGGACAAGCTCTCAGTGGGTTGCGGCTGCTGGCCCGTCTGTAACGGTTGCGGCTACGGCACCAACTGGGTATGAGGGTCAACTTTGGTTGGATTCCACGGATGGGTCTATGTATGTTTATTACACTGAC
>TARA_R110000796_G_scaffold25374_1_pt1 | contig 13836 bp, 12 predicted proteins | sample TARA_R110000796 | Tara Oceans TARA_R110000796 (sample SAMEA4397815) | marine metagenome | biome: Polar Biome; feature: [SRF] surface water layer (ENVO:00010504); material: water (ENVO:00002006), including particulate matter (ENVO:01000060) such as... | depth 5 m | reverse complement strand
CTCTTTTTTGTAAATTCATTCATTTTAAATTCAAAGAAATAAAAAATTATGAGAATTTTAAGCATCAAAAAGTGCCCACTAGTCAATGAATAATTCATCATTTTTTAGGCATATCTGAGTTTTTCATTAATCGTCCATTTGGCATACGATGATATCCCTTAGGTATTTTCTTAGACTTTGTCTTCGACTTTTTCTTACTAGGATCAGTCTGAAAGACATCTTTTTGTTTAACAGTTTTATCTTTTTTCAGCTTTTCTACAAGATTGAATACTTCATTCGAATCATACATTTTACTTTTTTTAACCATTATGACAATTTTATACATATAGAATATTTAATAATTATTTTGATAATATTTTTTTTATATAGGATATTTATAAATGTCTTTACTTCTGTTATCAAATGATGAAAAACTTAATGCTGCTACAAACACAGGTATTTCTGCTGCTAATTCCTGGACGAATAATACTCAGACACCATTGGTTATTAAGAAAAATTCCGAAATTGCTCTCCAAAGTTTAAAGGTGAATAGGACTGCTAATACAGTTGTAACTGATCAGGATAATAAATTATGGATGTATATCGGAAAAGGACGAGGTGCCGATGCCCCTTTACTTGAGAGAATTGAAGATCCTCGGACAACATGTTTTACTGGTCTTCTTCCTCGCGATGATTATTCAGCACAGTCTTTTGTTGATGACTGTCTTATTCCAAGTATTAAAAAAGGTTGTTATCATCCAGACTACATTGATCGTGTGAGTGGAACTGTTAAAGAAAGCACCGTCGGACAATTTGAAGGTTATAATATTGTATTTGGTGAAGGCAACACTGCCCCTGCTGATGTATTTCCTGCTGACAATGAATTCATTCCTGCTACAACTCATCATGATGGAAACGTAACTGATGATTTTACTTGGTCTAATTCAAAAAAAACATTTACTAAAGGAACTGATGTCGTTAAAAGAGGTTATGGTATTGCGACTAAATATCCAATGTCTTGTCGTCAAGGGAAACATGTAGTAAATTTTGCGAATGCTGGGGATTTCTGGGCAGCTGGGTTGTCTCGTTATGCGAATAAAAATATTCCTGTTCCTCCCTGGGGTGAAGAAATCTTAGGGGACTGGTATGACTTCGGTGTTATAAGAGAAGGTGGAACTAATCTGCTTAAAATTTATCATTCAGTTGTAAGTGATAGTGATAATCCTGTATTAAAACCAAGAGAAGTCGTATATTATGGTTATACTGGTGCTGCTTATGCGACTCCTTATGACCTTGGAACAAATGCTTCTACCTTTAATGAACTAGAGTTTTTCTTTAATGGAGATCAAGTTGAAGTTTATCTTTTAAAGGGTGGTGGAGCAAGAACTCTAATATGTTCTCCTGATCTTGGAACACCTGGTAAAGATAATTATTTTAAACCTGTTAATATGGGATGTCAGTTTTTATATCCTAAATATGAGATAGTTGATAATGAAGCATATTTTACAATGGTTCATAATACTGGTGTTGATCTTGCTAATTTTGCTTATGATGGGGTTGGTGCCGATGGGAAAGAGACAAGACAAGATTTTTATGTCATGGCGACGAATCCTGATGGGGTAAGAACATTCCGCGATCAGTGTCAAGAAAATGATGTAGGAAGTATTTTCAATGATTTTGATGATGAAAGTCAGTCAGTGCATACTTTCCTTAAATTTAGTGCTGAGATGCCGAAGATTGCTTTAATTGTTGCTCCCGATAGTGGTTATTACAACCCGAGTAATAGACCATCAGCCAATACAGGATTAATCCTTGGATTTAATGATGGAGATGTTATTGATAATCCAGTCCAAGCAGGATCTATTGCGAATGGTTCAAAAACTTTTGCTTCTCACGATGTTCCTCAAAATATTGTTAGGGAGAGTATGTTTGTGAGATTAACATCTACGACTCAGAGAAGTATTAATGGATATACTGGAAATCAAAGTAAAATTATTTATCATTGTCCTCGATTTGATAGTGGTGGAAATGATCAGGGTGGATTGTTTTTCGAAGTAGGAGAAAAGACTTATCTTGATCTTGGAAACGTAGATGAGATACAGTCCAATAGTTTCTCTGTAGATATTGTTAATAGACAGGAAAGACCTATTGCTGGTCTTATTGGTAATACGGTTGCTATGCTTCATATAAGGGAGAAAAAATAGTTAGATTATCTTTTTTTAGAAATTTATTTACATTTTTAATAAAATATATAGTATATAATATAAGATGAGTCTATTTCCTGAAACTATTGATGATCCCGAATTAACAATTGTAAGTGATGAAGAAGATATAATGCCCGAAATGGTTGTGGAACGTGAGAATATTTCTCCTGAAGAAGTCTTTAAAAAAGAAGAACAGATTAAAGAAGAAGTTCAAGAAGTAAAAGAAGTTCCTAAGGTCAAGCCAATTAAAGATGGTCCGAAACTCACTAAGACTGGGAAGGTTAGAAAACCTATGTCTGAAGAGCATCGCAAAAAACTTCAAATTGCTAGGGAAAAGGGTCTTGCTTTTCGTCGATCAAAAGCAAAGGAAAAGAAAGAATTAAAAGATCTCGAAGAAAAAGCAAAGAAAAAGAAGTATCAATTAAAGAAAAAAGAATTAGAAGATATTTTACAAGAAGATGAACCTCCTGCTCCTGCTCCTGCTCCTGCTCCTGCTCCTGCTCCTGCTCCTGCCCCTGTTCAGCAACCGATATCTGTGAATGCTAATATTGATCCTGATATTATACAGAAGGCAATTGACGATGCTTTGACTAAAGCAGAGATGATGAGACAACAAAGGAAAAAAGAAAAGAAAGAAAAACAATCGAAAGAAATTGCTGAAGCAAAAGCACAAGAATTAATTCGACAAGCTGTTTATCCCCCAAAACAATATTATGGGGATGCTGGATTCTTCAGTAAAAATGTTTTCTTTACTCAATAAAATAAAATCTATGAAGATATAAATAATGGACTATCCACGAGTTATTGCTATTAAAGAAGAAACAAATGGAAAAGCAAAACATCATCATCCTCATCTTCCAAATGTTGGTGTAGGAGTCCCTGGTGCTGGCGAGTGTCTTCTTATGATATCACCTCGTCAAACAGGTAAGAGCACAATTATAAGTAATCTTTTCTTAAATGAGAATTTTTATGGTCAGGAGTTTTTTGATGATGTAGTTGTAATATCACCAACGATTAATTTAGATAGATCTTCGAGATTTATGAAACAGAGATTTCAAACATATGATAATTATAATCCTCAAATAATTCATGATTTACTTGAAAAACAAATGTCATATGAAGAAGATGAAAGACCTGAGATTGCGATTGTATTAGATGATATGGTAGGATTAATGGATAAGACCGTCGCAAATTTAGTCACACGATCAAGACATTACAATATAAAGTTATTAGTGATAAGTGTTCAGAAGTTCAGAGGGGCTGTCGATCCTGTTATTCGTGCTAATGCTACATCTGTCATCGTTGGATCACCTTTCCCAAATCAACGTGAATTAAATGCTGTTGCTGAAGAGTATGGTGATTTATTTGACGGTCCTAAGAAATGGATGGAATTATACAAGAAGGCAACTCCCAATAAATATGATTTTGCTTATATGAAAATGAGTAATCCACCTGTAATGTATAAGAATTTTGAATCAGTCGTAAATAGTCCCCCCGAAGAAAGTATTGATATGGACGAAGAACTTTCTGATGAAGAATAAATTTTAAATTACAATAATAAAAAAAATATATATTATTATCATAAACAAAATGGATATGTATAACATGAGTGATGCGATTTCTCAAGGTAATGCTCTTTCTTCGAATGTTGATAGTCTTAATGAAAGTATAAGATTTAATAATAAACAGAGGGTTGATGCTGCTAAACAAGATGCTAAGACTGCTGTTGCTGGTGATAAATCACTTGGAATTATGACGGGCATCAAAGACGGTGCTGCTGAAACTGCTGCTCTTACTAATACTGCTAATAAGATTCAAGCATATAATAAATCAATTGCTAATCCTGGAGAACCTGGAGGATTTACTGAAGAGGCAGCCACACAAGCAGACTACGATGCTAAAGGTGCTAAGATGGGACTTGCTCCTGGAGAACTAAAACCTGCTGCTGCTATTACTACTAGTGAAGGAACTCTTGCTGAAGGTGATAGTATTCTTAAGAAAGGTGCTGGAGCATTTGAAGAAGCAGGAAATTTAGCAAAAGCAGGGAAACTTGTCGGGGGTATTGCTAAAGGTGCTGGAGTTCTTGGTGGTCTTGCTTCATCGGGATTGGATATTGCTGAAGATGTAAAAGCACATGGGATTGCTGGTGATAATATTGGTGAAAAGATTGCTAATCTTGGAACTATTGGGGGAACAGCATTAGATATGATTGGATTAATTCCTGGATTTCAACTTGCGGGAGTTGTTGGAGCAGGTCTTCAATTGGCTTCGGGTGCTTTAGATGCTGCTTCATCAGCAGTTCATACTTCTTCACAAGAGGCGACTGATTCTAAACCTGCTCCTGTAACCGAGACTCCTCAAGTTGCTCAGGCAAGTCTTGCTGGATCATTTACAACTGCTCGATCATAAATGATAATTTTTTGATAAATTAAATTTTTTTAAAATTATTTTATATTAAGATATATAAACATTATGTCTTCTGTTACTGGTTTCTTTGTTGCTGATAATAAAATCCCTCTCGATGAAAAATATGTTGCTATTCCTTCTCAGAATGGTTTAAGTTATGATGCTCAGAAACTCATTGAGTTTTACATTCCCCCTAACATTGATACATTCAAACCAAAAAATTCTTATCTTCAATTTGATCTTACATTATCTCAGGATGAGGGTGATACTACATATACTCGTCTTCAACTCGATGAGTTAATTGGTGGTCAAGTTTTGATTGATACTATTCGTATTCATTCGGGTGATAAAACACAACTCTTAGAAGAAATTAGACATTATCCTGTTCATGTTGCTGTTAAGTATGCTTATCATTCAACACCAAGTCTTAGAGATCTTCGTGCTTTGAATGAAGGTGCTGGAATCTGGACACCCGATACTCGTGGGACACGTGGATCTACACAGAGTAACCTTTCTAATCATAAATTTTCACCTTACTACAGAGCACAGCAAGACGCGACTACTTCTGCTGCTTTTACTAATACATCATATTATACTCAGTGTAAAATTAAACTCCCTCTTCATACTGGTCTTTTCCAGAATGATAAAGTTGTTCCCTGTGGAATGTTAAACGGTCTATTTGTATCAATCCTTACATCTGAAAATCGTCGTGTCTTCCGCCAGCTGGACTCTGTAAGTTACAATCGTCGTCTTCCATTAAATCCTGTTTTCCATTCGACCAATGGAAACACTGGTGCTCCTGCTTCTTGGAACCCTGGAGCAGCAGGATCTACGGATGTATTTTATGTTAAACATGATAACAACAATTTCTCTACTCAAAACTTTCCTTTTGTTGTTGGAGAAGAGTTTGAATTTACTACTCAGACTGGAACTAAGATTCCTTGGACGGGAACTAAACCGAGTATTAAGCAGATTGAAACTTCGGGGACTGGTGCTAATGAATATGTTAAAGTAACTCTAAGTGCTTCTTCTGTAATAAGTGCTTCTCTTGCTGGTTCTGCTGATCCTCAGATGTTCTCTACTACTATTTCTAATATGACTGCTTACAATCCAACATATTCGATGAGTAATGTTGAACTCGTTGTATGTGAGATTGATATGGGTGCTGCTGCTAAGTCAGAAATTCAACGTGATATGAGAGAAGGAAAAATGATGGTATATGATTTCCTTTCAACTCAAGTATATAATTACTCTCAATTAGCTACTGATCGTGTTGCTAATATTCCGATCCCAGGAAATCATCAAAGAGCAAAATCCGTAATCTGTGTTCCCACGGATGCTTCTGTTTATGCTACTAAGGATGCTATAACTGGTGAAGGAACTTATGAAATATCAACTACTCCCGATATTAAACTATTATCATCTCAGTCTGGAATTGCTGGAATTAGTGATCGTCTGACAGAATACTTCTTTTTCTATGATGGTCGTAATCAACCTTCATTGAACGTTCATACTCAGAGAATTGCTAACAAAGACAGTGTAGATGCTATTCCTCTTCTTGAACTGGATAAAGCACTTTATCAAGCAGACATGCCTGCTCTAAGGATGTCTCGTTTCCAAGAGAATTTCTGTATCGGTCGTAGTTTCTCACTTAACAGAGGAACTTACGATATGAGGGGAAAAGATTGCCGTCTCAATGTATATTATCAGGATGTTACTAATGCTCCTGTTAAGAATAAATTATGGTGTAATTTCATCCACCACATAAGACGTATTAATATTCGTGCGGACTCAGTTCAAGTTGAGGTGTGAGTAAAATATTTAAATTTGAAATTGAATAATTAATTTTTTTTAAAATGAGAAAATCAAGAAAAGAATATAGTAAAACGTGTAGAGAGAATAAAAAATTATCTTCTTATCCTTTAATTTATAAAATAGAATGTAAAACAACAGGATTGATTTACATTGGTTCAACAACACAAAAACTATACGATAGAAAGGGGAAACACATGTATGATTACAGAAATAGAAAGGGTAAGATTAGTGCTCATAAAGTAATGGATAATAATAATTGGGATATTTATGAAATCGAAAAAGTAGAGGATAAATCTCAATTAAAAATAAGAGAACAATATTGGATAGATAATACTGTATGTGTAAATAAATACAATACTACAAGAAAAGTATCAGGACCAGAATCACATAAAAGATATTGGTATAATCATCACGAAAACAATTTAGAAAAACAAAAAAAAAAAAGAGCATATCAAAGGACTTGGGGACAACCATTTCATCATAGAAGATATTGTGATAATCTTTTATTAATTGATCCTTATTTATTTATTTAAGAATATGTCATTAAAGAAATTTATATGGGATATACTAAAGAACAAAGAAGAGTATGGTCTGCTAAATATAGAGAAAAGAATCGTGAAGCTATTAGAGAATATCAGAAACAATGGGAAAGAGAAAATAGATTAAAAGGGACTGGCGGAAAACATAGATATTCTCGAACGAGAAAAAACATTCCTTATCATAAAAAAGAAGGAACATTTATTATTACTTTTGATTAATTTTTTGAAAAATAAAAGATTTAAAATATTATATATAATACTATCATAAACAAAATGAGTATCATCTATAATGAAATTATGCCTTCTAATATTAACTCTACTCAGAAAGTATCCTATCGCGACGGCAATCCAATTGTTTCTTTCCTGATTGGAACTCAACCTCACCTTTTAGATGCTGGGTCTATTCGTGTCTCTGGGAACATTTCTTTTTTCAAAGATGCTAACAGAACTAAACCAACCTCTGCAGATCAACTTGGTATTGATGAGAAACTTGGTGTATATAGTATTATGGAGAAGGTTACTGTAACTTCACAGAGATCGAGACAGGTGATAGAGTCAGTTAATCATTACGGACGTTTCCTTGCTTCATATTTTCCGAACATTGCTTCAAAGGCAGATAAATTTTCCCATGTAAATGAGATGGGACTGACTCTTCCTAATTATCAAGCAACTAAAAAAGAAACGGTTGATTTCCCTTCTGCTGAAGGTAATTCTTTCTGTATTCATGTTCCTACAGGATTCCTTTCATCTGGAAATATGATTCCTTTAGATGCTGGAAGTCTTGGTGGAGTTGAAATTTCACTTAACCTTGCCCCTGATTCACAGGTTCTATATTCCCAGAACGGAAGCACAGCAGGACTCTCCGATGCTTTCTATGAGTTAAGTAATCTTCGTCTTCACTGTGAGTTGGTTGTTCCTCAGACTCCCCAACCTCCTCAGGGTCAATTGACTTACAATGCTATTACATCATATTTCAATGTGATTAACTCTGCTAATGCTGTTGTTAATTTTAATCTTGGTTCTTCAAGAACTCTTGGTGTATTTATGAATCTTGTTCCTTCTAAATATCTAAACAGTCTTCAATACAACAGTTTCAATACTCTTTCACCGATGAATTCTGATGGAAGCCAAGCACCCATTAATCAAATTATATTTACCAAAGCAGGGATGAGAATGCCTCTTGCTTTCAATCTCGATACAAATGTTAAAGACAGTGCTACTACAAGTGTAGTAGATCCTGAAGTAGTTACTTTTGCTCGTTCGGCAATTACTTCTGGAATGAATATGAGAAGTCAAATATCTCCTGTAAATACTAACAGACTTTATTCAGCATCGGGACTTGGTGGTCCTCTAGTTGCTGATGGGGGAGTAATGGAAACTATTGGTGTTCCGTTTGACACGACTGGCACAGGTGTAGGTGAAGATTTTTCTACGACTCCTTTCGGCATACAGATGGAGGTAGGACTTAACAGTGATTCCCCGAATGCTCTTTTCCTCTTTGTTCATTCTCGTCAGACCCTTGTATTTAATCCTCAGGGACTTCAAATCGTTCAGTAAATTCGATGATAATAATTGATCGGTTCAATAATCCACTTGAATTGATAATGTAATATCATAATCGAATAATTAATTAATTTTTTTTTTAAATTTTTTTTGTTTATTATTATCATAAATAAAATGGATAGTATTAAAGAAACCGTTCCTGTATCTGCTCCTAAAATGGACTCGTCTAATGTTCCCTCTCTTATTCAGGTTGGAGCTATTCAAACTAATATGAGTATGGATGTTCATAGTGATGTTCTTGATCCAATTGTTAATACTCAGAATAACTGTCGTTTTGTCCTCCAGAACAAAGGTTATCTTCACGACGGTTCCCGAATCACTGTTGGATGTAAAGGTAATGCTTCTATTGTTGGGGGAGCATATTTTCCTCTAGGTGTTGGGGTTCATTCTCTTATTAAAAGAGCAACTCTTCAAGTTGGTGGTAATACTATTTCTGAAATAGATGATTACAATTTTTTCAAATCATATGAAAGTATGTTTTTGTCGAATGAGATTAATCTTGACCGTGAGTCAGTAATGTCTTCACGTCAGATTGCTCATGACTTCCGTTATAACTCTACACCTGGAGGACATTCAAACACTTCTGCTGATCAGTATGGTCTTGACAACGGTGTTGAGTATGACGGTGGGGGTCTAGAGGGTCGTCCTTATCTGGATGTAAATAAAGAACCAATTTTTTCTATTACGATTGGGGAACTATTTCCATTCATGAAGGCAACAAATCTCCCTCTTTTTGCTATGAAACAAGAAGTAATTATTGATATTGTATGGGAACCTGCTGCTTCTGGTGGTCGTGTATCAATTAATAATAATGCTCAGGCAGGTTCTGCTGTTGAACTTGTATTGAATGAAGTTAAAATGGTTGCTGACTATATCTTCTATGATGGAGAAGTAATGTCTCAGCAGTTAGAAGCAATAAACTCTAAACCGACAAACTTTGCTTACAATGATTATCGTCTAACTAAAACATCTCTTTCTGTTGATGCTGCTAAAAACTCTGTTCGTAATCTTGGTGGGGCTGGTCGTATTGTTACTAAAGTTATCAGTGGAATTCATGATGACAACAGAGGTGAAAAATTCATGCTTAATAAATATTCGGCAGTTACTCCTGCTAGAGATTATACTAATGAGACTCCTTCTCTAAGAAAAAATGGAACTCTTACAACAAACATTCGTATGAATGATTTCTTTGTTTTCCCAATTGATCTAAGTAATCCAGCTGTTCTTTTTGATAAGACTGCTCGTGCTGTAGGATCTATTCCATTTGTAACACGTGAGGAATACAGTGCTGAAGGTGATATTTTAACTACAGCACAGTTCGAGAACATTGCTCAGAATGGGTCTAATGGTCTTCTCGGAAACTTTTTCTTCCAGGCATATAAACTCCCTGCTGGCAGAGTAAATGCTCGTGGTTTAGAACTAACTACTCGTGCTGATACTCTCCCTGCTCTTGATGGTTCTAATACTTACACTCAGAGAACGTATATTGAAGTGTCCCGTGTTGCTGTCCTCCAGAATGGTTTCCTTACATCTGGTTTTAACTAAACATTTTTTACAATGATAATTTTTTTTATATATAATAATAGTAATATGTCAAAACAAAATATGGTTCAAGAAGAATCTTATGTTGATTTAAAAATCTTGGAATGTTCGAGACAATCTTCTGTTGAAGTAGATGGGGGAAATGTATCAAATAATTCTTTATTTATGAATAAATTGGAAGAAGGAGTTTCATTAAAAGTGGGTGATCAAATATCAGTTCATAGTGCTATCATATCAGAGATAGGAGCAGGGGGGAATACTATTGAATTAAAAGGAAATATTATCGGACAGACATTATCAGATCGAATAATATCGGAGGATAAAATAAATGATAATGATTATTATGATAATTTGGGATATAAAAGTGTTTTAAATAGATCTGATGCTGTGACTATAAATTCATCAAGATTATTATTAGATGTAAAAGATAATGGTGTGAATATGACATTACAATATTTTAAAAGTTTAAATGGTGAAAATTGTTTTTCTCTTCCTCGACGTTTTGCTTATAATGCTTCTGCTTCTGCTTTCGTGTATATGGAAGGTCACGATTCTAAAGAACAAGGAGCAACAGTTTTTTCACAAACAGCTGGGACTATAGTTGAAGCAGATTATTACAAAGATAGAAATGCTTCTTCGATATTTAATGCTTCTTTTTTGACAAATAGAGAAATAAAGAAAGTTAGACAGGATGGAACTAAATATACTTTATTTGTGAGATTCGGAACAACATATTTTAATGCTTCAATGACGAGTATTTCTCCTGATGTTGCTGGTGGTATAAATGGTAATGGTTCAATTGATCCAGCATTAGATTCATATATTCCATACAGAGAAATGAAACAAATAGAAATTCCAAAAGGAAGACGAAGTGCCGATTTTATTGCTGAGTCATTTTCTCGACAATTACTTAATGGATCTGATTATGATACATATGAAATATGGAATGGTTCTTCCCCCGATACTCCTGAGATCTATGATCAGGCAGGTGTAATAACAGGACTATATAACACTGATACATTTAAACCGTTTAATTGTGCTAATGGTTCAACCTTCTCAAGAGCAAATTTTAATGCTGCTATGGCATATAATGGGAATACTGATCCAACTCCAACTGTTCCCCAGACAGTTCTCGACTGGTATAATTCATATCAGTATGTTGCTTTTAAAAGACCTGAGTTTGTTGAGAGTGGGAGAAGGGATTGGAATAATGATTTTTCATCAATTCTTTCATATTATATTTCAGAAATAAGTCATGATGAAATTGCTGATAGCACAAAGGTGACTTTTGAATTTAATGAAATTTATGAACAATATACTTGTGAAACACTTGCGACATGGATAAAGACTCAAGAACTATATCCTGAGTTTTGGGATTTTAGAAATAATCTTAGTCCTTATCATAAAGTAAATTTTAATGAAACGACAACACAAAATCTTCTAGCAGGTCCTTTTGCCATAGGGGGTGACACAATACAATTCAATGTTCAGGTTACACCATCAACAAAAATAATACTTGGTAAATATGATACTATAACTGTAACTAATCCTACACATCCTTTACAACCTGCCGTTTGTAATGTCATTTATGTTGAAGATAATGGATCAACTATCCAAGAAATTAAAATAGATGGAAAGTCGAATGCTTCTGTAACTCCTGTGGGATCTACATTTGTTTTTTCAATTACTCGGCATGGAGTCCTTCAAAAAATGACAAGTGATAACTCTCGATTTTTACATGTAGATATGGTAAATACATATGAAACACCACAACCAGATCCACGACCAGAAAGACTTACATTTGGATCTGATATGTATGAGGATGCTCCATCATCAGTCACAAATGATACTACATTAAAAAATCGAGCATCATGTCCGTTATTCTTCACATACATTAAAGAGCAAGAAAATACTTTTTTTGTTAATCCTGAATATACAGATGACAATAAACGATTGAGCTTTGGTTGCTTTTCTCGAGGATCAACTGGGAATATTCAAATGATAACTGAAACTGTCGGTGGGATTCCAAAAGAGTATTATAATGCTTCAGGATTCTTCATAGGAAGTATTACACCACAGACTACTGTTGGGATTGGAGACAAAGGAAAAAGATATATTGGATACGATGCTCATTTTAGTGCCTATGGTAATGCTGCTGTTGGGATCTATGGTCGGAGTAATTTTGAAACTGTATTAGATCAATTAACACCTGGATTACAAGAACTCGACACAAAAGGGGTAGTTACAGTAAAGAAAAATGAAGAATTATTATCAACTATTAATCAGACATATATGGGAGCAATAAATCCTCAATTAACTTATGATCCTCAAAAGGATCGATTTGGATTTAGTGACTTCTATACCCCAGAATTTGGTGGGAACAATGCTGGTGCTGGTAATGATGGAGACTTAAATCCTGTAAGAGATGGGAAGGACAGAGTATATAAAATTAATAAAAGACTAAGACAACAAAATTATGCTCCTGGCATGTCACCTTACAGTCATCCTATATCTGTTGATGTTGTTAAAGATATAAATGGAAAAAAGAGTAATGCTTCAGTCTCACTTGATTTTCCCAATAAAAATATATTTCCTTTCTCAGTTATGGATAGTCACAGTGGTATAATGATTGACACTTTCGGCATGGGGGAAGATCTTTGGTCTAAGAGTCTTTTGGGGATATTGGGTTTTAGTTACGGACAGTTACAATCACCATTAACAAGAGATAATTTGACAAGTAAAAGGATAAATACATTTAATATTTCAAAGTTAAATACCGTGACAACTCAAGCACAAATAGCATCAGAGGATTTAATGATTCAAAATCAAAATATTTACGGGGCTATAATGTATAAGACTAATATTAATAGCAATTTCATTTTACATCATAGTATCACCAATGGTAGTCCTGCCACCACAAAAAAAGAGACTTCACAATATAATTCACCAGTTAATATTGGTAGTGACAGTTTAATTGTCACAGCAGAATCAGTCCCTCGACAGATGTTAAATCCATTTTATACTATTAGATCAGATATTATCGATGATACATCCTATTTGGGAAGTAAAGACAGTGGTATAAAATTACCAGTTATAGCAGTTATCTCAAAGAGTACAACTGGGGGAGATTTCTTTATACAAGAAAGTTCTTTGACTTTTACAGTGACTAAACCCAAAGTAGTGACAAGTATAATTACCTCTATAATGGATCCCGACGGTTCCTTTGCTAGAGTAGATGACAACAGTGCTATTATCTATAAGATACAAAAGAATCAATCATATCCAAGTAACCTTCTTGCAATGTTTGGAATGTAATGATAATAATTGATTTTTTAGAATCTATTTTATATTTTGTTTTTTATTTTATTTTCATTTGAATTATAAATATTTTTTTGAATTGTAAAATGTTAATTATTATCGTGTACATCCACCTTTTTTTATTTAAGAATTAGAGAGTATAATATACTATGGAAAGGACAGAACAGCAATTACTTCTTATCGAGAGTTATAAGAAAAGTGAAAGAGAAAGGGTTGCTGAATACAGAATGAATATGTCAGAAGAAAAAAAGCAAAAGAAAAAAGAAACACAAAAGATATACAGAGAGAAGAATAAAGAAAAGATAAAAGAAGCTAATAGACTATACAGAGAGAAGAATAAAGAAAAACTAAAAGAAGATAATAGAATATACAGGGAGAAGAATAAATTTTAATAAATGATAATAATTGAAATTAAAATATTGATGAAATATAAAATGGATAGATTAACCAAAGAAGACGTAAAAAATATT
>TARA_R110000796_G_scaffold41132_5_pt1 | contig 13880 bp, 16 predicted proteins | sample TARA_R110000796 | Tara Oceans TARA_R110000796 (sample SAMEA4397815) | marine metagenome | biome: Polar Biome; feature: [SRF] surface water layer (ENVO:00010504); material: water (ENVO:00002006), including particulate matter (ENVO:01000060) such as... | depth 5 m | reverse complement strand
GGCAGGCCCTGCCGTTCCCGCCCGGCATGGAAGTGATCTGGCGGGTGAACCCCCACCCGGAACAGCCGGCCATGGGCTGGGTGGACACCATCGTCGGGCTACCCTGGCTGGACGGCTCGCCGTCGGTCTGGGTGGCCGGCGAAAGCGGCGCGGTGCGCGCCGTGCGGCGCTACCTCACCCAGGAACGCCCGATCGAGCGTCGTCGCCTCTACGCCAGCGGCTACTGGCAGATCGGCCTCACCGAAGACCGCCACCAGCTCGAAAAGCGCAAGGATAAAGAGGCACTCAGCCGCAGCACTTCTTGAACTTGCGGCCGCTGCCGCAGGGGCAGGGGTTGTTGCGGCCGGGCTTGAGCGGCGTGACAGTGTGCTCGCCGTCCAGATAGAACCAATGGTCGTTCTCGCGCACAAAGCGCGAACGCTCCTCCAGCACCGCGAAGCCATCGCCATCCCGGTGGGTGGCGCGGAAGTGCACCTGCCCCGCGTCGCCGTCCTGCTTCGCGTCAACGATCTCCAGGCCCAGCCATTGATCGCCGCCTTCCAGCGTCAGCTCGGAGGGCCGGGTATCCGGGTGCCAGCTGGCGCGCACATAGTCCGCGTTGTCGCGCACGAAGGCGCTGTAGCGCGAGCGCATCAGTGCCTCCGGCGAGGACGCCGGCTTGCCATGATGCAGCAGCCGGCAACATTGGGCGTAGTCCAGGCCGGAGCCACAGGGGCAGGGGACGTGCTCACTCATTTGGGGCGATACATCTGAAAGAACGTATCCGGGCTGATGCCGAAGTAGTCGGCCGGGCCGCCGCCGCGCAGAATCGGCTCGGCGTCGGCGGTCTGGTAGACGCCGTCCTTGAGCAGATGGCGGGCGATGTGCACGCCCACCACCTCGCCGAACACCATCCAGGTGTCGGTCTCGGTGCCGTCGGCGCCGGTGAGCCGCAGAATCTGGCTGAGCCGGCACTCGAACGACACCGGCGTCTCCTTCACCCGGGGCACGCCGATCACCCGTGACGGCTCCGGCGTCAGCCCGGCCAGCTGGAACTCGTCCACCTCCGGGCCCACCGCCGCGCAGCTCTGGTTCATCGCGTCCGCCAGTGGCCGGGTGGCCAGGTTCCAGCCGAACTCCCCGGTCTCCTCGATGTTCCGCACGCTGTCCTTGTAGCCGATGCTGGCGAAGCCCACCAGCGGCGGCCTGTAGTTGAAGGCGTTGAAGAAACTGTACGGCGCCAGGTTCAGCACCCCATCGCGGCTACGCGAAGAAATCCAGCCGATCGGCCGGGGCGCCACCAGGGCGTTGAAAGGATCGTGGGCCAGCCCGTGGCCGGCGGAGGGTTCGTAGAAATGGGTCTCAGTAGTCATTGAGCAATGCTACTTGGGGCGGGCTATAACCGACAAGCGCGGGCCGAGCCCGCGCTTGCAGCTATCAACTGTCAATTATCAACTATCAACTCAAGCCGCCACCTTGGGCGGGGCATCGCCGTGCTTGATCCCGTACTTGCGAATCAGCTTCTCGCGCTTGGCCGGGTCGAAGTTGATGTTGCGGGCGTCGTTGCCGGCGTGTTCCAGCAGACGCTTGTCCATTACCTTGTACCAGATCGGCGGGAAGTAGCTGATAAAGAACATGCCGAAGTAGCCGTTGGGCAGCTCGGGCAGGTTCTCGAAGTGGCGCAGGCTCTGGTAGCGACGGGTCGGGTGCGCATGGTGGTCGGAGTGGCGCTGCAGGTGGAAAGTGGCCCAGTTCGAGAACATATGGTTGCTGTTCCAGCTGTGGTGCGGCTGGGTGCGCTCGTAGCGGCCGTTGGCCTTCTTGTGGCGCAGCAGGCCGTAGTGCTCGATGTAGTTGGCGGAGGTCAGCTGGAAGGCGCCCCAGAAGGCGGTGCCCAGAATGTAGGGCAGCAGGCCGATGCCGAAGATGGCGAGCACGGTGCCCCAGGCGACGAGGGTGATGATCGCCGGCTGGATGATCTCGTTCTCCAGGGACCAGACCGATTTGCCCTGGGCGTTCAGGCGGTCCTTCTCCAGGCGCCAGGCGCGCTTGGCGGCGCCGGGCAGCTCGCGCAGCGCGAACTTCCAGATGCTCTCGCCCATGCGTGAGGAGGCCGGGTCTTCCGGGGTGGCCACGTCTTTGTGGTGGCCCTTGTTGTGCTCGATAAAGAAGTGGCCGTAGGCGCAGGGTGCCAGCACGAACTTGGCCAGCCAGCGCTCGCCCTTGCCCTTCTTGTGGCCCAGCTCATGGCCCAGGTTGATGCCCACGCCGCAGGTGCCGCCGATCAGGTAGATCATCGCCAGCACGCCGTGCCAGGGCAGGTTCTGGGTGCCCACGAACCAGGCGCCGTAGAACCAAGCGCCCCAGATCAGCGGCACCAGGGCGTACAGAATCCAGCGGTAGTAGGGGTCGTTTTCCAGCTGCGGCACCACCTCTTCCGGCGGGTTGCTGGTGTCCTCGCCGATCAGCATGTCCAGCACCGGCACGGTCAGGTAGTAGAACGCCAGCGGCAGCCACAGCATCAGCGCGTTGTTGCCGGTGGCGAAATAGAGCGCCGGGCCCACGAACACGATGGCCGGCACGAACAGCGACGAAAACCACAGATGCCGTTTGCGGTCGCGGTAGATCACACCGGACGGTCCGGTGAATACACCTGCCTTGCTCATAAACCTCACCTCTTTGTTATGTAATGGTTCCATCCTCCGCCTGTCCGGGGCCAACCGGCACCGCTTAGAGTGGCAATAAATCGTCATAAAGTGACAAGGCGGCTGACATTCACTACCTTGGAGGGAAGGCTTCCAGGGAGCGGCACCCATGACCGTGCAGATCACAAACCGGCTGCGCCCCGCGATTCACCCCACCTATCCGCGTCTTTTGTGCGCGTATTTGCATGAGCGGGGCTTCGATAACGCGGTGATATTCCAGGACACCCGCCTGCAATGGGAGCAATTGCTGGGCGATCACCGCTATTTGAGCCTGGAGCAGATGTCGCGCCTGATCCGCCGCGCCATCGACCTCACCGGCCAGCCCTGGATCGGCCTGGAGACCGCCGGCGTCACCTCGGTGTCCGCCCACGGGCCGCTGGGCTACGCGGTGGTGTCCGCGCCGGACCTGCGCGAAGTGCTGCGGGTGGTGTCCCGCTACGTGGGGGTAAGGTTCCAGCTGGTGGGGGTGCGCTTCGAGGAATTCGACGACCACGCCGTGCTGACGCTGGACGAGCAGGTGGACCTGGCCGAGATCCGCGAATTCGTCACCGGCTCGATCCTCGCCACCTACTTTCAGCTGGTGGACACGGTGACCTCGCGGCGGCTGCGCGACGTGGCCGTCACCCTGCCGCTGGACGAGCCCGCCTGGGCGTCGGTGTACGAGGAATATCTGGGCTGCCCGGTGACCTTCGGCACCGGCCAGCTCACCATCACGCTGCCCGCCGCGCTGCTCGACACCCCCTGCCTGACCGCCGACCCCACCACGCACCGCGCGGCGTTGCGGGATTGTGAGCACCAACTACGGCAGATCCAGAGCGGCGGCCCGCTCAGCCAGCGCATCGGCGTGATGCTGCTCGACCGCGACGGCGACTACCCGACCCTGGACGACACCGCCGAGGAATTCGCCATGTCCCGCCGCACCCTGATCCGCAAGCTCAAGGCCGAAGGCACCAGCTTCCAGGAGCTGCTCGACGACGTGCGCCGCGAACTGGCCGCCTGGTACCTGCTGGAAACCAGCCTGCCGGTGGAGCGCATCGCCGAAAAGCTCGGCTACCAGGACCCCTCCAACTTCAGCCGCACCTTCCAGCGCTGGTTCGGCACCACGCCGCTAAGAATGCGTCGCGCGCCCTGAGCTACGGCGCCAGCGCCAGCAACCGCCGCTCCAGCCCGAACACATGCTCGTCCTCGGCGCCCAGCTCGCGCAGCGCCTCGGCCAGATGCAGCAGATAATCCCGGTTGGCCCCGCTGGGCCCGTGGCTGCGATGAATGTGCCGCGCGATCTCGTCCTCCGGCGCCGGCCCCAGAAAGGCCGCGTTATCCTCGGTGGCGATGTACACCAGCCCCTCTTCATGGCCGCCGTCGGCGAACGTCATCGGCGTGGCGAACCGCAAATAGCCGTTCTTCTCGCGCACATCCAGATGCTCGAACACCGACGGCGCCACCCGGTAAGCCATGCCCGCGCACACCGTCCCCGGGCTCTCCACCAGCGTCAGCACCCGGCCCGGGCGCTCCGGCGTGCCGCGATGATCGTGGGAGCCCTGCCAGAACCGCCGCGCCCAGCCTTCGATGCTGGCGGGCCGGCGCTCCAGAAACGGAAAGTCCGCCTTGAAAATCAGCGAGCCGTAGCCGAACAGCCAGACATCGGCCCGGCCGCTCAGGTCCTGGCGGGTTTTATTGAGTTCGGTGGTATCGAAAGACATCCCCAGATTCTAACCCAAACCCGCCCGGCCTAACGCACCCACCACGCCTTTTCCGTACAATAAAACCCACCACAACGCGGAGCAGAGCACCCCATGAAAGACGTACGCCAGGAATACCACGCCCCCGGCCTCACCGAAGCTGATCTGCTGGCGGACCCGGTGGAACAAGCCCGCCGCTGGGTCGACGACGCCATCAACGCCGAGCTGCCCCTGGCCAACGCCATGACCCTGGCCACCGTCTCCGCTGACGGCCGCCCCTCCAGCCGCGTGGTGCTGCTCAAAGGCATCGAAGACGGCGGCTTCGTCTTCTTCACCCACTACGACAGCCGCAAAGGCGACGACATCGCCGCCAATCCCAACGTCTCCTTCGTCATGTTCTGGGGCCCCTTCGACCGCCAGCTGATCGTCAATGGCCGCGCCGAGAAAATCCCCGCCCAGCAATCCCGCGACTACTTCGCCAGCCGCCCACGGGGCAGCCAGCTCAGCGCCGCTGTCTCCCATCAGAGCCGGCCCGCCAGCCGGGAGCAGTTGGAAGCGGATATGGCCAAGCTGGCTGAGCAGTATCCGGAAGGCGAGACCATCCCTATGCCGGAGACCTGGGGGGGGTACCGCATCGTGCCCGAGGAGATTCAGTTCTGGCATGGGCGGCCTAGTCGGTTGCATGACCGGTTTCGATATATCAAGGACGGCAGTGAGTGGGCCCGCGAGCGCCTGGCCCCCTGATCCAGAGCCGCATTTAATACCGCTCCTGCGTGTGCCGTGGGAGCGAGTGTATCCCTCCACGAGCCTCATGGCCGCATTTGTGCCCCGCGGAATTTTCTGGTTTTATCTTAGTTCATCGAAATATTAATAATGTGATAACGCGCCAGCCGACCATCGGATGCTTGGGTTGGCGTGTAAGGCTATTAAAACAAGGACAGTGATGGCTGACCGACCTCCCAAGAAAGTTGTGGATGCTCGAATCCGAAACCGGGTCATGGAGTATCTTCAGCTCGTATCCTCTGCGGCGCAGCAGAAAGATTATCAGCGCTGCGTTCCCGATGTGAATGTGCCTACCGAGCTCATATGTAGTTGGGAAGATTGGATGCCCGTCCAAGAGGGCGCTCAGGATGTCGCTGCGCCTTTTTGTTTAGTTGAAAAGTGTGAGTGCAATAAAGGTATCGCCGCACGTGAAAACCGTCGCTGATGCCACGCCAGAGAAAATGCCGCCGATCAATGGCCTTATTTGTGCGAGTAATTTGCCAGATTATCGAGATAGAAGTGTGTAGCGCCTTGACTGATTTTAATGACCCAAAAACCTTAGATGGTGGTATGTTAATGCCGAGATTATCGTCTATTAATCTGATGGCTCTCACTACTCCTCGCTACGCCTCTGTTGCTCTCATTCAAACGTTAGTCTTGCGTGTAACATTTGATGCACTGTAATCTCATTATAAGAACAGTGCTAACCAAGGGCTTTAGATGAAAGATAACTTTAAAGGGTTCTACAGCATAGATGAGTCTACGTTAGAGAAATTGTGGAAAGATGAGAAGACGCTTTTTGTGCTCGACGCAAACGTGCTTTTGAATCTCTACGGATATGCTAAAAAAAACTAGAGAAGATTTTTTTGATATATTACAGGCTATTAATAAAAAAATATGGATCCCCTACCATGTAGGTTTGGAGTATCAAAGGCGCAGGTTAGAAGTTATAAAAAATGAGAAGGCCGTTTTTAATGATATCGAAGATAATTTAAAAAAAATACAGAATGTATTTAAAGGTGATTTTGAAAGGCTTGCTCTTAAGCGCCGCTTCCCAAAATTGTTTGAAAACACTGAAAAATTAGAAAAAGAAATAGAAAAAAGTATATCAAAATATAAAAAGTCTGTTCAGTCTTGGGATGATGAGCAACCATGCGTTAGATCCCATGATGAGGTTAGAGACAGACTTAATGAATTATTCGATCAGAGGGTTGGCGATAAACCAAAAGATCAAAAATGGTTAGACGATCTATATAGGGAAGGTGAGAATCGTTTCAATAAAAAAATACCCCCTGGTTTTAAGGATGTAGGAAAAGGCGGGGCGGATGATGAGTCGTGTTTTGTTTATGACGGCCTCTACTACCAACGTGAATATGGCGACTTAATAGTTTGGAAACAGTTGATCGAAAAGTCAAAAAGCGATGATGTTAAACATGTCGTTTTTGTTACTGACGACGCTAAAGAAGATTGGTGGTATAAGATTAGATCCAAAGGAGAAAAAACCATTGGCCCTTTGGCTGAGTTGCAGGCAGAGATATACCGAGAGTCAAATATTAAAAACTTCCATATGTATCGGACTTCAATGTTTTTGGAGGATGGAAAATCGAACTTAGCTGTTGATGTCAGTGAGAGCTCTATTGAAGATGCAAGTGCTCCACATGTTAATGAGAAAATACACCGTTTGCCGTCTAGGCAGCTGTCTGATCTCATGGATCTTTATGGGGCGCCGTCTGTCAGCAGCGAAAGATTTAGAGATTTACAGGCTCATATTAGCAGTATTTCGGCTCATCATGATAAGCGGCGGGAAGGAGTTGTGGACGCTATGGATGGCATCTCACCTAGAGAAATTGAGCGCTGGAAAGAAATTTCTAATCGCATCAATAGTATTGCGCATATAGATGAAGAACAGTTAGCTAAAATACTAGGTCGGAAACGCAACGACGAGTTTTTTGATATTGAAGAAATGAGCGCAGAAATTAGGCGCCTACTTGATTTAATAGAAAAAGGATATGATGGTGACGAGCCTGAAGATTAAAATGAATTTTAAAGCTGGCTTTGACGTCGAATTGGCGCTTACCGAATCGAATCTCTGTTGCTGGCGTTAGAGGAAATTTTAAAGACAGGTGGTTGATGGAATTTCAATGAATTTTGAATGAATGGTGGGCGCCAATAATTCAAAGCGTTATTGGCGCTTTTTTGTTTGGTTTATTTTGAAGTGTGTGCCAGTTTCTTACACTAAGGTTAGTGCTAGATATGCTAAACGCTCGCTTAAGTCTAAGAAGAAAATCCTTACATGCCAAATCTCAAAATATAATGCGTTAACGTCTGAAGGTGCGAATCGTTCTACTTATCTCTCGGCGCCTATTTATGCTGCACATCGTGAGCAATTAAAAGGTCTGATCTGGCTTCCGTTGGGCCTGATAACTGTGTCAGTGATCCCGGTTTTTGGACCTGTTGGCTTTATTGGCACGTTATACTGTTTCATAAAGGCAGCTAGCGTAACAGCACCAATTGATACAGATATTGACAAGACACAGAAGTTACAAGAGCTAAGAAACGAGCTGGAAGAAGTTAAAACCTCGCTTAACAGATGTTATCAATAGCGCGCTGGTAAGGCCCGCCTTCTGCGGCTATCGTCGATAGTGTGATATTTGAACCTCTTATAATTGTGTGTTAATGGCTTTGACCGCACATGCACATATTTTAGTTCATTGCAGAGTGGTGCAATATGTTATTCGTCGAGATTGTTAACGGTTCAATTCGCTCCTTTCCCTACTTCAATCTCCACCTTCTGTCGCTATCGCGCCATTGCTTTTTTGCGGTCAGATGGCGAAACTCGAAAAGAACCGCCGAGACCCGCGCTGCAATTAAGTGGCTGAGACCTTGAAAAATCGACAGCGGCCGGTCCTCAGCTGTAATTAATACCGGCGTATCGACGTTAAAGTTCGCTTGTTCCAAACATAGAGCTTTCAGAGTAGTAAATAGGGGCGAGCGACTTCCCCTGGAGCGTGCCCATTTCGGGATATAGTCCCAGTCGCCGCTTCGGGCTTTGAGGGTGCGGTTGTTCATGGTTATGGTCCTGTTGTGCAATTTCTAGGTTGTTTAAGTAGGGCGGTTGGAAGGCTCAAATATCGAGTGGCGTGCTTCTCCCAGACACCCCGATTGAATGTCGTTTACTGTGGCGTCCCTCGATATTTTCTTACCCACTCAGGTGCCTATATCCATGTTGCGGGCAAGTCATGCTGGGCAGGTATCAGTTAATGTATCACTTCAGCCCATTCGCTAAAGTGCGCGACTGAACTTCGGGTTAATTGCAAATCAACAACGAGAAAGTTATATGAGTTGGCAAAAGTATCAAGAAGATACAGCAGTAATATTTAATAGTATTGGTTGGACAGCTGAAATCGGGAAATATGTTGAAGGTGTAAGAGGTACTCATGAAGTAGATGTTTTTGTGACATTTAAACAAAATGGTATTGATTGCCAATGGGTGGTTGAATGCAAATACTGGAATTCTTCAGTGCCGAAAGAAAAAGTACTAGCCCTTCAGTCAATTGTTAGTGATATTGGAGCCGATAAGGGTGTTCTTATATCAAAAAAAGGCTTTCAATCTGGAGCTATAAAACAGTCAAAAAAAAGCAATATACTTTTAACCTCTTTAGATGAGCTGAAGGAGTTAGCTAAAAAAGAAATCCTTATTTGTAGAGCCGAAAACCTAGAGAAAGAACTGGTCAATTTGAACCGAACTTATGATGAGTTAGTAAATCAGGCATATTCAAAAAGTGGACAATATCTAAAATTTGGATTTCTAGAATATGGCATTAAAGGCGTGGACGGGCAAAGGGCTATGGCACTCGCTTGGCTGCTAAGGGAATCAAAAAAGGATTTGGATCTGAATAAAGTAGAGCCGGGGCCTTATAGGGTTTATCTGTGTGGTAAAAATGATGACTTTAGTATGAGATCTAAAATTATAACAGAGTTCGTAGATGACCAGGGAGAATATTTGGACAATTTAGAAAGAATAATTAGACTCTCTTCCAAATGGCTACAGGAGAAGAACGTACCTTTCGAATGCACTTAACAAGCAGCAGCAATAGACTTTGTAGTTCCCCCGCTTTAGTGGACACCTTCTCCTAACGAGAGGAGGTGGGCAATGCCCAGATATAAGCATCTGAGTAAAGCCTGGCAGTACTTGGCGGATTTCAAGGTGAAGGCTGTCGACCTGAGTCATCAGTAAGGCGTTGAGGTCCAGCAGGTCGCTATAGGCCAGGATCCCCATCCATTTATGCTTTCACGGTAGCGTAAGGAATGTGCTAAGGCGAAATCAGGCCAGATGGTCGAGAACGTATGCATGTGATGAAAAACAAGCAAGCGCTATGGCTGAGCAAATAAAATGACTGGATAGGCTGGAGCGGGACAACGCCGGCCTGAATAAGGAGAACGACCTTCCAAGAAAGTGGTAATAGTTTCTGGCGGATGGACATTAGAAAGGTTTGGATTGATCCAAGCTCACGGACGAGAACTAGGTTCAGATACCTTTGCCGCTGGTTGGGCGTCTCACGGAGTGGCTATTACGCTTGGTGTAAGCGTGAGGAGTCGCGGCAATCGCGGACCAACCGTGACTTGCAAAAAAGGTGCGGCAAATCCACTAGGCCAACCGGGGCTTCTATGGTAGCTCAAGAGTGCACCAGATCTTGCACCGTGAGGGCACCAGCGCTGGTCGTAAACGTGTGAAAAGTCTGATGCGCGAGGCTTCGCGGACCGAGCGTGCTTGCAGGGTATACTGCCGAACCCCAAGCATTGGGCGGTTTTATGAGAGTGACCGGCATATCAGGCTGAATCAGCTGGTTCCGGCGGGGCTGAACCAGCAATGGGGCGCGGGTCTCACCTATATCCAGGTTGGAAATGAGTGGCGATACCTGGCGGTTGTACTCGATGTGTATTCGCGAAAGATAATTGGCTGGTCTTTGGGTAGCAGGAAGACAGCGGACCTGACCCTGCAAGCGTTACGTTACGCATTGCGAGTGAGGACGCTCAATCCGAGGTTGATCTTCTACACGGACAGAGGCGTCGAATACGGTGCACACATGATCCAGAGCGAGTTGGACAGGCACGGAATCCGGCCCAACATGAATCGGCCCAACCAGTGTACGGACAATGCGCATATGCAGTCGTTCTTCCACAGCCTCAAGGCGAAGTTCATTTGATGCGTATCGTTCAAAAGCGAGCAGGAACTGAAAGTGTTTCTGATCGGCTACATCAACCAGTTCTATAATCAGAAATGGTTGTACTCTGGCATTGGGTATATTTCGCCGGCAGAATACGAGAGGGTGGTAATGTCAAACGAAACCTATCCATTTTGTCGCGGGAAGATCAGCTTTTCGCTATACTCCGACTTTTTCGCGGAGCTCTGGATTAGGTTTGTTTAAGTGCAGGAGTAGGAGATGGAAAGAAAACATCAAGTCTTTGTTTCGTCTACATATAGAGATCTAGTGGAAGAAAGAAAAGAGGTAATACATGCGCTGCTTGAGTTGGATTGTATTCCTGCCGGTATGGAGTTATTTCCTGCGACTGATGAAGATGCATGGTCGTTGATTACAGAGGTAATAGACGGCTGCGATTATTATGTTTTAATCCTAGCAGGAAAATATGGTTCATCGAATCAGGATGGCATAGGTTATACAGAGATGGAGTTTGACTATGCAGTCTCCCAAAAAAAACCGATTCTCTGTTTTCTTCATGAAGATCCAGAAGCGCTACCCGCAAACAGAACAGAAGGGAGCGATAAAGGAAGAGCGAAACTGGAATCTTTTAGAGGAAAAGCTCAAGAAAAGCACTGTAAGTTTTGGACTACGGCTCCTGATTTAGGCGGGAAGGTTTCACGGAGCATGGTTCAACTAAAGAAAAAGCATCGTTCTGATGGATGGGTCCCAGGTAGGTTTGCTGTTGACCAAAAAATGGTAGCAGAGATGGAGAGGCTTAGGGCAAGAGTGGCCGAGCTAGAGATGCAGGCGCTAGTTTCCCACTCTTATGAGCCAAAGAATGTTGAGGGTTTAGAAGGTGGTAGTGATAAATATGCGGTCCCGGTAAACGTGATCAAAGAAAAGGAGAGGAGTGGCGAAAGAACAACAGTAGAAGTTTCCTGGGACAACATATTCGCTTACTGTGGCCCGGCGTTGTCAGGTGAATGTACAAGCAATGAGCTGAACGAGAAAATTGAACTGGCTTACTATCACGCAATTCCCGCAGATGTTCGAGATTTAAATTCGCCTCGAAATATGTCAGTTCCGTACGTATGCGAAGATCAAATACATGTCCAGCTTCAGGCATTAGGGTTAATGGAACCCGGGCAGAAGAAAAGAGCTGTTTCTGATACCAACACCTACTGGAAATTAACGCCTTTTGGCGAGCAGTATCTAATACAGATAAAGGCGCTTCGTAAAGAAACTAACCGGTCAACGCAGCAGACGGAAGAAGCGCTGATTGATTAAGGCGTTATGACGTAGGGTTGACAGGTGGGTGCGGTGTTAGGAAAGAGTAATGGTCTGCGGAAACCCCAAGCAATGGTGTTGCCTGAATGTTCTTGGTTGGATCGCATTAATCTGTGCAGCCAGCTATTTTATTCGCCGTGTTACCGAGCACGTGGAAGAATGTCTTGCTCCAGAATTCCGACTAAAATTTATTCGGCGGCTCAAACGCATCAAGGATGGAGGTGCAGACTGACTGTTTTCCTTCGATAGTATTTTTACCGGAATCATTGGGAAGACCTGTAATGGCATTGCTTTATCCGATCTATGCTGGTTTCTGGCTTGGCTTCTGCGTTCCTGACAGTCGCAACTGGAGCGCCTGCCGTAAATGGCACGCCAATTGTAAGCCTGGTTGGTCTGGCCTCTATTTTGGATCATTGCTCTGGGTTTTGCTTCTTGTTGCTGTTGGTATGATGCTCAATGGCATTCTGGATTATCTATCATTATGAGTTACGGGACTGGTCATCCGGCTATCTTTACCTTCGGTATTCAAAATCGCGGTTAGTGTCACTTTCTCCATGATGGTTTTACGTGTCATATTTGCTTTTTTTGGGGGTTGGTCGTCTACAGTGACCTCTCATATACACTTCAGGGTGGTACTGACGAGGCGAACGGCGCGATTCTGCTGGTCTTCTTACTATACGGAGCCGCAATTTGAGGAGTTTTCACTTCAGTTTGGAAGTATGACTTTGTTATCTTTGCGACCAGATTTAGCTCTTCGATTTGGCTTGCTCTACACCTTATGATCGGAATTGTGATCCAGTGGTTGATGGGGATTTTGGTGTGCTGAATGCTGATCAAGTACCGGCCTGAGCAATTCGGGTCGTTCCCATCGGCTTGGTTCGGCTGCTTGATATATCAATTGGATTTAGGTTCTCCTTTATTCTTGGGCGCCAGCAGGTTGCTAGACTATACCTAACCTGTTATGCCATTTTTTTCCGACCCTGAAGGGCCTATCCTCAGCTTTTCTGCGCAAAGGTCGCCTCTAAATGTTGGCGCAATTTGGCAAGGCCTCTCAACTCTCCGAGGCCCACCTTTCAGTCCCAGCTATTACGGTCTCGAACAATCGACAGACGTCCGTCCTCAAACGTGATCGATACTGGTGTGTCGATGGAGAAGCCGGCTTTTTCCAGCCAGAGACCTTTCAGAAGAATGAACGGCGCCACGCGATTCCCGCTGGGGTGCGTTTTGGGATAGAGTCCCAGTGGCCTTTTCGGACTTTCAGGGTGCGGTTGTTCATGGTTATGCTCCTGTTGTGCAATTTCTAGGTTGCGTAAGTAGGGCGGTCGGGAGGCTAGAAACAGCAACAGGTACTGCTCCGACTATTCCCTGCAAGCAGGTGTTCTATTCGCCGGACCTCCCGACCATTACATTCCCGTATTTCGGGCACAAAAAAACCGCAATGCTTCCGGGGTGCGGTTTTGCCCGTCCCGGCTAACCTCTAAACCTGCGCGTAGCCCCCATCAACGAACACTTCGCTCCCCGTCATAAAGCTGCTGTCGTCGGATGCCAGGAACGCCACCGCGCCCGCGGTTTCCCTGGGGGCGCCCAGACGCTCAAGCGGTACGGTCTGTTTCATCTCGCTCAGGGCCTCGGGTGGGAGCAGCTCCATCAGTTTGTCTGTTTGGGTCGGGCCAGGAGACATGACGTTCACGCGAATGCCGGTGCCTCTCAGATCATAGGCCCAACTGCGCACCAGGTTTCGGATGGCCGCCTTGGAAGCGCTGTAGATGCTCATGGCGGGGGTACCCATGCTGCCGACGGTGGACCCGGTGAGGATGATGGAGCCGCCGTTCTTCATCAGGGGCAGGGCCTTCTGGACGGTGAAGAGGGTGCCTTTGACGTTGATGTCGAAGATGTAGTCGTAGTGCGCCTCGGTGATCTCGCCCAGGCTGGCGAATTCGCCGACGCCCGCGTTGGCCACCAGGACGTCCAGGTATCCTTTTTCTTTCTGGATCGTTTCGAAGACGCGGTCGAGATCCTCCGGCTTAGTCACATCCGCTTGGATGCTCCGGGCGTTGGGTCCCAGTGCCTCAACCGCGTTGTCGAGGGCGTCCTGGCGCCGTCCGGTAATGAAGACGAAGGCGCCTTCTTCGATAAGGCGTTGGGCCGAGGCCAGGCCGATGCCGCTGGCTCCGCCTGTGATCAATGCGATTTTACCGTGTAGCCGACTCATCGTTGGGTCTCCGTATGTGTTGACTCGATTCGCCTTCACGATATATAAGCCA
>TARA_R110000796_G_scaffold22353_2_pt1 | contig 13883 bp, 22 predicted proteins | sample TARA_R110000796 | Tara Oceans TARA_R110000796 (sample SAMEA4397815) | marine metagenome | biome: Polar Biome; feature: [SRF] surface water layer (ENVO:00010504); material: water (ENVO:00002006), including particulate matter (ENVO:01000060) such as... | depth 5 m | reverse complement strand
AAACATATAAAAAACAACTAAATATTTGTACATTAAGGTAATAAACTATGTTAAAATATTTAGTATTGTCAGTTGCAATGTTCTCTTGCGTTACGTTCGCAGAGACAACAGAACAAAATAGAACGGTAATGTGTGATTCTGCGAAAATTGTAATTCCGTATTTACAGTCTGAATTCAATGAATACCCCATGTTCATTGGCGACGTACAATTGGAAGAAGACAAGACAGCATACGTTGGAGTAACAGTAAACCCGGAATCTCAAACGTGGACAGTTATATTGTTTAACGCAAATTCTGCATGCCTGTTAGAGTCAGGTACGGGGTTTAAATTTAAGATGCCAGATACTATTCCTAGTACCAAAGAATATCAGTAAATTAAGCAGCTAGTGCTAGCTGCTCAGAGCTCTTAATTATATACCCACCGTATAATGTTTTGTACAGCTCTGCTCCCGCCTTGGTGTGAAATTCCATATGATTGCCGTTTGCTGTGACTAGTAGATATTGCATGATTGAAAACCTCTATTGTAATTCTATTTATTGAAACTCGCACAACTGTAATAAATCTGTAACAATTAGTCAGCAAGGACCTTCGGGTCCTTTTTCTATGCAAATATTATATATTAATTAAATATACTAAAGGTAAAATATGAAAATAGGAATTATTGGTTTTGGATATGTGGGATCAGCGGTGGCAGCAAGTTATGCTGATGAACAGGTCATAGTTTACGACCCAAAATATGCAGATATGTCTAGGCCTATCCAAGAGATTAAATCACAGTGCTCTGCTATTTTTGTATGTGTGCCTACTCCAAGTGGCACAAATGGTTGTGACACCAGTGTTCTAGACAATGCTGTTAAGACTCTAAAGGGTTATACTGGAATAGTTGTCATCAAATCAACTGCTCCGCCACAGTGGTATGCAGAAGCAGAGTCAATGTCTGGCCTTAGGTTAGCTCACATTCCTGAATTTCTAACACAGGCACGTGCCAAGTATGACTATGTTAATCCACATAAAATTATAGTAGGATGCAAATCAGAACTACGTGATGATATAACCAAAGTATTGTTGGCAAGCGCTATTAACTTTGACCGCCTAAATAACATCGAATTCTGTTCTATAGCAGAAGCCAGTTTCTTCAAGTATATGGCAAACAACATGCTGGCCATGAAGGTTATCATGAATAATGAATTCTCATATCTTGCAGATGCAATGGGACTAGACTGGGAAACACTTAGCTTAATGGCCAAAAGTGATTCTAGATTAGGTAACACACACTGGGCAGTTCCAGGTCCAGACGGCGAGTACGGCTTTGGCGGAGCATGCTTTCCTAAAGACACCGAAGCGCTGGCAGTTATGGCAAAAGAAGCAAATGTGCAGATGACAATGCTGGGCACTGCCATTAAGACAAACAGGCATTTAAGAACTACTAGTACGACAGTTTAATAAATACTTTAGAATTTTGAATTTCAATCAATAAGGAATAAAATGAAAATAGGATTTATTGGCCTAGGCAAACTGGGCATGCCTTGTGCAGAAGCCATGACGACGAAACATGACGTCTGTGGTTACGACATCAGAGACGCTTCAAGTGAAACAGTAACAGTAGAAGAATCAATTAAGAACGTGGTAATTAATTCAGAAATGATTTTTATTGCTGTAGAGACTCCACACAGTCCAGAGTATGGTGGCAGTGAACCAAGTTGCCACTTGCCCAACAAAGACTTCAACTACGATGTAGTTAAAAGTGTATTAAGAGAAATTAACTTATACGCCGACAAAAGCAAACTGGTAATTCTAATCAGTACTGTACTGCCTGGTACTACACGTAGAGAATTTGTCGATCTTGTACCGAACACACGTTTTATCTATAATCCCTACCTGATTGCCATGGGCTCTGTAGCCTGGGACATGGTTAATCCTGAAATGATTATGATTGGCACAGAAGACGGTAGCGAGACTGGCGATGCCAAAATACTAATCGACTTCTACAAGACAATCATGCAGAATAGCCCAAGGTATGAAGTTGGTACGTGGGATGAATGTGAAGCAATCAAAGTATTCTATAATACCTTTATCAGCGCTAAACTTGGACTGGTCAACATGATTCAAGATGTTGCTATTAAAAACGGCAACATCAACGTGGACGTCGTTACCAATGCATTGGCAAAATCAACAATGCGAATCATGGGACCAAAGTACATGACAGCTGGTATGGGAGATGCGGGCGCCTGTCACCCACGTGACAATATTGCATTACGTTACATGGCAGAAAAGTTAGATTTAGGTTACGACTTATTTGACAGCATCATGAGTGCGAGAGAAATACAAGCCCGCAATCTAGCAATGGCACTGGTGGACGCAGCTAATGAAAAAAACTTGCCCATTGTTATACATGGCAAGGCATACAAGCCAAATGTTCCCTACACTATTGGCAGTTATAGTATGCTAGTGGGATACTACTGTGAGCAGGAGAATTTTCCAGTAACTTATGCAGACCCATTAACAGGTGATGATTACGTGCCTGAGGGACCTAGTGTAATTCTAATGGCACATAATGCAGGTATTACTTATGACTATGCAGATATTGACAAACAACAAGACTTGTATTTTGAAATTCAATCAGGCAGTGTTGTGGTTGATCCCTGGAGACAGTTTAAAACATCTGACGAAACAGTTAAAGTAATACATTATGGCAACACACGTTTACAGCAGAATTAATATTCCCGCATTCTGGGACGATCAATACAAGTATTTGGACTATGTTGCAGAGGAGTTTAACGATTCCCTCAATATAACCAAGTGGTCAGCCGCCGGTTATGCCAATAAGTTTACTGGCGCTATGGCAGATATGCGCGGTAAGCAACCTAGTTGGAACAGTAAGTTTATTCAGCAATTTGAAGATGCTGGTTGGCTAGATATCGGAACTAGTTACTATCGCATGGGCACAGGCACAATACTTCCAGTTCACGGTGACTTATATAAAAAATATATAGACATTTACAAACTAAATGGCAAACAGTCTAGTATACGTAGGGCAGTTGTATTCTTAGAGGACTGGCAAAGTGGACACTATGCAGAAGTAAACGGTGACCCTATCGTAAAGTGGAGTGCTGGTGACACTGTTATCTGGACATACGACACTCCACACATGGCGGCAAACTTGGGATTAACTGATAGATACACACTACAAATTACAGGACACATAAATGCTGGCGAGTAATAATGAATGGGATACACTTAGAGAGATAGTAGTGGGCAAGGCAGATTTTGCCAACTGGCCTACTACTGATCCTGTATTTGCTCGAGAGAGTGAAAAGACACTATGGACAGCAACACCTGTTCCCACTGGTCCAGTGCCACAGCAAATTATTGATGAATCCAACGAAGACTTGGAAGCATTATGTGATGCACTACGCAAAGAAAGCGTGGTTGTACATCGTCCTGATGACATGAACTTCCAAGAACTAGGTGGCATGTACAACTACTGCCCGAGGGATAGGCTGTTGGTTGCTGGTAGTGAACTAGTAGACTGTAGTATGATGTATCCATGTCGTAATATGGAAATAGATGCGCTGCCCATGGCAACAAGTCAAGCAACAAAGATACACACTATGCCCAGGGACCAGGGCATGGTCTTAGACGCTGCAAACATCGCACGCCTAGGTGACACCTGGTTATACCTAATGAGCCACAGTGGCAATCAGACAGCATACGAATGGTTGTGTGCACAGTTTCCTGATAAGACGATTGAAGCCTGTAACTTTTATGCAGGAGTTCATATTGACAGCACTATTGTGCCTATTCGTGAAGGCGTGGCACTAATCAACGGGTCAAGAGTTCGTCCAGGTGAATTGCCAAATGCAATGAAAGGATGGCGGTGTGTCTATATTAACGATGTCGTTCCTCAGGGATTTTATAATTATCCATATGCAAGTAAATGGATAGCATTAAATATGCTGATGGTTAATCCACACCTTGCAATTGTAGATAAACATCAACGCAGCATTATACAAATTTTAAAAAGTCTTGATGTAGAAGTCATACCACTAGAATTGCGACACAGTCGTACATTGGGAGGCGGCTTCCATTGTGTTACTCTTGATTTGGTCAGAAGTCGGTGAACACAGAACCAAATAAATAAAGTATAATAATAATAATAAGGGTTACATGAAAGAATTTAGTGAATACACCAACTTGCTTGTGCATGCATTTGCGCAACATAATAGAAAACAAGAAATACTTGCAAAGAAAAAAGAAATAATAGACACTATATGCGAATTACACAACTTTGTGCCCAGTAACATTTTATTCATTGGTTTTACACCGTTGGCACTGGCGGTCGAAAATAAAAATATTACAGTATGTGGTGCAAGTTCAGAAGCCGTCGCATTAATGTCCGGCATGGGAAAAAATGTCACGGTGATTGAAGCAAACGAACTGCCAAAATATAGCAAGCATTTTGATTGCGTTATTGCAATGGATGAAAATTTTACTTATGCTTCATCTGAAGAATCTCAGCGCGACTGGGTAACACAGATATGTGATCTAACAACAGACTTAGTGATTACTACTCTACGCGACTATAAAAATCAAGAATACAAGGATCGTGAGTTTAGCCAGCCAGCCGCTATACGACAAGGCAATAACGTAACGGCCTACTTAGAGTTTCACAATATGGACTTTAGAAACAGAGAAAAATGGTATACCACTGTGTTTGAGCTAGGACAGGAACTTAACAGCCATGGGCCTTTTGCAAGAAGAACAATGTTCTTCAAACAGATGGCTAAGTATTCTAAAGACGCCGGTGCAGTAGACTTTTTAGTACATAAAAATCTAATGTATAAGAGCTTAATCAAGAAAAATTACGAGCATGTAATTAGTATAAAATTCGAGTAAACACATGGACAATATAGTTTCAACAACCCAAGTAGAAAATTTAATTAATCAAATAATAAAAACTAAGGTAACCGAGCAGCTATCAACTATAAATGTTGACAAAGTAGTCAGCGAACGGTTGCAAACTGTGTCATCACAAATTGATTCAGTAGTTACGCAGGTAGTAGAAGCAAATGTACGCAGACACCTAAGCGGTATTGATGCAAAAAGTATTGTAGACGAACAGATTGCTACATCGACAAGTCAGATAGAAGCACTGATTAGTCAGATGGCAGAAGACACTGTTAAAATAATAATACGCAAGCAGCTGGCAGTTATTGATGTCAAGTCCCTGGTAAATGAGCAGGCCGCACTCACTGTAAAAAGTAACTTAGATAACTTCAAATTTCCTGATGGTAGCATTCCTGTTGCTGCGCTGAACTTTAAAGATTTTAAGTTTTCAGGCACACAGGTGTCGGGAGGTATACACGAATCCTTCGGTAGTACCGGCATAGATGATCAGGCAACTAATTGTAAACTAACAATAATGGATGATTTTGTGGTAGTTGAAAATCATTTATTTGCTCAAGCAGCAACAGTAAAAGGATCCTTAACTATTGAGGGTAATTTAATTGTCAAAGGTGACATCAATACAGACAATAAAGGATTCCAAAAGCTGGCAGATTTTGCGGCTGAAAAGGCGACATCAAATATGCTTCAGGAACAGATAGTGGATTCGATAGCTATTGCCGCACAAAAGAAAATACAAGCAGCTGGTGTCGACGTGGATAAAATTACACTTAACGGAAAACCTATTATAGAAGATGGTGCTATTGGAAAAACTGTTCGCAAGAGTAGCCTGCAAAAAGTTGGGGTACTGGATGAACTGCAAGTCAAAGGCGAGGCGTACTTATCAGACACGCTGTATACAACTAACAAACGAACAGGCATTAACACACTAGAACCCAGTGCCTCGTTAGCGGTATGGGACGAAGAATGCGAACTTGTTGTCAAGAAGTATGAAAAAAATACAGGATTTATCGGTAGTATACGCAATCAGAAGGTAATAATTGGAAGTAATAATAACGTAAACATTGTGCTTGACACCGACGGATCGACCAAAATATCCAAATTGCGCATAGGCAATGTTTCGTTAAATTGCTTCGACGAAATGCCCAACTGGGAAGGCAAAATAGGTGATATTGTATTCAACGAAGAACCTAAAGTAAATGCGCCAATGGGTTGGATATGCCTTGGCGGCGCTCGATGGGCATGTTTGCCTAAAATAACAGAATAAAAAAGGACCCATTGGGTCCTTTTTGTTGAGCAGTTAATACTATGCTTCGTATGGTTCCACTAAAATTGTTACGATCTCTCCTAGCATGGCTTCTATTTCAGACTTATAACTAAGTGCTAGTTCTTCAGATCCCCATTTGCGAGTTACTACTGAGGCAAAGGTGTTGCCATCGACAATAGTATCATTTTTGTTGCCGATATCCAACAGGTCGTATTTGTTTACAAGTTCACCGAGTGCTGGCATATCAACAACGTCCGCGACATCTTCCAACCGTGTGATAAATGTTAAAGTAGTTTTAAACATATCTTAAGATTTTGCTGTCTTTGTTTTAGGAGCCGCTTTTGGTTTTAATACTTTTGGTTTTGATACTTTTGGCTTTGCCGCTGCTTTTGGCTTTGCTGACATTGCCGCAGGTTTCGTTTTAACTACGCTGATTACACCCATACCTTCTACTGGAACTGTGCCAGTTGGGAAAGGCCACGCGGTGTCTTCTGGTGCTTCTTTTTCAACAACCGGAGCCTCTACTTTGCATGGTTCAACGACTACTGTGATATTGGTAGTTCCGAGTATTTGTCGGATCCAATTTAAAATTTTAGTGATAATAGACATTAGGCTCTCCTGGTTAATAATGTATGCATTTATTTAGTATTTTAGTACTAGTTTGACAAATATTGATAATACCGCTATAATATACACATAGCAACGAAGAACTGCTATATTTCTTTAACTTTTCAGGTACTCATAAAATGTCAAAAGTAGTAGACTCAGCAACCAACGCAGTGTACGTTATGCAACTCAACAGCAAATCAGCTGTTCGTCATGTTATGGAAGACACTGGTTGTGACCGAGCCACAGCCGAAGACGCTGTGAAGCATGTGGTCAAAGCACCAGCCCAGGGTTAATACTGTGCGGGCAATTGTATTATTACCAATGCTGATCCTGGCTGGATGCGCCAGCTCTCAACGCATGAGCATTGACGATTTGAACTATTATCAGATAGATTGTAACATGCGAGCCGAACAACAGGCATTCTTGCGTAGTCAACTTACTTCATCTAGTGACAGGTTAAGTTCATTGTTCAATACTGCGGGGATAGTAGGGCAGATTGCCACCAGAATAGATGGTACTCATAATCAACATACGGCCACACTGAGTCGTGAATATGATGCAATTGTCCGTGTTAGACTAATGGACCTGAACACATACTGTGGATATGAAAATCCAGGTGTGTGTGACTTGGCAAACCCAGGGAGTACAGCATGCAGAAATATGCGATAATTTTATTACTAGCAGGTTTAACATCGGCGTGTGCACCAATTAGCGTGGTTAAAACCAACCAACTAGACATCGCACGTATGACGCCTGACTGTAAAAACAGTGGCAGGCAAATACGCTACCTCGAAGCTCAACTAACTCGTCCCAGTAGCATTTTGGGCGGAGTTAGTTCAGAGCAGGAACGTAGTTATAAAGCCACAGTGCGCAGCCTAATTTGGCGAGTGAGAGAACAATGTCAAAAGTAATTGTCAGTCTACTGGCGTGTGTCAGCACAGTTGCCAGCGCAGAGTGTTACATGCGTAGCTCAACAACAGCACAGGCTAAAGTTGATATACAGCGTGTGGTGGATATTAGAAACATGGTGTCTCCCACGGTAACTGGTAAGCGATGCAGTGCTACTTTTCGTGTACAAATTAACGGGCAGTGGTTCGATGGATTTGGTGCACATGAATGGAATGACAGCACTGATGAAGCCACAGCATGTAAGGTAGCAGTGGAGTTGGGTAAGCAGGAAATCATTGGTTCAAACTTTAAACGACAGATTGCCAGCAATCAGGAAATGGTTTGTAGCGACGAACCTGTGATAGTTGAACGCGCAGTGCAGGTTGGTGACCTGATACGCGAGAGTCAGGTTATGCCGCACCCAGCGAAGACGCAGCCTTTTGACTACAAAGGCACACAGTGCAAATGGTACATTGAAACAGACGTCAAAGGTAACGATATGTACCAATGGCAGGGCGTAATATGCCAAGTTCGCCCGGGAACCTGGAAAGTATTGGACAAATTCTAAGATTTGACAATAATTACCGGTTGTGTTATACTGACAGTATCGAAATTACACATACACACAGAAAGGTGTTAATCATGAAACGTAACTTAATCACATTGGCAGTCCTGCTCAGCATTGCAACAACAAGTCAGGCGGGATTATTTGGTCCCAGCGAGGAAGAGCTTCGTATACAGGAACTGCAACTACAGAACCAGAAGATGCGTGAAGAAATTGACTTGCGTACAACAGAAGCTGGTAAAGTTAATCCTTACGAGCCTGTTACTAGTCAAACAATCACACAGGTTAATATTCCCAGCTGGTATACGATGCCTCCTAAGGCATCTGAACAGAGTGTGTTTGTAGCAGGCACTGCAACCAGCAGCACATTGTCTATGGCAACACAGAAAGCCATTATGGACGCTGATACAAAGCTGGCATTCCAGATGGAAAGTGCAGTAAAGGCAATGATTAAAACTTACCAGAACGACCTGGGTACAGACATCGTTGAGAACACAGAGCTGGTTGCACGAAAAGTGTCAGCAGTCACTGTCAACGGACATCATCAGGTTGATATGCAGGTAACACAGGAAGGCAGAGTATACCGTGTGTTTGTACTGATGCGATTCCCACTGGGAGGTGCCAACTACTTTGCGGAACAGATTCGCAAGGATAGTCTCAAGAACCAGGCAGTGGCACGTGAGCGAACCGCAACCACTGAGCTTAATGACAGTGTAGCAAACAAGCAAGCCAAAACAGCAGCCGAGCAGGAGACGCAACAGGCAACTCTGAGCCAGCCAGTACTAGAGTCCAGACAAGCTGAACCGCTGAAACCACTGGAGCGTATTGAGACAGATGGCAACGGTGTTATTATTAATCGGGTAGTGGAAGAAGCCGCAGCGTTTAAACCTGCATCACAAGTTGACTTGACTAAGTTGCCACACAATGATATTAGTGATCTGAAGTTGCGAGCTGAGATTGATGCTATCTTAGCAAAGCCTAACGCAGTAGTTATGACTACTACTGTACAATAACTAAGTATTAGGTATGAATAATACCTTAAATACTTTTTGTAGTCTCCCCTGGGTTGGCTTAGACGTAAGTCCTCAGGGGAGTTTTAAACCCTGTTGTAAATACTCAAATACCCTGGCTTCAAATATCGATGACTATTTCGCAAGCACTGAATTAGAATCAGTTAAGCAGGACTTTTTAGCTGGAAAGCGTCCGGAAGGATGCGCCCGTTGCTGGCGCGATGAGGATGCGGGACTAGAGAGTAAACGACAGCTGGATTTTAAATATACCTTTGACAGTATTGCTCCCGAACTTGACGGACTCAAAGTTATTAGCATGCCATTTGGCAACACCTGCAATCTTGCTTGTAGAATATGTAGCAGTTCTGCCAGCAGCAGGTGGTATACCGAAGCCTTGCGACTGCGCGACAAGATTCCAGAAATAGTAGTACGCGACCACAAAAAGTTCTACAAGGATCAGACATTTATGACTGAGATTGTTAGTAGAACTAATAATCCAGTTTTGTTTGAATTTCCAGGCGGTGAGCCGTTTTTAACTGGTAAGAAGGAGCACCTTTCCTTTTTGCACGACTTGTCTAAAACAGATGCCAGTAATTTAAAATTGCACTATGTTACCAACACTACAATTATGCCAGACACTGAGTTCTGGGAGATTTGGAAGTTGTTTAAAAATGTGGACCTGCAACTGAGCATAGATGGCATCGGCAGTCATTTTGAATATAATCGCTGGCCCGCTAACTGGACACAAAGTTACAAGCATATCAAAGAATACCAAAGACTGCAACAACAATACAGTAATATACAACTCAGTATAAGTCACACCGTGAGTATTTTCACTGTTTACTATCTACCGGAGTTTATGACTTGGTGTGAGAGTGAAGGATTGCCTGAACCCTATTTGGGACTGTTGACTGAGCCTTTGCATTATTCAACCAAGTCATTGCCATTACCGGTGGCTATGGCAATATCAGAACGACTAACATCGCCCAAGCTGGAAAAAATAGCAAGGGACTTGTTAGACAACAACTCAAATGATTTTGACAAATTTGCAAATTATGTTACAATTATAGATGATGACAGAAAACAAAACTTTTCGTCTACTTTCCCAGAACTTTACCAACTATTAAAGGAATATTTTAATGCCTAATTTTGTACCAACCGTACTAGAGAAAACCAGTAATGGTGAACGAGCTTATGACATCTACAGTCGCTTGCTCAAAGATCGTATCATAATGCTGGATACAGAGGTAAGTGAACACAGTGCAAGTCTTATTGTTGCACAGATGTTGTTTTTGGAGAGCGAGGATCCTGATGCAGACATCTTGTTATACATCAACAGTCCAGGTGGGTTAGTAACTGCTGGACTGGCTATCTACGACACCATGCAGTTTATCAAGCCAGACGTCAGCACTATTGTGCTGGGACAAGCAGCCAGCATGGGTAGTTTATTAGCACAAGCGGGCGCGCCAGGCAAGCGTTTGGTATTGCCTGAATCACGTACTATGATTCACCGTGTGAGCTCAGGTACACCAGGTACCAGAGGCAGTGTACACGTTCAGGAATTGCAGTTTGAAGATGCCAAACGCAGCTACGAAGAAAGCCAGCGTTTGAATAAACGTCTGACAGAACTGTATGTCAAGCATAATAGTGCAGGTAAAACTTACGATGACTTGTTTGCAACCATGAAGTTTGACACATTCCTATCAGCTGAAGAAGCAGTTGCTTACGGACTGGCAGATAAGGTTGTGGATAAACGCTAAACTGATATATACATAATGCCCAGTCAAAGTATTTTTTGTAACGTACCATGGACCAATGTACACATTTACCATGATGGTACTTTTGGTATATGTTGCGCTGAAAAAACCAAATTGTATGATGATTTAGATCAGAGTTTTAGTCTTAGAAACATGACCGTACAGGAATGGTATCGCGCTAAACCTGTGAGAGACTTCAGAAAAGAAATTCACGGGAGTACTGAACTTTCAGAATGTGCAGGATGTTATAGATCTGAAAAACGCGGCTTCGAAAGCAAGCGTTACAAAGAGAATTTTAAAACTGTTATTTTTACCGACCCAATTCACTTTGAAAAAAGTTATAGTCAGTCTACAGGTTTTAATAAATTTCAACAAAGTTTAAGCAACGATGGCGACACTGACTTGATTCCAGTGGACTGGCATGTTGATTTTGGCAACGAGTGCAACCTTGCATGTAAAATGTGTAGACCACTGGAAAGCAGCAGGATCGGGGTTCTATATAAAAAGTGGGGCATACTTCCTAAAGGTATCCCTGTTATTAAAGATTGGACAAAAGACATCGACTCATGGAATAATTTTATGTCGAGTCTAGAGGCAACCCCCAATTTAAATAGATTCCACGCAATGGGCGGCGAACCACTAATGTCCAAGAGGTTTCTCAATCTAATCGACTACTTTATTGAAACTGGTAGAAATAAAAAACTTAGTTTGAGTTTTGTGACTAACGGCACACTGATAACAGACGAACTAGTGGAAAAATTAAAAACATTCAGGTCGTGTGATATAGAAGTCAGTTTAGAATCATTTGGCTCCACTAATGACTATATCAGGCAGGGTTCCGATTATAAACAATTAAACGAAAGAATAAACTACTTGCTAACTCAATGCTCTGATACTTTTAAATTAGTGATGAGAGTGGTGCCGCAATTGTTGAACATCACAAGTTATCATAATTATCTACGCTGGTGCTGGGACAACAAAGTTGCATTTGAAAGTTTGCCGCTTTACAACCCTGCTTATCTGAGAATACAAGTATTACCAGTCAATATCAAAAATACGTTACTTGGCAATTATCTATTATTAAAAACTGACTTAGAAAAAGCACTAGAATCTAAAGTTATAGCATTGCGTGGTGGCAGGGACAGTAGTAAAATTGAACATACGCTGCTAATAGAAGTTAACGGTATTATCACTATGTTAACTGAAACAACAGCTGATAATATAGAGCAGGACCGTATTGAATTAATTCACTGGCTTAAAAAATGGGACGACGAGTTTAATTTAAACGCTCTTGATTATTATCCGGAATTTCATGACTTCTTAACAGAATACGGATATGGAATTTAACACCAACATCAAAGTGGGATTAACGCCAATCTGGCATATTGACTTTCCTGACATAGCTATCTGTTTTAATAACTTGGAAATTTTTAGTGGCGTGTTGACAAAACCGCGTGTTTTTGAAATAGATAAGAACCTTGCATCAGGTGACCATTGTTTAGAAATTTATTTTACTAATAAAACAGACGGTGATACTATTCCTGAAAAAAAATTAGACAAAGCAGTTCTAATAGACTTTGTTAAATTTGAAGACATGGATGTTGACAGGACGAAGTGGGCGGGAATATACGAACCAGACTATCCCAACATTTGGTATAGCGAACAAGTCAAACAAGGGTCAACACCGGATAAATTTTTAAAAAATTCAACATACCTAGGATGGAATGGTGTCTGGCGGTTAACATTCCAATCACCAGTATATACCTGGATACATAAATTAGAAAACTTAGGTTGGATATATAACCTAGATTAAGAATGAGCACACTAACTGAACAATTTGCAAAGACTGCCTATAAACCCAAATACTTTATTGGCGACAGAGTATTCGGACGTTATAAAAAAATTCCCTACATGGCTACGGTGGGCAACGATCGCAACAACGTGGGCAGTGAAGAGCCTGAGGTTGTAGTTCATCTGGACTTACCACTGCAACACCAGGGCGAAATCATCACCATGCTGATAGTCAAACACCGAGACATCAAGCCACTGATGGAAATCAAGTGATTTGACAATAAAACCGGTTTCAGCTATAATATACACATAGCATAGCAAAACAGGAGTTAAAGATGAAGCAGATGGTATGGTCAATATTCGATAGTAGTGAAATAGAGTTCAACATCCCACTACGTTCAGCATTCTACTACACTGACTATGGTACGTCAGACGTGGTAAAACTCAACGATGGTTTCTACCCAGTGAGCTTCGACGGTGCAGAAACCTTGTTAGAAGTACGTGATGGTGAATGGCGCTTGGATACTGAAGACAAGCTGGCCACACTGACGTCAAACTATCATGGTGTCTACATCGAAGGTTTTATTTGCAACCCACAGACTGGTAATACAATCCAGGCTATAATTGGCAGTTAATTTTCGGTTGACAATAAATCGGTTATCCAGTATAATATATACTTACACACACAAAAGGACTCTAGTATGACACAGCAAACATTCACTACCAAGGCAGGCGGCACTGTTACTTTCACTAAAACAGGTCTGATCCACCGCGCTGGTACAGGTGCATACTCCGGACGTCTAGCAGAACTTAATACTAATGCAGTATCTGCTGATACCCCTAAGCGTGGACGCGGTCGCCCACGTAAAAACGCATAACCGGTATTTGACAATAAATCGGTTATTTGCTATAATATACACATAGCAAAGCAAAACAGGAGTAAGAAATGACTACAGACATCAACGTTACTACAGAAGCCGCAGTCAAGCAGGCAGTAGCAGAAGCTACTCGTACAACACAAAGCTATCTTGCTCAATATGGCGAGGGAGCCTGTGGCTTCAGCTGGGTTGATGTGTACGGCGTGCGTTCT
>TARA_R110000796_G_scaffold27942_25_pt1 | contig 13884 bp, 9 predicted proteins | sample TARA_R110000796 | Tara Oceans TARA_R110000796 (sample SAMEA4397815) | marine metagenome | biome: Polar Biome; feature: [SRF] surface water layer (ENVO:00010504); material: water (ENVO:00002006), including particulate matter (ENVO:01000060) such as... | depth 5 m | reverse complement strand
TTTTGGTATCGACTTAACCGCATTCTATGACGTGTTAACCGATATTGACCGTCGTATTGCCAGCCAAAGCGCGCGTATTACCCGTGAAGTGGGTGAAGAATTATTCCTCGAAGGAGTATCAGAATCGGCTGTGCGAATTCGCTCTCGCATCAGCGAACTGGAGTTTTGGCCTGAACTTGAAGTGTTTGTTAAAGCCTTTAAAGCGTGGAAAGCAGATGGTTTCAGCCAACTACCGGACGAGCATTACACTAACTCAATGCGCCGTGCATTAGACATTATTGGCCGCGCAGCATTAACCGGCGGTATTGCGAAACTGTTAGAAATCGAACTGCGTTTAAAAGAAGGTAACAGTGACTTAATTATTCGTACCGACCGTCAGTTAAACGAGTCTTCAAGTCATGGTATGGCTTACCTTATTTTATGTAAGTTTTTATTGGCCTTCACCCGTTTATTGCGCGGCAAAGCCAATGTCACTATCCATTGGCCAATTGATGAGTTAGGTACGCTACATCACACTAACGTGAAGAAAATCTTCGATGCCTGTGAGAACAACAATATCAGTGTATTAGGGGCTTTCCCAAATCCTGAATCTGAAGTGCTAAGTCTATTTGCTAACCGTTACATCATTAATAAGCAAACTAAAAAGCTGCAGGTCGTTAAACCTAAAGCCAACCCGTTAGCGGCCCGTTTATCGCAACGTAACACTAAAACCGAAATGCCTACGGCGGAAATGACTCGCGCTGAAACTGCTAAGGAGCACATCTAATGTCTGAATCGACTGAAACTACCTTAGTAGGTACTGGCGCATTAATAGAGCAATTGTTGCGTGGTGAGTTTATTTGCCGAGTGACAAATGAAGACGGTTGGCGGGCATTAAAAAACAACAGCACTCGCGACAGAGTTGAAACCTACCTTAACCAAATTAATCGCACCATTGCCAGTGCTGGTGAGGGTGAAGTCTTTTTTTGTGGTTATTTGCAGCTAGGCGAGGTTGAGCGCAAAGTTATTTCATCGCAATTTAAAGATATTTGCTCAGGACTTATTCCATTAGTGGAATGGCTAGTATTAGTGCAAGAAGCCAGTGGTCAAGATGCTCCGCTGAGCGAAGGCGCGCCGATCCGCTTAACCGATTTACAAGCGCGTATTGAAGACACGCCAGCCTTTAGAGAGCAACTCACTAAGTTGAGCCATTACCGATTATTCGGTTCAAGCAGTACTAACGTTGACGGCCAAATTAAGTTGGTGTTTAAGCGCTTAGTGGAACTGGGTTATTTAACCAAACCCAATAGTGAAAAACAGATTTATATCGCCACGGGTAAGTTAGATTATTTATACGAAGTTATCCGCTTTATTGATGAGACCGAAGGCTTAAGTCTTGAGGCTCAGGCAGAAACCGCGACCCAAAGGGACTTGATATGAGCAGTAACTTACACCAAGCTGGGGTAAAGCTGCTCAAACAACTTGGGCGCCATGCCGATGTTGTCATGGATGCATATTTGGCTGGGTCGATTAACGATACAGCCCATGATGCTGGCGTTATCGAAAAACTGAAAAAAAGTGGCATTTTATGGCGACCAGAACCGGATCAAGAACTGCGCTTAAAGCGTTCGGTGCGGGCATTATTGGAAGAAGCATTAAGCGACGAACGTAATCGACAGATTGATGCCAACGTCGGCTCAGCGCTAGCGACAATAAAAACGTTAGCCGATCATTATAAAGAGGCGCGCCGTGATGTGGATTTCAGTGCTGCGGAAGCCTATTTAGCCGATTTAAATGAACATGTGTACAGCTTTACCGACAGTTTACGTTATTCAATCCGGGTGTTATGGAGCCGAATTAACAACGAATTTGGTTATGTTGGGACTATAAGTGCCAAAATTCGCGAAAACGAGTTAGCCCAAAGCCAGGTGTCAGAGCTGCTAAACGGCTTAGAAATGTTTCAATTTAGCGAGTTAGGTGAAATTGCTGGCGATATTCGTGAATTGCGCCGTTTATTGATGACCAGCTTGCAAGAAACCTTAAGTCAATGTACTCAAGAGTTGAGTATTGTCCAAGCGAGATTGTATGAGTTACTTGGGCGATTTAGGCAAATACAAGGGCGCACCCGATTACTAAAAGGTTGGTTACTGCACACCAACATGCATCCTGATTATCAACCTGAAAACCATGTAGTGCATAAAGCGGTGCCGGTATTATTTAATTGTGCTGAAGCGCTGATAGCCCCTGCAAGTGTTGATGTGTCAAACCCTCATCACGAACTAGAGCTGATGGGGTTAGTGGCACAAGTTAAAGCCATTAGTCGCGACTCGTTACCTGCGGTACTGCGTGAGCACAACGTGACCTTTGAAATGGGCGACAGTGAGGATTTCGATATCCCTGAAAATCCCCTTAAAATAGCCGTGGATGAATATTTTTGTGAAGTGATTGATTCTGGTTTACGTCAATCGGCATTAAGTTATTTGCAAGAGAAGCAATTAACATGGGATGCCGAAAGTTGGCTTTATCAAGTCATTGGCGGTTATGAAGGTTTAGCCGATGAGCATAAAAATTACTTTGAGCTTGAACCGATAGGTAAACCTGATCCGGTTTATAGCGGTAACTTTATCATTAACGATGTTGAGTTATGGCTAGCTTAAGCAAAAGACAGTTACAGCTAATGGAACACGCTGCAAAGCAGCGCTTGCCGCGAGTGAAGTTCACTGCCGATTGGAACAAGTTGTATCAGTTGTGGCAAATAGGTGAGACCGATGGAACTGACAAATACTTGTATTTGACTGCAAACGATTATGTTTTACTGCGTAACATGGCCCAAATTGATTCGGGCTTAGATATTCTGGCCCTTGATTTTGATGTGCCCCGCCAACAGATGTCACAACTTAGCGCTAATGAAAAATACGCTAACATCAGCCCTGAAGCTGACTATGTATTAATTAAGCTAGCGCCTAGTTTATCTCAAGACCAAGTGACTGATTTAGCGCCAGGTTCCGTTGCCGATTTATTATCTGTACATAATTGTTCACTGCGATTAAAGGTCGACAGTGCGATTGCGCTTTGTCAGCAACTCAATCTAACGAACCTCATCGTGGTAGAGAACCTCGACAGTTTTGATCACTTTTTTGCTAATTCATTTACCCCAGATTTACAGGCCATCATTAATAACTGTATGGTGTTATACCGTGGTAGTCATGACTATTCGCCAGCAGGTCGAAAGCGTTTTTTACACTTACTTCAACCACTCAACATCAATGTAATTAGCTTTACTGACCTTGATCCTGCAGGATTAATGATTGCTAATAGCCTTGAGTCTTGCTGCAGCATAATAGTGCCGCAACTCGCACTAGCGTCGCCTGATAAGTTATTAGCGTTAACCCAGACAAATTCGACGGATGATTTTCATAAACAACACAAGCAATGGGCTTACCTTAATAACTTACATCGAGATGCACATTCTGGCGAACAATCAAAGTCTCTATCTGCTTATCAATCTTCCTCTCAATCAATAAAATACAGCTCGCAGTGGTTAGCGTTAGTGCAATGGCTCGGACAACATTGCGTGAGCATTAAACAACAACATATGTTAGCTAAATCCATGTCACTGACGTTGCTTAATATCCACTGTTCAGAATAAAAAAACACTACGCTGATTGAGCCAGCTAACCCCATTTATTAAACAGAGTCGAGCTCACTTAATCAGCAAGTAAAACCTTCAAACTGATTGTTACTCACGTTGTCGGCTTGATTTTAATGCTATACGCACAAATTTTAGCTGTTTTCGTAGTAAATCTGTCACTGGTTATACCATCGTTAATGATTAAATAAGTGTATAATATGTTGTTATATATAGCTTTTATATTGCACACTTGTTAAGCGTCGATTAAGTAATCACTTTTGTTTATAAGGTGATTGAAATATATTGCGCTATGTCTCAGTATTTCAGCGCTCGAAAAGAATAAGCACCAGGATTGGTATAACAATAATTAGCAACAGAAGTTGCCATTTCGAAGGGAAATTTATAGATGACAAAATCACTTTCAGCACGGATCTTTATCGGTCTGTTTTTTGGGGTTCTGCTTGGTAGTATTGTGCAGTTTTTACTGGCAGATAATGCTTTTTTTGGTGGCACGTTAGTTAGCCTAGCCAGTGGTGTTGGCACCATGTTCGTCAATATGATTATGATGCTAGTGGTTCCACTGGTGTTTGTGAGTATTGTGTGCGGTGTGTGTGAGTTACAAGATTTAAAAAGCTTTGGCCGTTTAGGTGGTAAAACCTTTGGGTTTTATATTATTAATACCATGGTAGCGATTTTAGCTGCTTTTACCGTCGCAATGATATTTGAGCCCGGTAAAGGCGTGGATATGTCGAGCAACGGTTCGCTGGATATTACCGCCACAGAACTGCCTGATTTAATGTCGTTAATTGTGAGTATTGTACCAAACAACCCGTTTTCAGCCTTTACCTCTGGCAATATGTTGCAAGTGATTTTTATGGCGCTATTAATGGGCGGTGTCATTAAATCAATGGGGCAATCGGTTGAGGGAGCAGTTAAAGGATTTCAAACCGCCAATAAAATCATGATGCGTTTAATTTCAGTGGTAATGAGTTTAGCGCCATACGGTGTATTCGCCTTAATGTTTAAATTAGGTGCAACCTTAGAACCTGAAATTTTTGTCAGTGTAGTTGAATATTTAGTGCTTATTTTGGCTTTATTATTGATTTGGATTTTTATCGTATACCCATATTCTGTTAGCCTGTTCACTCCAATTTCAGCGAAAACTTTCAGAGATAAAACTCAAGAACAAATTCTATTCTCATTGTCTACTGCTAGCTCAAACGCCACTATTCCGGTAACTATGCGTACCCTTACTGACAAGCTAGGTGTGAGTCAAGCTGTGGCTGGTTTTGGTGTGCCACTGGGCGCAACCATGAACATGGGCGGGGTGTCGATTTATATTACCATTGCAATCTTCTTTGTCGCGAATGCCTTTGGTATGCCAATCAGTAATGATCAAATTCCATCGTTATTGTTCAGCGTATTTTTACTGTCGGTGGGTGCTGGTGGTGTTCCTGGTGGTGGGATGGTGATGATTGGGGTATTGATTTACCAATTAGGCTTACCAGCAGAGGCATTTGTGATTGTTGCAGCATTAGACCGTATTATTGATATGGTATTAACCTCATGTAATGTGGTCGGTGATACTGCGGTACTAACCATTGTGGATCAAACTGAACAAGCGCATCAGCTTGAGGCTGCAAAAGCTGCAGCTGAGGAAGTATAAGATTCGTTTAGCAGTATGAATAAAATGGCCTGCTATGCAGGCCATTTTTTATGTCTAAGGTTTAAGGCCTTATGTTTAAGGTCATATGCTTAAGGCTTTAAATTGACGAATCTGTTACAGGGTCGTTGTGTCGAAAATAGTAGATGCTATCTATGCTGCATTTTATTTTCTATCTTGGTCATCAGCTTGAATGTCGTCTTTTCTAAATCATCTAAACCGCGATGAGCAACCTGCTCGTAAGAGCGATTAATATAGCGATAAGCTTGTGGGTAGTTGAACTCAATTACCTCAAGTTCTGCCAATTCATTCAGCGCCTGTGTTTGTCCTATGGGATAGTTCATCATTTGATGATATTCAATGGCTTTTTTAAACTGCTCTCTGGCTTCATCATTACGACCTATGCGCTGGTTTATCATGCCCGCAAGCTGTGAAATATAGCCCAATGTTAGCCAGTCTTTCACTTTAGCAGCATTGGTTTTGGCAATGGTAAGTACACCTAATGCTTGTTCTATTCTGTCCGTTTCGGTGTAGCTTTGCGCTAAAAACAATCTTAGTCTGGCTAGCTCTCGCTCATCTTGCTGATGCGTAGCTAGATCGATTGCTGCTATCAATGTTGTATTAAGCTGTTCATATTGCTGTTGCTGCAATTGGATGCTGGCTAGCAGACGTATGGCAACTAAGTTGTCTGGTGTGGAGCGTATGAGCTTGGATAAGTGCTGCTCAGCAGCCTTAGTGTCGCCAAGTTGTAGCTGTGTTATTGCATTGAACAACAGAGGGGAACTAAGACGTGAATTGTACTGAGTTGTTGCCTTGGTATTTTGTTGATTTTGTTGTGAATTCTGTTGCGAATTCTGTTGTGGATTGAGCTGCTCAGTAATCTCGTTTGCTGCTGTAAATAACGCTTGCTCGATGCTTGAAGCGTTAATTACTCCCACTTTTGTATGATGCTGCTGATGTAATGTATATGCTAATTGATATTGATTATTCGCGCCGGTAATACTGGATTCAATCACCAACCCCGCGCCAGAGACAGCCATTAATTGCTGAATGTCGATAGTTTGGCTCAAGTGGTCATTAGCGATAAGCGAGATGATATTTATAATATCTTCGGTTTGCAGCAATGGGTAACTAACACCGACATTGAGCTGATTGATCAGCACATCCATCGCGGCATAGCGATTCCATTGTGAGTCTGTATTGTCTGTTGCGAGTTGCACTGGAAGTACTAAAATAGTGCCAGTTTCTATTGTAGGTGCTTTAGTGGACATCAGATAAGCATAAGCGCTCATGCTAATAAGCAATAAGAGTAAAATAGCCGCAATATATTTATTTTTATTCGATGATCTGGCGGGCGGCATCGTTATAGTCCTTTATTTATTTCCTTAAAATAACTTAGTGGGTATTTAAGTTATTGTAAAGAAATGATTCTTTACTCTCGTTTCCTGACCACAATGCAACATTGTGGTTCACTGTATTTGTTCACTTTAGTCAGATTATCAATCAGTTCAATTGCACTACATAAATGAAAAAACCGCCAGAAGGCGGTTTTTCTTACAACAGGCTCAATTAATCAATTGATGGCTCTTCGCTGTAATCAATACCGTGGTAGCTCAAGCAGGTATCAACTTCGTTAGCGCTACCTAAAATTACCGCAACGCGCTGATGGATTTCGATTGGCTGAATGTCCAAAATAGTTTCATAACCTGTTGATGCTTTACCGCCAGCTTGCTCAACTAACAATGCCATTGGGTTGGCTTCATACATTAAGCGTAACTTAAACGGTTTGGCTGGGTTTTTATTGTCTGTCGGGTAAGAAAATATCCCGCCACGGCACAATACACGATGCACATCACCGACCATTGCGGCAATCCAACGCATGTTAAATGATTGCTCACGAGGTCCTATTTCTCCGAGTAATAAGTCGGCAATATAGGTTTGCATTGGTGCTTCCCAAAAACGCTGGTTTGACATATTAATGGCAAACTCGGCAGTGTTTGGGGTTATTTGCACGCTATCGTCGGTCAGTAAAAACTCTTGGCTGTCTGGAGCAAGAGTATAAAACTGAGTGCCTTGGCCTGTGGTTAGCGCCATCATGGTTGATGGGCCATACAACACATAACCCGCAGCAACTTGTTTGCGGCCAGCTTGTAAAAAGCTTTGTTCGTTTAACTCACCAGCGGGTGCAGGTAATACTGAAAATATAGTGCCCACTAATGAGTTGATGTCGATATTTGATGAGCCATCGAGTGGATCAAAACACACCAGGTATTCACCTTTAGCATTCACCTCAACCACATAATCTTCTTCTTCAGACGCTAAACCACGTACATTGCCATCGGCTTTAAGGGCATCTTTAAGCATGTCATTGGTGATTACATCCAGTTTTTTCTGGGTTTCGCCTTGAATATTTTCTTGCTCTGTTGCACCCAAAACGCCCGCTAATGCCCCGTGACGAACCGCACCACTAATGGCTTTTGAGGTGTCAGCTAAGGTTAATAGTAGTTGTGTTAAAGACGCGTTTACGGCTTGTACGCTAAGGGTTTGTGCCAAAGTCTGCATGATTTTTCCTATGAGATTTTGCGAGGTTAAGGTCGATGTTGTTAATTCTTATCAGTTATGTGCAAATCATACCCCACAATGACGCTAATTTCAGCGATTGTTATCTGAGGTTTTGGTTTTACTGTTAATTGAGGCAAAATGTGGGCGGATTGAATTGCCCCAAGGATTAATAATAATGACAACAACATGGAAGCATCATGCTTTAGCGGCAGTGTCTGCCGTGCCACTTCTTTTTACTAGCTCGGTTTTTTCAGCAACAGCAACCGCTCAAGGCAGCATCATGAACTCATCAACTACCGCGACACTGACTGCAATCAACGGTAGCACTACACCACTGACCATTGAACGTATTCATGCGTCACCAGCCTTAGCAGGCTCAAGCCCTCGTGGGTTGGCATTATCGCCTAACGGAAAACGTGTAACCTATTTATCGAACCGAGCCGATAATCAACATTTGTATGATTTATGGCAAATGGATATCGCTACGGGTAAGCGCAGTGTACTGATTAATGCTGATCAATTAGAGGCTGGAGAACTGTCTGATGAAGAAAAAGCTCGCCGAGAGCGCCAACGAATTTATGGCCAAGGGATCATGGAGTATTTCTGGTCTGAAGACAGCCAACATATTTTAATCCCTGCTGCGGGTAAGTTGTATTTATATGACGTTGCCAGCAATAAGGTGGCTGAGCTTGCAACCGGTGACGGTTTTGCAACCGATGGGCGTTTGTCTCCAAAAGGTCACTTTGTGTCGTTTGTGCGCGATCAAAACTTATTTGTATTGTCATTGGATAGCCAAAAAGTAACGGCACTCACCACAGATGGTAAAGGGCCAATTAAAAATGCCATGGCAGAGTTTGTTGCCCAAGAAGAAATGGACCGTATGACAGGCTATTGGTGGGCGCCCGATGAGTCTGCAATTGCCTTTACTCGTATCGATGAATCCGGTGTTGAGTTAGTGACTCGTAATGAAATTTACGCCGAGGGGATTAAATTAACCGAGCAGCGTTACCCTTATGCAGGTAAAGCCAATGTTGAGATAGCACTGGGTGTCGTGACTTTAAAAGATCGCTCCATTAGCTGGATTGATTTAGGCAAACAAAAGGACATGTATTTACCTCGCGTAGATTGGCTACCCGACAGCCAGCATGTGTCGTTCCAATGGCAAAGCCGCGATCAACAAACGCTGGATCTACGCATTGCTGCAATCTCTCAGCCGACACAAGCTAAAACGGTGATTGAAGAGCGCAGCAAAGCATGGGTAAATTTAAACAATGATTTACACTTCCTAAAGCAACAAGCGGCCTTTATTTGGGGCTCTGAGCGTGATGGTTTTAATCATCTGTATTTATTTGACTTACAAGGCAAACAACTTAAGCAATTAACCCAAGGTGATTGGGCTGTTGATACACTTGAGTTTGTCGATGAAGCAACGGGTTGGGTATATTTTAGCGGTCGAAAAGACAGCGTTGTTGAGCGTCATTTGTATCGGGTTAATCTTAATAAAGGTATGGATTCTATTGAGCGAATTAGCCAAGCATCGGGTATGCATGAGGCTGTATTTGCGGATAAAAAGCCCGTTTATTTAGATTACTTTAGTAGTTTACAGCAACCGCCGCAGATAAGTTTGCACAATGATTCTGGCAAGCAGTTAGCTTGGGTTGAGCAAAATGACATTGATAAAAATCATCCGCTTTATGATTATGCAGGTTTATGGCAAATGCCTGAGTTTGGTCAATTAAGCGCTGAAGATGGTCAAGCATTGCAATACAGATTGTTTAAACCAGTGCCTTTTGATGCCGCTAAGCAGTATCCGGTTGTGGTGCGTGTATATGGTGGGCCGCATGCTCAGTTAGTGGTCAATAGCTGGAGCGAGGCAGATTATTTTACTCAATATTTACTGCAGCAAGGCTATGCGGTATTTCAATTAGATAATCGTGGTTCAGCGCACCGTGGGACTCAATTTGAACATGTGATTTATCAAAACATGGGTGATGCTGAAGTAAACGATCAAAAAGTTGGCGTTGATTACTTACGTAGCTTGCCATTTATTGATGGTGACAACATTGCTATTTATGGTCACAGTTATGGTGGTTATATGGCGTTAATGAGTCAATTCAAGGCACCAGGTTATTTTAAAGCGGCAATATCGGGGGCGCCAGTAACGGATTGGCGTTTGTACGACACTCATTATACTGAGCGTTATATGGGTAACCCACTAACTAATAAAAAAGGTTACGACGCTAGCAGCATTTTACCTTATGTGAAAAATTATCAATCGGGTTTATTGATGTATCACGGTATGGCCGATGATAATGTTTTATTTGAAAACAGCACCAGAGTATACAAAGCGTTGCAAGATGAAGGTAAGTTATTCCAAATGATGGATTACCCTGGGTCTAAACATTCAATGCGTGGCGAGAAAGTGCGTAATCATTTATATAAATCATTAGCGGCATTTTTAGATCAACAGCTGAAGTAATCACTATGGCGTTCCATGATTAACTAAAAAGCAGATATAAAAAAACCAGGTTATTCACCTGGTTTTTTATTGCGGCTAACCTTAAAAGATTATGCTTCTAAGTCACCACAAAAACGATAGCCTTCACCGTGAATTGTCGCGATGATTTCTGGCGTATCAGGCAAGCTTTCAAAGTGCTTACGGATACGACGAATTGTCACATCAACAGTGCGGTCATGGGGCTTTAATTCACGGCCAGTCATTTTTAACAACAAGTCAGCACGTGTTAAAATTTTACCTGGGTTTTCAACAAAGTGAAGCATCGCACGGAACTCGCTGCGTGGAAGCTTATAAGCTTCGCCCTGTGGGTTTACCAAAGAACGGCTATTGATTTCTAAGCTCCAACCGTTAAAACGGTAATACTCAACAGAACCTTTTTCTTCAGTTTCTGCTGCAGCATTATTAACGCGAGTTAATAGGTTGCGAGCACGAATCGTTAATTCGCGAGGGTTGAACGGTTTAGTGATGTAATCATCAGCACCAATTTCAAGACCTAGAATCTTATCAACTTCGTTATCACGGCCAGTCAAGAAAATAAGACCGATGTTATTAATTTCACGTAGCTCACGAGCTAATAATAAGCCGTTTTTGCCTGGTAAATTAATATCCATAACAACAAGGTTAATCTTATTGTCTTGCATGGCTTTATGCATTTCTGCGCCGTCGTTAGCTTCAGTGACAACATAACCTTCAGCTTCAAAAATACTGCGTAATGTATTACGAGTTACAGCTTCATCTTCAACAATTAAAATGTGCGGATTTTGCATGATATTTACCTGATTTTATAAAATTCGATTCTAGCCACTGTTTGCGAACTGTGTGCTAATAGATTGCAATAGCGCTTTAGCTAATGCGCTAAGATTCCGATATTTTTTGGTGTTTATCTATGTCTACCCTGAATTAAACACTCTCTATAAACTCTATTATGTAACACTTAATGCTGGTTACTGAGTCTGCTTACGTCGATTAATTTCCACTACGCCAAGGTACGTGTTTGCACTTATGCATGATGGTGTAAAATTTGTTGCACTTAAGCTTACTTACTATGAATGCGATTTAGAAAGATAGTTCCTTCTATAGCAAACTTATTTAATCGTATTAATGTTTTATCAAATGTAGAACAAATTTAGTACGACTGTAAACTTTACATCAAAAAATCATCACACTCACAACAACATTTGCTGAGTTTTTGAGGTGTATGTAGCTAACTTTGCTACAGTGATTTAATAGTGCGTGATGGTTATTGTACTCGTTTTAGGCATTTGTTAACAAATTAAATGTTAAAAAATTAATATAACACTCAAGTATATGAAAGATTAACCTTGCTAAGGTGATAATAATTAATGATTTTCTAATATAATACTGTTGATTTAGATAGCAAACCTTTTAGAACTCTAACCTATCTGCTAGACTAATTTTGGCTTAATTGACGAAAATTTATTATGGAAAATGTTATAGATACATTGTGGAATGAGTATCAAAGCACTCATTTTTTGTTCACCCAACGCCTTTCACATGATTTCCCATTTGCTATTGTTACTGCTCATAACCCTCGTGGTTCAAGACTCTCTCCTAGTCAAAATCGCTTACTCGATCGTCAGCTTCAATCTAAAATTCAACAATATAACCGCCCCTATCGTGCGCTAATCGGTGCAGCACCTGATTTGTCGCATATGGAAAAGAGTTGGGCGATTTTTATTGATAAAGAACAAGCTATTGAGCTTGGCAGAGAGTTTAATCAACATGCAATTTACTACGTTAATCAAGGTTTACTATCTTTGATTGCGTGCCTTGATATTATCAAACCTGAAGTTGATATGGGGATGTTTAACCACCGATTAAGGTTGGTGAGTGAGTGGCCTGAGATAGGCTCGTATACTGGGTAAATAATGGCGTAATTTAAACTGCACCGTTGTAGAAGAACAACTGATGTATTATTTGGGGACAATCAATGTTCGATTGTCTCGGTAATTTACCATTCATAATATTTTTTGCATATATATTGGCGTTTTTTCGTAATAGAGAACAATCATTAATTAGAGGGCACAGCAACAGAATATCTCAACGCAACGATATTTTTTATCGCAGCAGTGTATTTTTACTGTGTTTGCTGATTGACTTGATAGGTGATTTGTTGCTATTTTCAACTCACTCCTTCGGGAGGAACAGAAGAGGAGCGTTAACTAGGTAGTAAGTGAGAGGATGCCAATCCGATGACCACTTATGATGGAGATTAGCGCCGAGGTATCAGTTTGTTTGGCAAACATTGATATCGGTCGATTAGGCTGAATCCTAACGATTGTCACCTATTTTTTTGGTGGAGAGCTTCTGGTGATGATTGCTGTTTCCCTTCTATAAGGGTGCGTTATCTTAGCACCAGGCTCTTCGAACGTAGTGTGTTCGGAGCGTATATCATGTTAGTAAATCACATCTTATTTTTTAGCCTTTCGCAAACAGCGGAGGCATCAGTATGAGCTTTGTTCAGTCTGAAATAGATACCCCAGAATTAGTCGTTGCCAAATTTGGCGGCACGTCAGTTGCTGATTACGCCTCTATGAGCCGTTGTGCAGATATTGTGTTGGCTAATCAAGCTACTCGTCTTGTGGTAGTAAGCGCCTCCAGCGGAGTGACCAATTTATTAGTTGAGTTAACTCAAGCTAATGTTAATGATGAACGCCGTTTGGTATTGCTTAAGCAAATTGCTCAAATTCAATATGCGATATTAGATGAACTCGGTCGTCCGCAAGACGTGGCAGCCAGTATTGATAAAATACTCAGCCGGATGTCAGTACTCAGCGAATCGTTAGAGCTGAATCGCAGCAAAGCGGTTATGGACGAGTTACTGTCGACTGGAGAGCAATGTTCATCGATTTTATTTTCTGCGGTTATTCGGGAAAAGGGCACCGCTTCAAATCATTTTGATGTGCGCCAAGTATTACGTACCGACAGTCACTTTGGTCGCGCAGAGCCACAAATTGAAGCGATTTCAACGTTAGCGGGTGACTTTTTACAGCCATTACTTGCGCGTTACGTTATCGTTACTCAAGGCTTTATTGGTGCAGATGAAGAAGGACGAACAACAACATTAGGCCGTGGTGGCAGCGACTATTCGGCGGCATTACTTGCCGAAGCGCTTCGTGCCACAGCGGTTGAGATTTGGACCGATGTAGCCGGTATTTATACCACTGATCCACGCCTTGCCCCTAATGCCCGCCCGATTGCTGAAATTAGCTTTAATGAAGCCGCTGAGATGGCGACCTTTGGCGCAAAAGTATTGCATCCCGCCACCATTTTACCGGCAGTAAGACAAAAAATTCAGGTGTTTGTGGGTTCAAGTAAAGCGCCTGAATTGGGCGGTACTTGGATACGTCATCAAGTTGAAGATACTCCGGTGTTTAGAGCGGTGGCATTGCGCCGCGATCAAACTTTACTTAACTTGCATAGCTTGCAAATGTTACATGCTCAGGGCTTTTTGGCTGAAACGTTCGCGACATTAGCGCGACACAAAATATCAGTCGATTTAATCACGAC
>TARA_R110000796_G_scaffold12963_4_pt1 | contig 13906 bp, 16 predicted proteins | sample TARA_R110000796 | Tara Oceans TARA_R110000796 (sample SAMEA4397815) | marine metagenome | biome: Polar Biome; feature: [SRF] surface water layer (ENVO:00010504); material: water (ENVO:00002006), including particulate matter (ENVO:01000060) such as... | depth 5 m | reverse complement strand
ACATGTGCGCATGACGATCGCATGAGGCGCGTATGAGGCACGCATGAGGCGAGCAGAGGTGGATGTGATGCAAGGCAAGGAGTTACGTAGTAAACGCTGAGGAAACAAGGAGGGAAGATGGCAGATGTGAAACCCCTATAAGGGGTGCTTAAGGTTAGAGTGTAACTCTAAGAGGGGGGTTGTCCGTAGCTCAGCTACTGCACATAACACATAGCGCTTAGAAGCTATGCTTCAATAGATGGTGTCTAATCTACTGCCTTAGAGTAAGTTAGGTAGAAAAGCTAGAATGTTGGGCGAATTCTCCAACTTGTTGGAGGGAGGGGGTTCACGAAGTGAGTTTCTGTTTACGTTTGCTAGCGTGCGTATATATATATTATCCCCACTCTCTGTATTCCTCGCATTTTTTTCAAGAGGGCCTCCAGATCTGCCGAAATACGTCGATATTCAACGCTTATTTTTCCAACACCTTAACATATACTCAGTTTTAACTCTGTGGGCTATAGCGTTTTAGAGTCTGTTCTTTAAATCTTTACTTGAGGGTTGACTTTTCAATTTTTCTGTAGTACCTTTAAAGCTGTAAGTAAGAGTAACGGTTTAGATACATATTAAAACTGTTACAATGTTTAGTTAAATGTACTAACTAATCATATAATACTTATGGTGTAGTATACAGGATAGTTATATGCTGTTCTTTTTTATTTTGGTATATTTGCATTCATGATAACGGTAAGGAAAAAACACAACGGGGAAAAGTACCGAGTAATGAAAAATGGAGGAGTTACTGGTTGGCCGCCTGAAACACCATCATATGATAATCTAAGGTCTGAGCTGAAACAAGACTACTCCTTACCTTTGTTACCAGAGGACGATTATCCTGATTATTCTTACGAAGACCTGCAACCGCACTTTAGTCCTTCACAGAAAAAAATAGCTGACTGGTTAATTGCTAGAAAAAAGACGGGTAGATTTGAAGATCAACTTGGGGGAGGTAATCTAGAGAGACAGCTATTGAATTTAGCATCTAATAAAACTTTTCAGTCACAAAAGAATTTTGTTAATGAGATATTTGATTTTTATGACAAGCAGGGGTATATGACAACTCCTGATGGCGGAACAGAAACACCTTATAAAACAAAAGATGAGCTTTATAGAGACATACAAGGTGTAGGTGGGGTGTATTTCCCCGAAGCCCACGGCATGTATGATACTAAAACAGCTTCAGGACCAGATTATGGCGGAGCGGCGGAAAGAATTAATAGCACGGTAGATAGAAGTTTTCAAAGATTAGCTGCTTTTATCGAAGGGCAGAAAAAAGATTCTACACAAAAGCATGAAAACGTACACTCCTTAAACGCAAGGCTAGCAGAAGGCGTTATAGAAGACATACGCCCGCTTGAGCATGAGTATTACGACGACAGCAGAGAGTTATATTCTAGGCTGATGCAATTAAGGCTTGATAATAATCTTGACCCTAATAAAATTTTTACCAAAGAAGACTTAAAGGACTTAAAATCAAAAATAAGTAATGCTCAACTAGACTATTTACCTGAGGAGCAGCTTTTAAAGCTTTTAAATGATGTTGCCTATGCTGAACCAGATAACAATACTAATGAAGCTATTCAGTATGGGAACAAAGGCATAAAGGTAAAGAAGGAATATGGAGGTAAGTTTAGATTAACGAAGAAGTAGTATCTTTGCCTTATGGCCGCTAAAGATAAAGTCCTTAATAAATATAACGAAGATGCTCTTCTACGCGCTACTGGCGGGCAGATGAAAGGGAGGGGGTTTAGAAAGGCAAAAAGAGCAGCCAATAAACAGACCAGAGTTAACAAGAGGGCTCAAAGAAAAGCTTCTCGAAAAGGGGAGCAGATCTCAGGGGGGATGTATGGGTATAAGGCTGCTGAAGCAGAAAGCCAAAAGGTTGGTAGCTACTTTGACGACTTAAAGACGAAAAGAAAACAGAATGCCACAAAGGCAGCCATTGTTGCTGCAGGGGTTGCAGTAACGGGAGGTGCATTAGCAACAGCAGCTTCTGTTGCAGCCGCAGGTACAACAGCTACAACAGCTGCAGGAGGAGCCGCAGCTGCTACAACAGGAACAGCCGCAACCGCAGGCACAGCAGCCGCCGCAGGAGGAGCCGCAGGCACAACGGCAGCTACAACAGCCGCTGTAGCTGGAGGCACAACGGCCGCTACAACAGGAGGAACAGCAGCTTTCAACGCTTTGTCAAACGCTGACAAAATAGCAAAGGTTGCAAAAGTGGGTAAAAAGGTATATAAAGCAGGTAAGCAAGCAAAGGATATCTACGACACAGTAAAACCTAAAGAACAACCTGTTGAGCAACCTGTTGAGCAGGCTAGCTACAACCCGCTTGCAGGTCCAATAGCTCAGCCAAGCTCTCAATTTGTACCTTCGAACACCTCCACCTCCGCTGCATTTACAAGATCGGGTCTATATGGAAGCCCTATGGTTCCTATGGCAGAACAAAGCTATCCAGATCAAAATCTGTCTTCTCCGTATGAAATGGGCGCGGTTACTGATCCAAGAAGTTTTTACCAATCAGCAGCTAACCTAGAGCAAGAAGGACAAGGACAGTCTGGCCTCGCTAACATCTACAAAACTGGCGGTAGGGTAAAATTTAAAAACACATAAAAGAAATAATGCCAACACTAAACGTTACTATAAAAGAAGAACTAACTTTAAATGGCTCCGATAAAGGAGCTATAAATACTGTTACGTCTACTGTTAATCAGTTAGATCACAGGATACTAGATGTCTTACATTCTGCGGAGCAGAGTGTTTTGTTGTTTGGTGCGGCTGTAGCTGCGGGAACAATCAAGGACGCTACTTTAAAATACCTTCGCATAACGAATCTTGACCCAACCAACTTCGTTACACTCCGCGTAGCAGGTGCTAGCGAAGAATACTTTGTAAAAGTAGAAGCGCTTGACAGCTTTATATTAAACAACTCTTTAATGGATGCTAACGCTGCAGGGGAAGCAACAGTATCTCTTGCCGCCATAGATGAAATAAAAGTGCAAGCTGATACAGCAACATGTTCTATTGAAATTTACGCAGCAGCATAACACATAAACAATGAAAACTACTTACAACCAGTACGCCGCAGGCGGAACAACACCTAGAGACAGAGCTCTTGAAAAAGAAAAAGGTCTTAGACCTCAAGATTACAAAGGTGGCCAGCCTTTAACTGAAAATCAATTAGAATTTCTAACTCAGAGTTTATCTGACGAAGAGAGAGAACTTTTTCAGGATATGTACAGCCAAGGGTTAATTCATAATGACTCTGTAAAATCTATGTTTAGACAGGGCAAGCCAATGTCAGCATCTGCCTTTAGAGCTTCAGTTCTAAAAAACGCTGATGGTCCAGCTACAACAGCTAACCTAAATAGAGAGTTTGGTAAAATGTTTGGTGATGGAATGAAGACACAAAGCCAAGGGTCGGGTTTAGCAAAAATACAAGGGTATGGAGGTAAAGCAAATGTTTATCGTTTGCAAGCCGATCAAGATTGGAGCCCCGAAGTCCTTGAGGAGCCCATCGATGACCCAATTGAACCTACTGGCTCTTCAACAGACGAAATCAAGCATGATCCACTTAAACCTCTCCAACCCGATGTAATTCCACGAGATCCAGATAAAAGCCTTGAAATCATAGAGCAGCTTATTGAAAAAAAGGAAGAAAAAGAGGATCCAGATCCTATAAAGGTTATTAAAGATAGGTTAGAGGCAAGCAATATTGGGCTTAAGGACGAGGAGGTTATATCAGACACCCTTGGTACCGCAGCAACAACATCAGGAGGTGAGCAAGCCACCAAAGAGCGCTTACTTAGAAGTCTAATAGAGGCGCAGCTGAATACCACCGAAGACGTTGAAGACCCTAATTCTTCACAAAAATACATGTCCTCTTTTCAGGAGTTAGAAACGGGTGGCAGGATATTTAACAGAACTCGCACTTATGATGCTAAGCAGTTAAGGGATATGTTAGAGGCAGACCGAAGAAAGCTCGGATAAGCTATCGTTTCTCCCAAGGCATAGGTGAGCGCAGGTTCTGAACGGTTACAAACCTTTCGTGGTTTTGAGCTCTGTTATATCTAAGAGTCTTGTGATTATTCTCAGATGACTCAGTAGGCATTAGCGGGGAAAGGACGATTGCTAATAAGGCGATTTTTAAAAAGTAACTTTTCATGGTGTGTAAATTAAAGGTTAAAGATTCAGTCGTATATTTGGACTGCTGATCTTAATCTACAACAAACTTTCCATAAAAACAAATATCCTTGAATAAATTTTACTTCAACCCAAGGAGAAAAAGACTGGATCATGCAACAGAAGCTGAAAAAACAAGACTAAACAAAGTAAAAAATGAAACTAGAAGTAATAAGGTTCAACAAAGGGAAAGACTCAACAAACGGGATATTATTTAATATAACAGATGATAAAAGAAAATTTTTATGCTATACTCTCGAAGATGAGAGCCGTACCGAAAAAGTGTGGGGAGAAACTTGTATACCTGAAGGAGAGTATAAGCTCGGTCTTCGGACTGTGGGGGGGCTTGATACTAGGTATTCTAAAAGGTTTGCTGACATCCATATGGGGATGCTTCACGTACTTGATGTACCTAATTTTAAATATATTCTTATTCATTGCGGCAATACTGACGAAGACACTGCTGGATGTTTGCTCTTGGGTGATTCGCAAGAAAACAACAACATCAAAGAAAACGGATTTATTGGACGGTCAACCCAAGCCTACTTCCGAGTCTACCCAGACATCGCCAAGGCGCTCGAAGAAGGGGAAGAAGTAACCATAACGTATAGAGATTTTTCAGACTGTTTATTGTTAGAGAAGTCTGACGTAGCATCTTTCTTTGACAAATCCAACTAGCTCTCTAGCTTAGCGTAAAACCTTTGGATAAGCAACCGTGACTTCTGAGTGAGTCCATACCTTACTCTGTAGTTGTATTTGTTTTCCTCCCTGAAAAGATGGTCCTCAAAAGTTTCTGACGGGGTTAGCCTGTCAAAGTGCTTATATATGTAACCTTCGTTAACAAGAGGGTACACCAACCTTTCTCCTATTTTCTTCTTTGAGTATTCAAAATCTTTTGAAGCAAAAGCTAACGTCCAGAACTCCAGATCATAAGCCCACAGAAGGAACCTAAGTTCTTTTTCAAAGAGATCGTGTTGACGGCAAAACTCACCGCTTACCGTTTTATATCTCTTGAGATAGTTCTTTTTTACGTACCTTTGATTTAAGTAAGAAAAATCACGGAACAACTTTTTTTTTAGTACCTTACTTTTAGGCATGCAGCTTTTTCATTAAAATAAACGTAAAGATATGGAGAAAGACGGGTTTCTTTTTGAAATGCAGAGGTTAGTTATAGAAATGGACTCCTTAGCAGACAAATATGGGGTAAGAGACAACCTTATGTCATTAGTAGTAACAGGCCTTTTAGAAGAAACCCCCGACGGCGAAACTAAACTAAAGGCAGTATATAGTTATAATTTAAACAACCGAGAAGAGCTAGAAGAGATAATAGATTTTGCTCAAAGCACGTATGAGGAACCTGAAGACGAAGGGCCTGACTTAACAAACTTTCTAGATGGACTCGGTATTTCACTTAATTAAAAATGGAAGGACTTATTAGAAAAATCATCATAGGGAAAGACCCTAAAGATGCCATGGCCTATTATATAGGTATGCGAGCAGGAGGAGGGAAAGTAAGCACTATTGTGCTAGACGGCGAACATCTTCATAAATACAGTAAAAAAAGATACCTAGTCTATATGGAGGACGACGGGGGCGCTCAAGCTTTATGGAAAGCCGTAAACGACATGCCTTGCATAGTTGAATACGATTGCAACTTTTAAGCCATGAAAACTTTAGATTTATTTGTTGTTGAGCTTGAAAAAAAGATCAAAGACACCGTTGTGACGGACTCTGGTTTAGAGCTGTATGTAGACGGGAGATTTAATGAGTTCGAACACAGGGTAACGGAAGGGCCTGTTATATGCTCCCCTCTTAAATATAACACAGGCGTAAAAGAAGGAGACACTCTATATTTCCATCACTTAGTGGTTATTAACGAAGGTCAAGCTTTAACGGGTTGTCCTGATCAGTACCTAATAAGGTATAATGAGAACGAAACCATTTCCAACCAAGCAATTGCTTTTAAATGTCAAGACACAGGGGAGGTGAAACCTCTGGCTGGATGGTCTCTATTAGAGCCCGTTGAAGAGGAGGAAGAAGTAGAGTCTATTATATTTATGGAAAAAAAGGAGGACCTCCCTACTAAGGCTAGAGTTTCTTTTAATGCCCCTTGGTTAAAAGAGCTTGGGGTAAAGAAAGGCGACGTAGTAGGTTTTAAAAAAAACAGAGATTACCGTATTAAAATAGAAGATAAGGAGTATTTCAGAACCCGCGCAGAAGATTTAATGTATGTCATCGAAGAATAAATTTACAACCCTTTCGGCAGCAAAAAGGCTAATGGCTAGCATGGAGGTTGCCATAGATAATATGATAAAGGAGATAAAAAAGCCTGTTGATCCCGACATTAGCGGTTCAGCAAGAAAGGCCGAGTTACAATCCGTAAAGCAAACGGCAACAGATTGCAAAGAGCTGCTTGTAGAGCACCAAAGGTTAGAGCAAATGATAAAGGATTTAAAGTCTAGCGGAGCAATAGATCAAGTTAAGGACTACTCAGGCGGGTTTGCCGAAAGGTTTTCCAAATAACCCTTACCTTTGCGGTATGAGAAACCTTCTATTTTTTTTTCTTTTTCTGCCCATATCTGTTCTGTCTCAGTGCAATCAGCATGTCTTCACTTCCGTCGGGGCTGAGAAGTGGACAAACTTTCAGTATCAAGATTGTGATGGCGCCGCCCATTACTTTGGGTTACCTACGGGGGGATACACTATTATCCTATGTTCGGATATAGGTACAGCCTTTGTTTTGAATGGAGACGGCTTTGTTTATCCGCTTTTAACAGAACACCCCGCATATGCGTCATGTCTTCAGCCGTCCTGCGTGGGGGACTTCAATGAAGACGGGGATGTAGACGTAAACGACTTGTTAACCTTTCTTTCTAATTATGGACCATGCGATTAAACTTAATACATATAATATGGTTTTTATATAGTTTTTTTGTATTTAACAATTCCGTATATGGGCAGTGTGATGTTGCTATAAGTAGCTGGGACGCTATATCAGGAGATATTGTTATCGATGTTATAAACAGCGAAAACTGCGGATGCAACGAGTTTACATCTGAAGCGACTACCTGCGCAATCAGCGGTAGCCCCTATGTAGGTAATAACGAAACTATTAGTCATATAGTTTTAGGGCTTCACGTAGAGGGTCTGGACTATAACTGGGGGTGCATTAATTCAACCAACCATACGGGATGGCTGTTCAAACCATTTGCTCTTTACGGAAACGGGGTTTTAGAAAGCGGAGACACATGGAGCGCTAATGTATATGACTCCCCAAGTAGTAGCGCTTGCTGGGCTGAGATACTTGCAAACGACAGCCTATGTACTGAGATAGTAGTATGGCAGATCAACCTGTCTCAAACGGCTACAACAGATAGCGGAGGGTGGGCCGTAAACCCTAACATTGCGGCTCAGACACAGAACTACCCCGACGTTGACCTTTTGAACAACACAGCTATATACTGTGCTCCACCTGCTTGTGATACAGTGTACGTAGACGTAGAGGTTATTGAGTATCTTACGGATACTATAATAGAGTACGTAGATGTTGAGTGGGTAACGATTGACACCTTATATGTTACGGAAGTGGACACATTAATAGAGTATGTCCAATTACCGCCAGATACTGTACAGGTAATAGAGTATGTAGACATAATAGAGTATATAAATATAATAGAATATATTTATGACACTATCGTGCTAGTAGAAACAGACACTCTTGTTGAGTACCAGTACATCTACTTAACCGATACTATGTATGTGGAGACGGTTGTGTATGAGTACGTCTACGTTTATGAAACCGACACTATAACTGAGTTTTTAGTTGAGTCCGTGTATATTGATTGTGCTACTGGCGAAGAGTGCATTCAAGTATTCCCTTGTGATGAGGTTTCTATATTCGCACCAAATGCCGTAACCCCCAATGGGGACGGGTGGAACGACACATGGATGGTGATTGCAGATGGAGCTTGCTGGGACCAATGGGATGTGCGAGTGTACAACAGATGGGGCGGGTTAGTTTGGATCAGTGCTTCCTCAATGGATGAATGGGATGCTGACGTTGCAACAGGAACCTATGTGTATACTATTACGGCGCATAGCTCCGTTAACGCTAGTGTTTTTGAATTCAACGGAACCATAACTGTTTTATATTAAATTATACTTATCTTTGTGTTGCAATGAAAGTAAAAAAAGAAAGAGACTACAAAGACGAGTATGAGAAGTTTCACTCTGGCGGAAAGCATAAAAAAGACAGAGCCGCTCGTAATAAAAGAAGACGAGAGTTTGAGTTGGGAGGCAAAGTAAGCAAGGGAGACGGCAAAGACATCCACCACTACACAGTTAAAGGAAAGGTGCACACCAAAGTAATGCCCGCAAGCGAAAACAGAGGTAAAAAAGAAAAATCCAGAGTGAAAGGCTATAAAGGATTAAAAGTAAAAAAATAAAATTAAGTAAATATGGCAGAGTATAAATGTGAGTGCAACGATGACGTTGTAGAAAAGTCTGGGGTAACAATAAGATTTATTGAAGGCAAAGGAGCTGTGCAAGACATAAAATGCAGCAAGTGTGACGAGTACATGGAATTAGCTAACCCAAAGTCTGGTGCGCCTAGCTTTAGATCAAATAGGTTTGGACAAACATTTTGAGCTTCCTTCTACATGCTGAAGGGTATGAAGAGCCAGCTGTTAAAATTTGTCCCAACGGTACGGAGGGTGAACTTATCGAACTCGGTGGGCTACTCATTTGCCTTCCAGAAAGGCCGCCGAAAAAACAAATTTACGGATATGGAAAGCCAGACGCTTTGCAAGTGTGGTCAAGGGTATCTATGCCGAAGGAAATGTCTCGTATTCGTTCTATGGATGAGTGGGGGGAAATGCCAAGGGAGTTTAGAGAAAGGTTTCGTCCATATGTCGAAGAAGAGTTTAGGCGTAGGCGTGAGGGTTTTTGGTTTTATAACAACGGTACAACTACATATATTACGGGGAGGCATTACATGATGCTTCAGTGGACTAAGATGGATATAGGATATCCTGACTACCTTAGCTTCCAAAGAGACATCTTCTTGCATATGGCCGCCTGCGAAATAGACGACAGATGTATTGGTCAGCTTTACACTAAGTGTAGACGTAGTGGCTATACAAATATATGTTCTTCCGTCTTGGTTGACGAGGCTACTCAAGTCAAAGACAAGCTTCTAGGTATTCAGTCTAAAACAGGTAAGGACGCTCAGGAAAACATTTTTATGAAAAAGGTAGTATATATGTTTAGAAACTATCCTTTCTTTTTTAAACCCATACAGGACGGTACCACAAACCCTCGTATGGAGCTAGCTTTTAGAGAGCCGTCTAAGCGAATAACAAAGAAGAACAAAACCTCACAGATGGGGGAAGCTCTTAACACAGTTATAAACTGGAAGAATACAACTAACAACGCCTACGACGGAGAGAAGTTACATATACTATACTTAGACGAAGCAGGTAAATGGGAAAGGCCATCCGATATTAGGGATGCTTGGAGGATAGAAAGAACCTGTCTTATTGTAGGTAGAAAGATTGTTGGAAAAGCCTTAGTAGGTAGCACGGTAAACCCTATGGATAAAGGAGGCAAGCAATATAAAGTCTTGTGGAGGGATTCAGATCCTAATGAGAGGAACTCTAACGGAAGGACTAGAACGGGCCTATATCGATTATTTGTTCCAGCATACGACTCTCTAGAAGGGTTTTTTGACATATATGGTAATGCAGTTATTGAAGATCCTGAAGAGGTTATCGAGGGGTTGGACGGCTCAAGCGTTATATTTGGTGCAAAGACTTTTTTAAAAAACGAGAGAGAAAGCTTAAAAGGAGATCCTTCAGAACTTAACGAAGTGGTAAGACAGTTTCCCTTTACCACCGACGAAGCGTTTAGAGACAGTATAGACGGTAGCCTATTTAATATAGGGAAGATATATGAGCAGGTACAACACAACGATGACCTTTTCCCTAACCCAGTGGTGGTTGGTAATTTTATATGGAAGGAGGGGGTTGAAGACTCAGAGGTTCAATTTAAACCCGACCCAAAAGGTAGGTTTAAAGTTTCGTGGATGCCTCCGCCTGAGATAAGAAACCTCAAGAAAACAGAAAGAGGCAAGCTTGTTGCCCCTAACCCTCAAATAGGTTGTGGAGGGGTTGACTCATACGACCTTGATATGACGGTAGATGGAAGGGGGTCAAAAGGAGCCCTGCACTTATATAACAAGTTTCATATGGACCACCCGTCTAATATGTTTGTATTAGAGTATGCTTCTAGACCTCCGTTGGCTAAAATATTTTACGAAGACGTTCTAAAAGCGGCTGTTTTTTATGGATACCCTATTCTTATAGAGAACAATAAATATGGAATTGCGAGACATTTTGAAGCAAGAGGATATGACGGGTATCTTATGGCTAGGCCTCAACATTTGTTAGCGGCCAACTCTAAGGTAAACGTAAAAACAAAAGGTATACCTTCTAACTCTCAGGACGTTATCCAAGCTCACGCCCACGCAATAGAAGCTTATATACATGACCATGTGGGGTTAAACAGGGAGGACGGGGAGATAGGCAATATGTATTTTAATGATACTTTGGAAGACTGGATAGGGTTTGATATAAACAACAGAACCAGATTTGACTTAACGATAAGCTCAGGTTTGGCTTTGCTTGCGGCCCAGAAGGTTAAACCAAAGCAACCAAAATCTAACTTCAATGAAAAAAAGTTTTTTAGAAGATATGCCCCAATTAACTGAAAACCCTATATTTAGTATATTTGCAAAAACTCAATCCTTCTAATGCACAACAACAACAACAATAGATCTGGAAGTTTTCCAAACCCTTTAAGCTCAAAGGAAGAAAAAGAAAGCAAAGGATATGGGCTAAAGTATGCAAAAGCGATAGAGTCACAGTGGGGCCAAACTCAAGATGCGGGGTCTTCTTTCAAAAAACGTAACGATATATTCGAGCGCAACAGAGACTATGCAAACGGAACGCAAGACACTAATATATACAAGCAGCTTCTAACCTCCTTAGATCCAAACAACGTTGACGGAAGCCTGACGAACTTAGATTTTACTCCCGTCCCTATTCTCCCAAAGTTTGCTAGGATTGTAGCCAATAAAATACTTTCTAGAGAGCCTTATCCTAATTTAGAGGCCGTAGACCCTATCTCTTCTTCTGAAAAAAATAAAGAAAAAGTAAGATTAAAAACGCAGGTTCAAGTTAAGCAAGACCTTGCGGATTTAAAAGCCGAGACAGGCGGGTTAGTTTTAGATAAAGACCCAGACCTTTTACCAGACACCCTCGAAGAAGCAGACATATTCCTTAGTACAAATATAAAAACCGACGCAGAAATAGCCGCTCAGATAGGAACTAACATGACTCTGCAGTGGGGAAATTTTAACGACGGCGTATATAGAAGATGCGTTAACGATCTAGTTGCATGCGGCATGGCGGTTGTTAAAAGAACCAACGACCCAAATTATGGAATTAAGCCAAGCTACATAGACCCCTCTTCCTTTATACATAGCTTTACTGAAGATCCAAACTTTGAGGACATGGTGTATGCGGGGCATATAAAAAGCATTCCAATCCAAGAGCTAAAGAGGCTTGCGGGCGACTCTCTTCAAGAAGAAGATTTTGAGAAGCTAGCAAAATCAGCCGCAAAAAATAAATCTCACTCTACCTCTAACTTTTCTTCTCGAAAATATAGCGAAACTACCAAGAGCAATTCGTATGGTTATGACGACTATATGATCGATGTTTTGGATTTTGAATTCCTGTCGGTAGACTGTATGCACTTTGAAGAGAAAGAAAACAGGCACGGAAACACTAATTTCTTTTACGAAGGGTTTGATTATAAAGAGAAATCTGGAAAAGGTGTTTACGAGAGGACGCCCCATAAAATGGAAATTACTACCGTTTACGGAGGGATGTATATTATGGGCACTGACTACATCATTAACTACGGGCGCACAACCAATGTGCCTAGAAATAAGCACGATATTTCTAGAGCTAGGATGAGTTATTCTGTTGTTGCTACTAACATGCGTCGTATGCTGCCTAAATCTATGATAGACAGTTGCGTAGGCTTCGCGGATATGCTTCAGATTACGCACTTAAAACTCCAGCAATCAATTGCCAAAGCAAAACCTGACGGGTTAATAATAGATATTGAGGGGCTTGAGAATGTGCAGCTAGGGAAAGGCGGAGAGCTACAACCCTTAGAACTACACGACATATACGAGCAGACGGGGGTCTTCTACTACAGAAGTAAAAACCCAGAAGGAGGTTTTCAAAACCCTCCTGTTAGGGAGATAAACAACAGCATCAGGAACGTTAACGAACTTATAGGATTGTACAATCATTATCTAAAAATGATTAGAGATACTACGGGGGTTAACGAAGCAATGGACGCATCCTCCCCTAAAGGAGACGCGCTAGTTGGCGTCCAACAGCAAGCCATTGCCGCTGGCAACAATGCTATATATGATATTACAAACGCATCAATGATTCTTTTTAAGAAGGTGTGCGAGGATGTCGTTAAGTGCTTGCAAATTATTCCTAGCGGCTCTGTCCTTATGCGTATTTACGAGAACGCTATAGGTGAGGAAAACATGAAGGTCTTAAGCTCTTTTAACGACCTCCCTATGTACAACTTTGGGGTAACCATTCAGAAAGAAATGGAGGATGGGGAAAGAAACTACCTCGAACAAAACGTCCAGATGGCTATAAATCAAAAAGAGATAGACCTAGAGGACGCAATAGCTATAAGAGGCCTAAAAGATGTGAACCAAGCGGAAAGACTTCTAGTGGTTAGGAGAAAGAAGCGCATGGAGAGGGCGCAAGCACAGGCTCAGCAAAACTCTCAGATGCAGTCGGAACAGGCCCAACAAGCCAATCAGGCCGCCTCAGAGTCAAGACAGCAGGAGCTACAAATGAGCTCTCAGATAGAGGCTCAGAAACTCCAGCTTAAAGCCAAACTAGAAATAGAAGTAGCCCAAGCAAAACACGAGCTCCAGAAGGAGATAGAAACAATAAGAGCTACCGCTACTTTAGGGTTTAAAACAGACGATCAAGAGTTTTCAGAAAAACTAGAGGTTTTAAAAGAAGACAGAAAAGACAGCAGGGTTAAAAAACAAGCCTCCCAGCAAAGTAAGCTTCTTTCCCAGAGGCAAGGTAAGAGAGGAGAATTACAGGAAGATTTAGAACTGCCCGTAGAGGTTGGGGATATTACATCAGAAAACATATTAGAGCAATAATGGCAGGTAAAGTAAACTTAGACGTATCGGAGAAACTAGACATCACCTGTAGAAAAGGCGATACATTTGCACTCACGGTAACATTAAAGGATTCCTCAGGCACAGCTTTAACCCTAGTCACCGACGGCTACAAGTTTTTGATGCAAGTTTGGTCTACAGGGAAAAGAAGTCTGTCACCTGTAATAGGTAGCACTAACTTAGGAAAAAAGGTAGAAAACTCGTTCGAAGAGTTTGTTATTGATGATAGTGGAAATGTTACTATTTCAGCTACTTCATCCACAATGAGAAACATTATCGCGGGGAGATACACTTATGATTTACAATATACTCTGCCAACAACATCAGGGGTAGACACTCACACTACTGTTCTTCGTGGTTCATTTACGGTTAATGATGATATATCTAAATCTC
>TARA_R110000796_G_scaffold252513_1_pt1 | contig 13954 bp, 16 predicted proteins | sample TARA_R110000796 | Tara Oceans TARA_R110000796 (sample SAMEA4397815) | marine metagenome | biome: Polar Biome; feature: [SRF] surface water layer (ENVO:00010504); material: water (ENVO:00002006), including particulate matter (ENVO:01000060) such as... | depth 5 m | reverse complement strand
TGCGCCGCCTGATGATGCGCGTCACCCAAATTCAACCATAGCTCCGCTTGGCCTTTTGGTGCTCCTTCGGCGTAACGTTGGAGAGCACCTGTGACGGAGATTTTAGACGACGTTTGGCGTGTTCCGGAAGAAATGCGTCGCGCCGGTGCTCGAGGTTGCCGCCTGTAACGCGCTGTAACAGCACTGCATGGGTAAAGGCCTCCGTGAACCAACCAGTGCGTAGAACTTGAGCGATGCCACGCGCATCATTCTTGTCTGTCTTGCTACGCCGACAGCGCCGCGTTGATCTGACGTGCTTCTATACACGCGACGGCAAAACCTTCTGCCGTCAATCCAAAGAACAGATGTTGGCTCAGAGTGCCCGCTTCAAAGTCGACCCATCCAACCGGATAGGGAAACGTTCCAAGGCACTCAGCCATGTCGCTGACCTCGCGTGTCGGCTCGCGCTCAAGCAGCTCGGTTCCCTTGCCATCATTGATGCAAAGCGCACAAGACCGCAGCGATACATCTATTCCGGCAAAATACTCCATTTCTCATCTCCCTTGTTCACAGTCATCCTGTGATCTTATCGGGAGCTCGACTTCACAACAGAGGGCAGACCAATGAGCCATCAAGCTTGGACATAAGGCCAGTTATCTGAAAGCGATGCCAGCTGCCTAACCGACAGGCGCATCCGATATTGGCGCATTGCTTTGAATTGCGTGGGGGGCAGCTTGGTCCACAATAAGCGGTACTCGCTTAACTGAGTTAGACTTGCGTTAAAATTGAACTTTTTGACGGGTACCGCGTTTTATCAGTTCAATCATATGCGGCTGTAACTGCACTCTTTTAGTTTGCGCTTTGCATCTCGTAAATTCTTGGGCTGATCATCGCAGATAGGTAGTCGTAACGTGAACCAAAATAGCGCCGTCGCACAGGAAGTGCCTTTCGTACCGACTCTCTTTGATCGGACCCGTGCACGTACAACGCAGTTGGTGTCTCCATTGCTGCCCGAAGATATGATGTTGCAATCGATGGAAGATGCGTCTCCTGCAAAATGGCATCTGGCGCATACGACATGGTTCTTTGAGGAGTTCATCCTTAAACCGTTCTTGCCAGATTATATGAGCCCCGACGACCGTTTTGCGTTTTTGTTTAACAGCTATTACGTCACCGCAGGGCCGCGCCATGCACGCGACCGTCGCGGTCTTGTCAGCAGACCGGACAATGCTGATGTGAGAGCTTACCGCGAGCACGTTGATGAGGCGATGGCGCAGCTCATTGCCCTTGAGCGAGACAATACACCAGAAATTTTGGATCTGATCGAACTGGGTTGCCACCATGAGATGCAACACCAAGAGTTGCTGGTGACTGATCTGCTGCACGGCTTGTCGTTCAATCCGTTGCTGCCCGTCTACCGAGACCCAGAGCCGATGCCGGTGACCGCCGAAGTGCCGCTGACATGGTTATCCCACGACGGGGGGGTGATCGAAATCGGCCATGACGGAAACGGGTTTGCTTATGACTGTGAAGGCCCACGGCATAAGGTTTACGTCTACCCCTTTGCCATCGCTGATCGTGCTGTCACCAATCGGGATTGGATCGCGTTTATGGACGCGGACGGATACAGCGATGCGCGTCATTGGTTGATGGAAGGCTTCGCCGTCGCCACGAAAGAAGGCTGGTCGCATCCTCTTTACTGGTGGCAGCAGGACGACGAGTGGTGGACGTTCACCCTCCGCGGCCCGCAGCCCGTCGCGCTGGATGCGCCAGTTGTGCATGTGAGCTATTATGAGGCCGATGCCTTTGCCCGCTGGGCAGGCGCACGGCTGCCGACCGAAGCAGAGCACGAGCGCGCATTTTCTCGGCACCCGATACGCGGCAATTTCCTTGACGACGGTGCCTTGCGGCCGATGCCGGGGACAGGTGTGTGGGGAGATGTCTGGGAATGGACGGCGTCCCCATTTACGCCTTATCCCGGCTTTAAGGCACCGGAGGGTACTTTGGGCGAATACAATGGTAAGTTCATGGTCAATCAGATGGTTTTGCGCGGCGGTTCCTGTGCGACAGCGCAAGAGCAGATGCGGGCAAGCTACCGCACCTTCTTTTATCCGCATCAGCGCTGGCAGATGATGGGGTTACGCCTCGCTAAGGATGCCTGAGCATTGGACCCGGTGCGCGCAACCTGTTCGCGTAATCCAATTGGCGGTGATTGCTGCCCCCTCAGACAGCCTGAAGTTCGGCACAAACATCAGGCTGTCGCAAAATGTAAAACAATCGGCGCTCCAACGGCCAATTCCGCGATCTGGCCGTCAACGGACTGCTATCAAGTTTGATCCGCAGTTACAGTTTGAAGCAACGCGTTGATTTCCTCGGCAATAATCTGCGGATGATCCTCGGGCGTGAAATGCAATCCGCCTTCGATGCGCCGGAGCGGTGCACCGAGGTCTTTCGCAAGCCGCTCTCCATACTCAAATTTCTGAAATTCATCGGCGTCGCCCCAGACAATGCGGGCTGGGATGTTGAGCGTCGACAACTGGCCGGCGATAGACTTGGTATCTTCTACGTCCAATGATTGGGCCTGACGCACGAAGGCTTCGGCTTCCCCGTGGCGGTCATAGTGGGGCGCGTGCGCTTCAAATGCCGCGTCGGCTGCCGCGTCGGTTTCATGACCCTTCGAGAACATAAGTTTGAGAAGTTGATGGAAGGAACTGTCCGGGGCGTGCTTCGCGATGGAGCCGGTTTTCGCGATTAAATTCACCATTGGGATTGGCCAGGAATCGTAGCTGATCGCATTGGTCAGAAGTAGACCGCTGACCATCTCCGGATACCGCACCGCTGCGATTTGCGCTACACCGCCGCCAAGGTCATGTGCGGCCAGAACCGCGCGGCCGATGCCTTGGCTGCGCATCCAGGCGACAAGGTAATCGGCCTGCTTGGAGACCGAGATATCGCGATCCTTTGCTTCGGGAATAGATGCGCCGTAGCCTGGCATTTCCCATGCAAGAACGCGATGCCCCTTAATTAGCGGTGCGACATCGCGCCAGAGGGCCGGGCAGGTCGGGATGCCGTGAATGAGGATAACAGGATCGCCCGATCCCGTTTCCTCCCAACGCATGTTGATCCCATCTACGGTTGCGGTGTGGCTTTGCATGGCATTGTCCTTTTTTGTAGGTTAGGTTCTTTTATCAACACGTGCTGCCCGAGTTCGTTCCTCAACAAACCTTTTCGTCAAAGGACTGGGAAAGAGAACATCACTGAGCCATTAGGCCAATACCATCTTGAGCACCTTCCGGCACCGACCAGCTTCTCACGCGTCACCGGCAGGCTTTGCGTCAGTCACCAACCAGTCGGCGTGGAACCTTACAGGGCGATACGCACAGGCGCAGTCACAAGCCGCACTCAAACTGCAGAACGTGCCTGCCTGCTTTCAAATTGAAGCAAAACGTATCCTATTATCATCGCCATTCCGACATGCCCGACAAAGGAAGACTGCGTATAGGCACCAAAGCCCATCATGAATGTGCGTCCAACAACCGGCGCGAGCAGGCCCTGAGCCACAAACCACAAAAGCACGCCCGCGATCGCACCGGAGAGGATGAGCTTGGTCCGGGTCATCAGGTGCGCGAGCAGTACAAACGCTGAAAAACCGACGACGCCAACCGCAAAGTGAAGGACGAAAGCCGCCCGGTAGGGCAGGGTGAGACCCGTTGCGATTTTTGTCAAAGCGATGACGAGGTTCGCCGGTACCAGGGCAACGTCGAACAGGATTGGCGAGATAAGCCAGGCATAGATTTCAAAGGAAACCTCGCCCGCCAGCCCAGCAAGCAAAAGGTTTCTTACTGTCAGGTATGGGAACATATCTGTTGTTCTTTCAATTTCGGCGGAGAATCTCTGGCTACTTTCCATACAATTTCAATGCGCCGAAGACTTGACCATATGGGGCCGGATCAAGAAGCAACCGGCCATACGAGTGCGCAGGCCGCTGCCGCAAGACGCGTGGGGGCGCGCTATATATCTCAAGCGCGCCCTTCTTAATTCACACCTTCAAAGGTGTGTCGCTACGCTGCCATGCCAGGGGACGGAAGACCTCATCAACCTGCGTTTCCGCGACGTGGTTGACGTAATTCGACATGGTTTTCTGCGCGAGACCGAGGATCACGTCCAGAACAGCGCGGTGGCCATACCCTGCATCAAAGAACGCTTTCATCTGCTCTTCGGACAGATTTCCGCGTTCGCGCACCATCTGGACGGTAAAGGTCCGAAGCGCCTCAAGCTTGTCCGTGGGCAACGGCGTCTCGTTGCGCAGAGCGTCGGAAATATCGTCGGACACTTTCATCATCTTGGCGATGCCCGTGTGGGCCGGAACGCAGTAGTGGCATTCATTCTCAACATTGATCGACTGCCAGACAACCGTCAGTTCCTCTGCGTCAAAGTCTGTTTCGGTGAACAGCTTGTGAAGGGTTTGATACGCCTCGTACGCCTGAGGGCTCTCAGCCAATACCTTGTGCAGACCGGGCAGGCGGCCAAAGGCCTTTTGGGATTTTTCAAGAAGCGGCTTGGAAGCTTCGGGCGCGGTATCAAGGTCGTGGGAGGGGAATGTCATGTCAGATATCCTTTGCTAAATTGTCACTACCTGTCGCTTTAGGCTTTATTGAGCGATCACTCAAGTATATAATTGAGTAATCATTCAACTATTGGTGATCTCATGCCTCGCAAGCCGAACCACAACCGTGATGAACTGATCGACCTCGCCCGCGACCTGTTCTGGCAGCGCGGTTGGGCGGGCACGTCCCTGAAGGATCTTGAAGCAGCCTTGCAGATCAAACCGGGCAGCTTTTATGCAGCTTTCGGATCAAAGGATGCCTTGTTTGAACTTGCGATGGACAAATACGCGTCAGATGGTTCCAAAAGGTTAGAGGAACTGGCGCAGGAACATGGCCCGATCTCCGCGCTTCAGCGCTTTCCAGAGATGGCAATCAAAAGCGATACCGCCCCGGCAAAGGCCTGTATGCTCTCCAAGACGCTTCTCGAACTTCACGCGCACAACCACCCTCTGGCGAGCAAAGCAAACATTCATCTGCTGAAGATGGAGGCGCAGTTTGCGGAATTGTTTCGACAGGCTCAAACCGCTGGAGACATTGATTCCGGACACAATCCGGATGTGCTTGCCCGCCGGTATCAGTCCGATCTTTTGGGTCTAAGGGTTTCGGCAGAACGCAGCGGCGTAGACGCTCAGGCAATTGCGCAAGAAATCGCAGACAGTTTAATTCGTCTTTGACGGTTTCCAGTGATCATTGCGCCTTGAGGGTGAACAGGCGGGGAGGTTCGTTACGTCGTCGTGCATTGAACAAAGATGTTAACTCGATGTCCCTTTTGCTGGGCCGCCAAGAGAAGTTCGATTTAATACGATACTCGGAAAACCCCAGGGCAATGGCGACTGGATTAGAGCTGGGGTTGATGAACCATCGGCGCAGATGCAAGGGTGCGTCATGCCAGCGATCGTTTTGAAGGGCTAAGAATAACGTAGTCTACAACCTGACCAATATGGAAGGATCGAAATGCCTGTAATCCGCGTCGAAGTGCCCGAAGGCACAGACCAGTCTATCAAAAGACGTATCCGCGAAGGCGTAAAACAGGCGGTGATCGACACCCTCGCGCCAAAGGAAATCAAATACGATTATGTTGCGGTCCGCGAAGCTTTTGGGGAAATCGGCGACGGGCTGCCCCTGGTCACAGTCGATCTTCGCCCCGGTCGTGAAGCAGAACGCAAAAAAGCACTGGTCGATGCCATCGCTGCGATCATTTTTGCCGAGCTTGGCGTCGACCCTCTCGATCTCTATGTTCTGTTTCGTGAGACCCCCGCAGAAAACCACTATACCGGTGGATCCCCTCTGCCTGCGTGGGTTCCGGCCGACCAATGACAAGCTAAAAAGGCACCTTTATGTCAGACCACACACCTCTTTCGACCATTGTTTTCGACGTAAACGAAACCCTGCTGGACATCACTACGCTTGAGCCGTTCTTCGACCGGGTGTTCGGGAACGCGACCGTTTTGCGCGAATGGTTTGCAGAGCTGATCTTGTATTCGCAAACGGTAACCTTGTCCGGGATCTATGTCCCTTTCGGAGATCTTGCGGGCGGTGTCCTGCGCATGGTGGGAGAGAATAAGCAGATCGCCGTGCAGGACACCGACGTGTCCGAGCTGAAATCACTTATCGGGTCGATGCCTGCCTACGGCGATGTGGTGCCCGCATTGATCAGGTTGCGCGACGCGGGGTTCACGCTTGTGACTCTCACGAACTCAGCTCCATCCCCCGCACCGACGCCACTTGAAAAAGCCGGGATTGCAGCGCTTTTCGATGACCACTTCAGCGTGGCCGAGGCTGGCAATTTCAAGCCTCATCCGTCGACATATCAAATGGTCGCGGACCGTTTGGGCGTGGACATCTCAAGCCTTTGCATGGTCGCATGTCACATCTGGGATACCATCGGCGCGCAGTCTGTCGGGTGCCAAGGAGCCCTTATCGCGCGGCCCCACAACAACGTCCTCCACGTCCCGGGCGTGCCGGAACCTGATTTCGCCTCAATGGAACTATCCGAGCTTGCAGACCAAATCATCCAAGCGCAAATGATCACCGAGTAATAGACGAAACGGCTTTCGTTTGGGGGTCGTCGCTCTGCTATTAGTTCTTGGCACAAGCAAAGCTCCTCTTGAAGGTGCTGATTTAACGATTCAATTTTCAAAGTGCCAACATCCACTCGGGAGGGAAGTTGCCGATCGTTGCGCCTGCAAGCTAATTGAGGAATTTTAAGAAAACGGACACTCTTAGCCGCTTAATCGTTCTTGTAGATGTGCAAGAGCCGCGGACGTCGCCCATGAAGCTAACCCGTAAATTCTATTCTCTCGCTGCGCACGCTGGACCCCCAGTGCGGGTAAACGAGGCTAATCGTACCGCATCGCTATGGAGTATCTGCCATCATGAAAACAGTTGCTCGAACCGGGACGGGATTTATATCGCGCGAGGCTTTGCCACCCGTTCAAAACTTTAACACCGCCATTTTTTTCTGCGTCATGTCGTGCATCGTGTAACCGATACCACCTGTGCCGTAGCCGGATTGTTTGCGACCCGCGAACGGCATCCAATCGGAGCGAAATGCCGTGTGATCATTTACCATGACCGCAGTTGCGTCCAGCGCTTCTATGGCCTTCATCGCCATGTCGAGGTTGTTGGAATAAACTGACGCTTGAAACCAAAGGGCAAATCGTTGGCTTGCGCAATGGCGTCTTGGATTGTCTCATGCTTGTAGACGCACACGACAGGGCCAAAGATTTCCTGTCGTGAGACTTTGGCATCAAGTGGCGGGCGCAAAAGAACGGTGGGCGCATAGGTTGTCGCCCCAAGTTTTTCGCCGCCCATCAAGAGTTTTGCACCGGCCTGCTTTGCCTCGGCGACCCAATTGCAAACGCGATCTACCTCGTGGGGGCGGATCAGCGGGCCAGCGTCCGTTTGTTCGTCTATCGCATTGCCGACACACAGTTTCGACGCCGCATCCGCGAGCAGTTGCGCAATATCCTCTGCCATTCCCTTTGGGGTCATAACGCGCTGGACCGACACGCAAACCTGCCCCGAATGATAAAACCCGCCTTTCGCAAGGCTCGGAATCATCGCCTCGATATCTGCGCTATGATCAATGATAACGGGTGCCGCACCGCCGTGTTCGAGCGCACATCGTGTACCGGGAGCCAATTTGGATTTCAGCATCCAGCCTACCTTGGCCGAGCCGATAAAGCTGAAGAAGGCGACACGCGGATCAGTGACCAACATTTGCGCAGTTGCAATGTCGCAAGGGACAAAGCGGCACCACTCTTCCGGCAGACCTGCCTCATACAGGATATCGACAAATGCTTTGCACGAGAGAGGCGTGTCATCCGCTGGCTTTATCAAAACGGGACATCCCGTAGCGATCGCCGGGCCGACCTGGTGTACGATCAGATTTAACGGGTGGTTGAACGCGGAAACGGCGACGACAGGGCCAATGGGTTCGCGCCTGGTGAACGCCGTGTGGCCTGCACCTGCTTGAGTCAAATCCATCGGGATTTGTTTGCCAGCCAAACCAGCGATTTCCTTGATGCACAGTCCGACACCATCAACCGCGCGGGTAACTTCGACACGCGCGTCCACCAGCGGCTTGCCACCTTCGTTGGCAATTTGGAATGCGAGATCTTCGAAACGGTCTCGCATGAGAGCAGCGGTTTTACTGAGGATTTCAATTCTCTGATACGCTGGCAGCCACACTTTGCGGTTTTTATGCAGTTGAGTGGCTGTGGAGAGATAACTGTCTATCTCATCCCATCCCTTAAGCGGCACGGAGCCAATGACCTGCATATCGAACGGGTTCACAACTTCGAGAATTTTGGTCATATCAGGCACGTCTTTTCAGCCAATTCATCAATCAGAACCTTTTGGTTCTCAGAATAATCTACGGGCAAATCAATCAGATGCACGCCGCCCGCTTCAAACGCTTTTTCGAACGTAGGCAAAAGATCATCGGTCGCCGTGATCCGGTGACCCGTCGCGCCATAGCTTTCGGCGTATTTGACGAAATCGGGGTTTTTGAATTCCAGCCCCCAATCCTCAAAACCTAATGCGGCCTGCTTCCACCGGATCATGCCGTAGGAACTGTCATTCAGCACCAACACAACGAGGTTTAGCTTCATGCGGATCGCGGTTTCCAGTTCTTGGCTGTTCATCATAAAGCCACCGTCACCGCAAATCGCCATTATGCGGCGATCAGGATGTAGCGCTGCCGCCGCCATCGCAGACGGTAAGCCCGCACCCATCGTGGCAAGAGCGTTGTCCAACAGCACGGTGTTGGGTTCATAGGCCTTGTAGTTACGCGCGTACCAAATTTTGTAGATCCCGTTATCTAGCGCGATGATATCCTTGTCGCCCATAGCTTTTCGAGTGTCCGCGACAAAGCGTTGCGGCGTGACTGGAAAACGTGGGTCGTCGACGCCTTCGGAAAGGTGACCTTCGATCTCGGCGTGAACTTTTTCGAAATAGGATGTGTCGCATTTCACGCGGCCATCCAGCGCTGTTTTCAAGCTCGTAACGGATGCGGCCAGATCGCCCACCACTTCGACCTGCGGGAAATAGACCTGATCAACCTGCGCGGACTTGTAGTTGATGTGAATAACCTTCTTGCCGCCGTTCTCCATAAAGAACGGAGGTTTTTCGACCACATCATGGCCAAAATTGATAATCAGGTCAGCCCGATCAATGGCGCAATGCACATAGTCATTGTCAGACAATGCGGCCGTGCCAAGGAACAATTCCGAGCGTTCGTCCACCACGCCTTTGCCCATTTGGGTGCAAAAGAACGGAATGCCGGTCGTGTCAATGAACTCAGAAATCGCAGAGCGCGCATTCTTGCGATTGGCACCGGCACCGACCAAGATCAGTGGCATCTTTGCTTTCGTGATAAGGTCAACGGCATCCGCAATTGCGGCATCGCCAGCTTCTGCATAGTGGCGCGCGTGCGGCTTGATCACAGGGGCATCGCAAGGCTCTTCAGCGATGTCTTCGGGCAGTTCCAACAACACCGCACCGGGGCGTTCCTCGCTTGCAAGACGAAATGCTTCGCGGACCAAAGACGGGATCGTGTTGCCATGCACAATCTGTTTGGACATTTTGCAGATCGGGTCGAATAAATTGACGATATCAATGATCTGGAACTGGCCTTGCTTGGACGTCTTGATCGGCTTTTGCCCTGTGATCATGATCAACGGGAAGCCGCCCAAATGCGCGTAGGCGGCGGGCGTGGTTAAATTGGTCGCCCCCGGTCCCAGCGTCGCCATGCACACGCCCGGTTTGCCAGTCAGCCGCCCGTACGTCGCGGCCATAAATCCAGCACCTTGTTCATGACGTGTTAGGATAAGTTTAATGCTTGAGGTCCGCAAGGATTCCACCAGATCAAGGTTTTCCTCTCCCGGCACAGCAAAGATTTGTTCAACACCTTCGGCTTCCAACGCTTTTACAAAGAGATCGGAGGCCTTGATTATTTGTGCTTTGGGATCAGTCATGGGTGTGTGGTCCTTTGTTGTCGTGTACGTCTTACAGCGAGGGGAAAAGCGCTTTTACGCTGCGATTTCGGGCAGGTATCCCGGCAAAGTCTCCTTGTACGGAAAGCGTTCTTCCATCTGTATTGACGTGCCGTCCGGCGTGACGATCCGCACATGTTTACGTTTCAACAGCCGGGGCCGCCCGACACCGCATGAATGTGCGATGACTTCGACCTCGTGAATAAGGTTCTTGCAGAAATTAGCGACTTTGACGGATTTGTCTTCTGGGTTCAGACCCTTTTGCAACCGCTTGCTTGTCGTAGTGATGCCGGTTGGACAGGTATTCCTGTTGCACTTGAGCGATTGAATGCACCCCAGAGAGAACATGAAACCGCGTGCGGAATTGATGAAATCAGCGCCAACGGCAAGGGCCCACGCGACTTCGGACGGCGTTACCAATTTGCCGGATGCGATGACCTTAATTCTGTCGCGCAACCCGTGTTCTGTCAGGATATCCACGACCAGCGGCGGGGCCTCTTTGATGACCAAACCCACATTATCCATCAACGCCATCGGTGCCGCCCCCGTACCGCCGTCACCACTATCGACGGTTATAAAATCGGGTGCAGATGCGATGCCGCGACGTTGGATTTCTTTGGCCAAGTCAGTCAACCAACTGTAGCTACCCACGACGGCCTTGAAACCCACCGGTTTGCCGGTGACATCGCGGATGTGGTTGATCATATCAAGCATGGACCCCGCGTCGTTAATCTCGGGGTGACGGTTCGGAGAGATTGAATCTTCACCTTCAGGTATTCCCCGAATGGCCGCGATTTCTGCATTCACCTTGATGCCTGGTAGGATGCCGCCCTTACCAGGCTTTGCGCCTTGGCTCATCTTTAATTCGAACATCTTGACCTGATCGTGTGCCGCGATTTCACGCAGCCTGTCGTCGGACAGGTTTCCGTCTTCGTCACGGACGCCGTATTTTGCCGTGCCAATCTGAAAGATGATGTCTCCGCCGCCGGTATTCATCCAGCATCCGGCCTTTTTGCACTCGCTGATAGGGCTTTGACAGCAGGGGTGGACAGTACTCCATAGCTCATCGCAGAGATATTGAAGAATGACTGTGCATCGTAGGGTTTGGGACAGCCCGAACCAACCCGCAAGGGCTGCACCTCGGCCGCGTCGTCGTCCAAAGTCGGATAAGGACAGTTCACGAAAATTGGCGTTCCTGAAATTGTCAAAACTTTGCTCGACCCGAATGCGACCGTGTTGTCCTTACCCTTGGCGGCGCGGCCGATCGAGTCACGTTCAGCAAGGTTGAAGGGCATCTCTTCGCGGTCCATCGCAAAGAAATACTGGCGAAAGAACTCTCCCGGTGTGGAAAAAAACGACCTGAAGCGGCCCGAAACGGGGTAATTTCGGCGCACTGCATCTTTTGACTGGGTTATATCAATGATGAGTATCGCTACGACAACAAGAACTCCAATCCCAATCACAAAAATGAACGCCGTGGCAAAGAATGTTAAGTTGGTCGCGATAAAACTGCCGAAGTAGGATCGCATTGGATCACCCCTTACGGATATTGGTGGTTTTCGGATCGGCAGGCCACGGGTTATGCGCACGTGTCCGCACGAGAGCGGTAACGATTGGGCATGGAAGCAAGATTGCCCGCGCCACCAAATGGGCACGGGCGGATTGCTTTAGCGTGCTAATTTAGCTTGCGTGCGGTTGGCAAAGACTGCGCCAAGAACCGCGCCAAAGATGATGTGCAGCACCAGAGTCATAATCGGTGCCATCATCCCAAGGGCCAGACCAAACAAGCCAGCGCCCGCCATCGGCATGATCAAAATCATCATGCCAAGCCAGGCAGCGATACCGAACACGATACCCTTCTGAACGGCACTGCTACCGGGAATATAGTCATAAAGAACTGCAAAACCACCGCCCCAAGCAACCGTGCCGATCAAGAAGTGCACGATCCAACCGACAATAACGGGCGCACCGATCATTCCGGCCAGCATAGCAGCTACGTCGAGTTCGGGCATCAAACCCATCATACCTTTCATTACCATCAGCACCGAAAGCACGACCGTTGCGATGAAACCGGCCAGGAATCCACTTTTGAGATTTGTCATTTTATTTATCCTTTGTTTGCGCCGCAGGATCATTTTGACCGCTGGGCAGTTTCAGTTCGTCACACTCGGCAAGGATGCTATCGATATCGGTAGTGTCGTCGCTGGTGAGCGCCACTTTATATTTTGCCTCCGTCGTAATCAGGCTGCGCGTCATGCGCATCTGATCGACGAACCGGTTGCAACCACTACACATCATCAAATGCAGGCGAACCTGCATTCTTTTCGCAAACGGCATTTCCTTATCCAGAAACGCATCCGCCTGATCTGATAGTTCGCGGCAACTCAGCATTTTTTCATTCCTTGTTGAGCCTTATGATAAAAAGACAATCCAGCTCTCAGTTCGTTACAGATTTCTTATGATTTATTTTAGTTTCGCAAAATGGTGGTGCGTTAGCCCGCCACCGCATCAATTGCATCGCGCACAGATCGGCGTGCGCGGTGCAATAAAATGCGCATGTTTCCTTCGGTGATATCAAGGATTTCGCACACCTCTTGTGCTTCCAGTTCTTGCTGCCCGCGCAAAACCAATACTGCGCGTTGGGCGGGTGGCAAATCTTCGATGGTTTGCGCAACGTGATCCATAATCTGGCGTCCCGCGATCACTCGTTCGGGCGTGATTTCGTCCCACAGCTCTGGCAGGTTCTTCCAGTTTCCACGGGCGTCAAAAGTTTCGTCAGCGTCATTTCCATGATCCGAGATATCAAGCGCCACACTGCGCCCGTCGCGTTTCACACGGGTTTTTGCCCGGTTTGACAGAATGGTGAAAATCCAACCCGCGAGCGATGATCGTCCTTCAAAGCTGTTGATATTGCGCAATACGGCGATCCAGGTTTCGTGCGCCACCTCTTCGCCGGAAGCAGGATTGCGCAATATCGCCGATGCGACCCGCACCATGGACGTGTTGTGACGTCGGTAAAGCGTTTCAAACGCGCCGCGCTCACCTTCGACGAGGCCTTTAATCAGGTCAGCGTCATTTTTGAGAGAGGCGGACATTGTTGACATCTCCTTTGAGTTAAGACGAGCGGATTGCAATCGAAGGAATACACGATGCCCGAACAGGTGCCGCCTCCAAGCATCATCAGGGAAATACCAATCTGGAATCCAGGGACGAACGGAATAACCCACAGCAATACATCAAGCAGAAATAATCAATCAAAGACACCTATACGCAAATTTGTTGCATTCTATAAGCCGTCTACCCATATAAAAATTTGATTGACGGCAAGGTGAATCAGACAGACAAACGTAGCCACGATAACCATCCGGGTGGAAACTCTGTTGACGGCTGGCGAGAAAACTGAATGAAATAACATCAGGCTAAAAATATTGCGCGATCACCGATTTAGCATCCGATATCCAAGCTATGTAGGCTGGTGACATACATTTTATGGACGACAGAGAGCAATATCAGTCGCGATCAAGTACCTAAACCATTCGATATGGTCACCTGCACCCCTATTGGGATGAACTGATATGCGTACTATAATAAAGCCCCCGCATTAGTAGAGACTGTTTTCTATTGAGTTACACATATTTTGTGGCACAAAATAAATGCTCTTCCGCTCAGCCGAATTGACTCCAGAATTGGGATTGACGAATGAGGGAACGAAAGTCGGCGTTGTTGAATCCGCGCCGCAGCGATGCGAGCCTCGGCCAGTAATAGCTTTGGGACGAGGCTGTATGGAAACGTATATTTCTGCTATTCTCATTGAGTAATCAGTCATGGACCTGTCGCGGTTTGATGCCGCTCCTTTGATAGCATCTACTG